>Ga0194135_10001998_pt1 | contig 12337 bp, 9 predicted proteins | sample LitLau_LLRF_2013_FD_134024 | JGI IMG/M metagenome (GOLD analysis project Ga0194135, IMG submission 134024) | Freshwater sediment microbial communities in response to fracking from North America - Little Laurel Run_MetaG_LLRF_2013 (version 2) | ecosystem: Environmental > Aquatic > Freshwater >... | reverse complement strand
TCGCTTCCCTTTTCAGTGAATTCGCGCGATTTCTCTTCCATTCCCCTGGCCAGGGCTTCAGCTTCTTCCACTCCTTGTTTAGCAGCATATTCCCTGACATCCTGTGTGATTTTCATCGAACAGAAATTGGGGCCGCACATCGAACAGAAATGAGCAATTTTAGCTCCATCCGCCGGTAAGGTCTCATCGTGAAATTCTTTAGCTGTATCGGGGTCAAGAGACAGGTTAAACTGATCCTCCCACCTGAATTCAAACCTGGCTTTACTCAGTGCATTATCACGGTACTGGGCACCAGGATGACCTTTTGCCAGATCCGCAGCATGTGCAGCAATCTTGTAAGTGATTACGCCGTCTTTTACATCCTTTTTATTGGGTAAACCCAGATGCTCTTTTGGTGTTACGTAACATAACATCGCCGTTCCGTACCAGCCAATCATCGCTGCTCCTATTGCAGAAGTAATATGATCATATCCCGGAGCGATATCAGTGGTCAGTGGCCCTAAAGTATAGAATGGAGCTTCTCCGCAGTGTTCCAGCTGTTTTTCCATATTTTCCTTGATCATATGCATCGGCACATGTCCCGGTCCTTCAATAATAGTCTGTACATCATGTTTCCAGGCAATTTTAGTCAGCTCGCCCAGGGTTTCCAGCTCTGCAAACTGTGCTGCGTCATTGGCATCGGCCAAACATCCAGGTCTTAAACCGTCACCCAGCGAAAACGCGACATCGTAGGCCTTCATGATCTCGCAGATTTCTTCGAAATGGGTATAAAGGAAACTCTCCTGGTGATGGGCCAGACACCACTTAGCCATAATTGACCCACCTCTGGATACAATACCGGTAATTCTTTTAGCGGTCAGTGGAATGTACCGCAATAAAACCCCTGCATGGATCGTAAAATAATCCACTCCCTGCTCAGCTTGCTCAATCAGTGTATCCCTGAATAATTCCCAGGTCAGGTCTTCGGCCTTTCCATTTACTTTTTCCAGTGCCTGGTAGATGGGAACAGTACCGATCGGCACAGGTGAATTACGGATAATCCATTCTCTGGTTTCATGGATGTTTTTACCGGTCGACAGGTCCATAATGGTATCTGCCCCCCAACGACAAGCCCATACAGCCTTTTCTACTTCTTCCTCAATACTCGAAGTCACCGCCGAATTACCAATATTCGCATTAATCTTAACCAGGAAATTGCGACCGATAATCATAGGTTCTGATTCCGGATGATTTATATTGGAAGGGATAACAGCTCTTCCACAAGCCACTTCTTCCCTTACAAAATCGGGAGTAATATGTCCTTTGGGTGTATTCGCACCAAAACTGTTTCCCTGATGCTGATGAGCCATTGTCTTAGCCTGCTCTCCCTGCTCCTGATTCCATAAGTCTATCCTTTGGTTTTCTCTGATAGCGATATACTCCATCTCTGGCGTAATGATCCCTTTCCTGGCATAGTGCATCTGTGAAACATTCTGTCCTTCTTTTGCGCGGTAAGGGGAATGCTGAAAAGCAAAACGCAATTGATCCAGAGAAGGGTCTGCCAGCCTCTGGGCTCCATATGCAGAAGTAATCTGATCCAGTTTCTCTACGTCTCCACGATCTGTAATCCATTTTTCCCTGATCCTGGCTAACCCGGCTTTCACATCAATTTCTACATTAGGGTCTGTATATGGACCACTGGTGTCATAAACAGTTACGGAAGGGTTTTTCTCTGTCAAACCAAAACCATTGTGTATTTTAGTTTCACTCAGACTGATTTCGCGCATGGCAACTTCAATATCATGAAGTTCACCCTTTACAAAAACTTTACGGGATGCCGGAAAGGGCGTTCTGCTGATGACCTGGCCATCTGGAATTTTTTCTACTTTCATCGTTTTGTGATTATTAGTTTAACAAACAGAAATTTGGAAATTACCCGCCCTGTGTTGCCTTGATCAGCATGACCTGGTCACCGGGCTGAAGATGGTAGACAGACCAGTCAGCTTTAGACACAATAGACTGATTGACAGCTACTGCAATGCCATTTCCCTGGATTTGCAAAACAGCAGTCAAAAGCTGTACTACAGAACAGGGAACAGCAACAGAATAAGTTTGATGATTTACAGTAATTTCCATTCTTCTCATTTTTATCAACGATAGGAATGACCTGTATAAGGAACCGAAAACACACAACGGAGTTGTGGCTTCACTTTTCCCTTCGGCAGTACTAACTGCATCAGGTTCAAAGGGTATATCTCAGCGCAAGGCACCCCTAAAGTTTTTTGTAAACCTATAACATTTTTGATAAGAAATGAAATTTATTAAAAATTCTCATTTTTAGCTTTGTCTTTCAAGGGTAACTTTTGCATTACAAACATCTGATGTTTAAAGCCATTACATACCTTTGAAACATCAGATGTTTAAACCATGAAGAAAACGAACCTTTCCGACAAAGTTATCAATGCCCTGAAAAACGATATTGCGTCTGGAAAACTAAAAAAAGGGGCCAGAATTCCGGCAGAACCGGAGTTAATGGAACGTTATGAAGTTGGCCGTTCTACAATCAGAGAAGCCATAAAGACCCTCGCCATTTCGGGAATCCTGAGAGTACAGCAAGGATCAGGAACTTTTGTAGCTTCTAAAATAAAAGATGAAACACTCACCCAGCGCTTACGCAGGGCAGATTTTGAAGAAATAAACACCGTTCGTTCTTTACTGGAAAAAGAAATCGTAAGACTGGCCTGCCAGAACCGGACGGCCAGTGATATTACCAAAATGATGCAATGTCTGGAGCTGCGAAAAAAAGCTATAGCAGCCGATCAGCAGCAAAAATGCACAGATGCCGATATCGCCTTTCACATCAGTGTTGCCAAAGCCTCAGGGAACCAGATTTTATTAGATCTATACCAGAGTTTCACTTCAGTTATCCGCAATTTCTTTGCGAAGCGAAAGGAAGAAAATATGCTTCAGTTTGCAAAGAGCCATCAGTGGCATGAAGAACTTGCCCAGGCTATCAAAAATCAGGATCAGGATACAGCACAACAGCTTGTACAAACCTTATTGGACAACAATTACTAAATAAATAAATCATGACAATTTTAACTTTTACGCTGATCCTGTTACTGGGGGCATATCTTGCCGGGCTTGCCGGTTCACTGACCGGACTTGGCGGTGGTGTGGTTGTTATCCCACTATTGACTCTGTTCTTTCATGTCGATATCCGCTATGCTATTGGTGCGGCACTAGTCGCTTCAATTGCAACTTCTTCCGGATCAGCTAGTGCTTATGTCAAAGAAGGGATTACCAATATCCGTCTGGGGATGTTTCTCGAAATTGCAACCACTGCTGGTGCGGTAATGGGTGCCATTCTGGCCATTTATACACCCGTCAATATAGTAGCCATTCTTTTCGGAATGACCCTGATTTTCTCTGCGGCCATGACTTTGAGAAAAAAACACGAGGGGGTCTTAACCCAGGGCAGTAAACTTTCCTATACACTGAAACTCAACAGCAGCTATCCTACCTCTGAGGGTGTGATTGATTATAAGCTGAAAAACATAGGAGGTGGCTTTTCTATTATGGCACTTGCGGGTATGTTATCTGGTTTGTTAGGTATAGGCTCGGGTGCTTTAAAGGTATTGGCAATGGATAGTGCAATGAGAGTACCTTTCCGGGTAAGTACCACAACCAGTAATTTCATGGTGGGCGTAACAGCTGCAGCCAGTGCGGTCGTGTATTTACAAAGAGGCTATATTGATCCCGGAATTGCTTTTCCAGTAATTGTCGGTGTACTGGCAGGTGCATTTACCGGTTCAAAACTACTGATGAAACTGGATGTGAAATTATTAAAGATCATCTTCAGTATTGCGATTACAATTATCGCCATCAATATGATATACAATGGTTTTAATCATAAATTCTAAACAGATGGGACACAAAGCAATAAAAAGAGTCACTGACTATGACATGCAGCAGCTGATAGGTCATGTATTGAGATATGGCGTATTGATCTCAGGAGCCATTGCAATTATCGGTGGAATGTGGTACCTGTATCAACAGGGTTCAGGGCTTCCAAGCTATACCGAATTCCATGGAGAAGGTAAAGGATATACCAGCCTGACTGGGATTATTAAAGGACTGGGGAACGGAAATGCAACAGAGATCATACAGCTGGGGGTCATTATCCTGATTGCAACCCCTATCCTGAGAATCATGTTCTCTCTGGTGGCGTTCATTTTTGAAAAGGATAAATTATATGTGTTTATCACCCTGATTGTACTCTCTATTATTCTGTTTAGTATGTTCGGTGGATTAAGTATTTAAATTGTTTTAACTGCTGCCTGCCTGCTTTTGTAATAAGCAAAGATGCCGGTGGCAGTTAATCCTATTACACCTTCAATCAATACTGCTGGTCTGGGCCCGATTAAGTGCGCTACCCAGCCGATTAATAAACTACCTACCGGAATCAATCCCTGGTAAGCCATAACATAATAACTAATGGCACGTCCACGCATTTCAGGAATAGAGTGAGTCTGGATATAAGTATTAATTGCCGAAGATTGTGCCATCATCCCTACACCGGATAATCCCATGAAAAATAAAGCGATGGGTAACTGTGGTGCATAGGCCAGAAATAATAAACTACCTCCCAGTACCCCTCCGGCGATGGTTGTGAGTTTAATCATCGTGTTACTCTGTTTCAGATTAGCCAGATAGATGGCACTGATAATCGATCCAAGACCTGCGGCACTTTCAAACCAGCTGAAAGTTTTAGCATCCCCCTGGAAGATGTCTTTGGCAAAAATAGGCATCAGAGTATTAAATGGAATCACAAAAAGACTACTGATCCCGATCATCATAATCATACTGCTCAGTTCTTTATCACCAGATACGTATTTAAATCCTTCTTCCAGCTCAGTCCAGATACTTTTAGTGGATTTAGTAATCACCTGAACAGGTAAACGCATCATAAATAAACAGATCAGTACTGGAATATAACTTAAAAAGTTTCCCAGAAAACACATATCCGTTCCGAAAGTACTGAGTATAATTCCAGCTACTGCAGGGCCCGCAATACGTGCAAAATTGGCCATAGAAGAGTTTAAAGCAATTGCATTAGGCAAATCATTTTTATCATTCACCATCTCCACCATCAGCGACTGCCTGCAGGTTACATCAAAAGCATTCACAATTCCCTGTACTAGACTGAGTGCGATAATGAAAATAATACTGTTATAACCAAAATAGATAATCCCTGCGAGTATACCTGCCTGGATCATGGATACAACCTGCGTGATCACCAGGATACGGTAACGGTTATGTCTGTCAACCAAACTCCCTGCATAAGGAGATAAAACTAATGAAGGAATAAGACTGACAAAACCTACTACACCTAATAACACAGCCGAACCTGTCAGTTGATACACTAACCAGCTGACTGCAGTCTTCTGCATCCAGGTACCGATCAGGGAAATTGATTGTCCGTAAAAGAAGAGTTTGAAATTGCGTGATTTTAGTGATCGAAAAACAGTCATGATGTGATTATATTGCTATTGCTTAAAGCCTGATACAAATTTCGGCATTATAACTATATTTGTAAAATTGATAGTTTTAATGATATTGATTAGTTTAAACGATTGATTATGGAAGTCAGACAATTGAATTATTTTATCAAAGCCGCAGAATTGCTGCACTTTACGGAAGCAGCGGCGGCTTGTTTTGTCACCCAGTCAACTTTATCCCAGCAAGTAAAACAACTGGAAGAGGAACTTGGTATGTTGTTGTTTGACAGAATGGGAAAACATGTAAAACTGACAGAGGCAGGACATGTTTTTTTGGTTCACGCCAGACAGATTATGCTGGATATCAAAAAATCAAGGCAGGCCATTTTTGAGCTGGCCAATATGATTAACGGAGAACTGAGGATAGGTGTAACGTATGCTTTTAGTTCTTTACTCTTACCCGCCCTGACCCCATTTTCAGAAAAATATCCCGGTATTATTATTCATGTCGAATATGGAACTGCGATGGAGCTGGAAGCTAAGCTTAAAATGGCAGATCTGGATCTGATTCTGGCCTTTCACGAGCAGGTAGACAACAGTGGTTTTGAAATGCAGCCTTTATTTTCTTCCAGAATTGTGATGGCTGTATCGAAAAAGAGTCCTCTCGCAAAACTGAGTAAAATTTCGCTGAAGGAACTGGGAAAACTGGAATTGATTTTACCCAGTAAGGGTTTTAGCTCGAGGGATATGCTGGATGACCTGTTCAGGAAAAATGATATTACAACTAGTATAAAAATTGAAATGAATGATGTGCATTCTTTATTGTCGATGGTGGAATCGGGAAAATGGATAACGATCATTAATGAAAAAGCAATCAGTACATGGGAAAACCTGATTGCGGTTCCGATAGCAGACAAAACACTTTACAAACAGGCCTTTTTGCTCTGGCAAAAGGGAGTTTACCGAAAAAAATCGGCTATATTATTTATGGAAGAGTTTATGAAGGTGATCTGATCAAGTTAATTATTTAATCAATTTTATCCTAAACCATAATGTTAGGAGCTTATGATTGATAAATCTTATCTTTTGAGGTAGTGAGTAAATTCTACGTAACCATACGTACCTATTTTTGTACCTTCTACTGTAAAGACAAACGTATTATTGCTAATACTTTCCACTCTGCAAGAATTAACTACCCCTGTATTTAATTCAAACCTATTTTCCGTAGTTACTTTGAAAGTATCATTTGAAATTCTATCCATATATTGAACAGCCGAACCATCTTGTTTAAAGATATAATATTCCCCATTTACAGTAGGAAAGGAAATTTCGTTAAGCAACTTACCAGTATAACTATAGTCTCTCTCAATTAACTTTTCATATTTCCATCCGCCTATCATTTTACTTTTAAGATCATCCACTGGATCTTTTTTACAAGATGACATCAACACTAAAAAGCAGAAAAGAAAGAGAAGTTTGTGTACAATAAGTCTCATGTGGCTATTTTGATCGCCGAAGATAAATTAAAATAGCAGAAAAAAAAACTTACAGACAAGGCATATTCAAAGGTCATTGTTGCTGCCATTGAATCCACCACATCTAACAGTCTTCTTTTATCGATCTGCGATATGTTGATATTGAAATGTATAGCTATAGACGGATAAAACACACCAGGCTGTCCTGAAATATTATTCCTAGGACAGCCTGGTATTTATTTACTGATTATCTATTTGTTGGTATAAGAAACCAGACCAGGTGCATTAAAATAGATTTCAGGAAGTTTTGTAGCCGGATCTGTAGCCGGTGCAGTTGGTCTTGCGGTTGCTTTTAAAACAATACTCGTTCCCGGAACCGGATAATCGGCAGCCAGACCTTTTAAGATCAAAGTATAATAACGTCCAGGTGCAAGACTAGCTGTTACCGTACTGCCCAGTTTAGTCGCAGTACCTGCCAGATTAGCCTGAAAAACGTAACTAGTTGTACTTATCGGATTAACATCTACAGCGATAAAACCGCTTACCTTTCCATAACTGATATTGGTTACCGGAGTGACAGTTGTGGAAGTCCCGTTTACCGGCGTATACGTACCAGTGACATCAACAGCGCCGCCATTGGGTATTAGATTGATCAAACGCACATAAGCTTTCCCCGCTACCGCTGCCGGAAATACATCCTTTATAACCAGCGAAATCAGAGGAGTAGTTGCCGAACCTGGTAATCCACAGGTAAAAACTGAATAGACTGAGGTATCAGCTATAGCCTGTGTAATCGTGCTTATCGTTGTCCCTGGAGCAACTGTCTGCGCACTGACCAATGCAGGTACCGGTATGGCTGTCCCTATTTTTATTTCATGATTACCGGAAGCAATCACCGCGTAATTACTTGCCGGAAAACCTGTAGAATAAGGATATCCGGTTACAATTGAAGTGGCAACCTGATTATCTGTTACTGACTGATTGACCGCAGCATTAATTTGTACACCATCGACCAGTACATTTAATGCTGGTACGCCTGGTGCAGCATGAAAGAATTTAATTCTCCCGCCGGTTGCCGGATTTGAAATCTGTGTAATTACAGATTTTTTACAGCCGCTTATCCATAAAGCCGATAAGCAGACTGCCATGTAAAGTATTTTCTTCATCTCTTTTTCTGAATTAAGGTAAAATAAACCATGGTTTCTTAGTGTGATAATCTGGTGCCATAGCGCCAATAGCCTGTAATGAAGGTACGTTCCAGATATATTCTGAATTATAACGCGGTCTTACCAGATAAACCTGTTTACCAGCATTGTCAGGATACAATGAGGGTACCTGAAAGCCCTGGAAAATAGTCGGGTCGTAACTGTATCTGCGTTCATCTGCCCAGGCTTCGAATGATCCCCAGACAAACAAAGAGATAAATTTCTGTTGTAAAATATCGCTCAGCTGTAATTGAGCAGCACTCTGTCTGACACATGGACCCGCCAGATAAGCTGCCTTGACAGCCGCAGAGATATTGTTTTGCGCCCCTGTTAATGCAGTTCCCGAAGGTGGATTACTGACAAAGTCGATACTTCCTGATATACCGTTAATATAGGCTGAATAAGCCCCAGGAAGATCTCCTTTTTTAAATAATGCCTCAGCTTTAAAAAACTGAAGTTCCGGATAGGTCATCAGAATCCCCCTGGAATTGTCATTAAAAATATATTTCTGCGGAGTTCCTGCGGCAGGATTAGTAGTTACCCCAGTGCCGAATAAATAGGGTATCAAAGTGTTCGTATTCGTTGAATTAGGGTCGCCATTCGCACCTATTACACCGCGGTAAACCCCATCTTTACTGGCAGCAAGGAGATAAGGTAAACGCGGATCTAAATTCGTGTTTTGTACCGCCGACCCTGTAAATATACGTCCATCCAGTAAACGCACCATATAATCAGATTGTCTGAAGCTTCCAAGGTTATTACGTGAAGGACCCCAGAAATTGGAATCCCCGGATTGTGATCCATTACATTGTACACTGGCATTATCAGCATTGCTAACAAAAGAACTATCCACATATTTCTTCACGTTATCCGGGCTAAACGTTGCCTTATTACTTTGGTGCAAGGCATTCTGAGCCAATATCGCATAGACAAACTTGATCCATTTGGTACGATCGCCGTAATAGATATAATCGCCTTTGGCCAGATTTGGCGATACATTTAACTGATCTGTCTGAATAGCCAGGTTTAAATAATTAAGTGCTAACTGACATTCTTTAACCACCTCAGCATAGACATAATCCGGTGAATCATAATCAAAGGTTAAACGTCCAGGTTCAAACGCCTGCTTTACAACCATGTTATTATAAAGATCACCTCCATTTTGCCAGCCCCAGGCTCTCATGGCATGGCCCACCCCTACATAATCCCATGCTTTTTTAGCCAGGGCACTCTGCCACATCAGGTTGACATTCTGACCAAGACTAAAGTAAACCGTACGCCACATCTCACCATTTGTATCCGTACCGGGAGAATAACCTTCCTGATCCCAGACATTATTAGCAGCCGATGAACCCCACACCTGAGCGTACTGACCAATATAACGGCTATCATACCAAACCCCTCTGGCCATACCTGCCTGCATTGGAGGTAATAAAGTCGAAGCATCAGCCACTGTCGGCGCATTTGGATTCGTATTAACGTCAATATATTTTTTACAACTGCTTGCTGAAAACAGTGCCAGCATCGCAATCAATGAATATTTAATTTGTTTCATCTTTATATTTCTTTTATAATTTCACTCTTATTCCAAATGAGAACACTCGTGGTGTAGGCAGTGATCCATAATCAAAACCTGCCGCACCTGATCCTAAAGTCGACCCGTTAGTCCCGTTTACATTCGGATCCGCTCCTGAATAGTTCGTAATTAAAAACACATTGGTAGCCGTTACAAATACGCTGGCCATTTTAAATACTTTCTGATGATTCATCAATCTCTGCGGCAGTTTATAGTTCAGGGTAATGTCCTGAAGTCTTATCCAGTTGATATTATGTTCCACAAAATCAGATTCAATACTGTTTGTATAATAAGTACTCTGATAAAAAGGAGTAACCTGAATAGAATTGACTGTTGGCGTAGTACTGTTTTCCTTTCCGTCTTTTAATACTCCCGGAACAACAATCGGAGTCATTCTGTCCACCGTACGTGCACTCAGTCCATATCTGGTCAGGAATAACTCATTCCCGTTAAATACATCCCCGCCTTTACGGATATCAAACAGAAAACTGAGTTCGAAATCTTTATAAGTAAAATGATTACTTAAACCTATTGTGAATTTTGGCTGCCTGTCACCAGATACGCCAAACGTCGCATTACTTATGGGCAGACCGCTACTCGGGTCAACTAATATTTGTCCTGCATTATTACGTGCATAACTGTATGTTGCAATATTGGTGGTACTGCTGCCAGGAAATATACTTGCTCTTGCATTGGCATATACCCAGGTGTCAGAGTTATAGTACTCCGGGAAACCACCTAAATTAACGACCTTACCTCTTGCTCTTGTGAAATTCAGCAATACATCCCAGCTAAAGTCCTTTGTTCTTACTGGTACACCGGTTAACGAGATCTCCAGTCCATGATTCTTCACTTCTCCACCGTTAATGTACTCCACGACATAACCTGAAGCATAGCTGATACGCGAGTTAAATATCTGATTTGTAGCCTTGGTCTGATAATAACTGATATCAGCTCCTAAGCGTCCTTTAAAGAACTGTAACTCAACGCCGACATCAAATTGTCTGTCACGTTCAGGAACCAGTTTCGGGTTATTTCCATTAACATCATAAGCAAATCCCCCGCCTGTGGTTGTCTGCTGTAATAAAGTAGAGGATATTTTGTAAGGAGCCGACGGATCTTTACCAACTTCTGCATAGGAAGCCCTTAATTTACCGTATGATAAGATATTATTATTTTTTAATGCCGGTAATTCAGTGAATATAAAACCAGCACCGACTGACGGGTAAAAATAATGGTATTGATTTGTCCCTGAAAGTTTAGAAGTGTATTCCTCCCTCGCAGTGGCATTCAGGGTAACCATATCTTTATACACAATTCCAAACCTGGCAATCCCCGACAGATAACGTACTCTTTTCAGGTAATCAGAATTACGCTGGGTTGTGGGTAAAGTATTATTGATACTGTTGAAATCTGGCTGAACAAATTTCTCACCATAAAATCCGCTCATGTCATCATTATTGCTGACGATCTCTGTACCGACAGCCAGTGTAGTCCGGAAGTCTCCGAATGTTTTTTTAGCAGTCGCAAACAAGGAACCGTTCAACTGCATATTACTATCCTGATAGTTATCAATAATACCACCAGCTGCAATACCACTTGTACTGGCAAAACTATTTAATGCAGAACTCTGATAAGATGAACTATACTGACTATAAAAATTATTACCACTTGTAGCTGCAAAATCAATTCCGGCCAATCCTCTCAGATTAAGCCAGGGTGCAACCTCATAGGATAAATCAACGTTTCCGATCATCCGGTTGGTTTTATCTCGGCTGATATTATGATATGCGTCCCAGAGTGGGTTATCAAAATCAATACTGCCATCTGTTACCACATTACTTCCACTTGCCGGTAAGATCAGTCTTCTGGTGCCATCCGGATTGAGGTAATTACGTGCATCATCATTGGTAGGCCAGGCCAGTGCATTAATAAAAGTTCCGGAGTTACCTTTGTTCAGTTTACGGTTATCAATATTAAAATAATTAAAGGATGCCGTACTGGTCAGCTTAGGCGTTATTTTAGCCGATCCCGACAACCGCAATGAAATTTTATCATTAGCAGCCACAGGTAGCACACCGGTAGCATTTCTCATGGATGCCGAAACACGATAAGTTGCAATATCATTGCCCCCTTCAAAGGCTATATTATTCTGAACAGTACGTCCTGTCTGCAAAATGTTTTGCAGATTGTTATAAGTCTGTGTACCTGGCGCATAGGCAGGGCCAAACAGGGTACGCACCGTAGCGCTGCTCGCACCGTTTGTACCTGTACCAAATTCAGTTTGAATTTTAGGAAAACGATATTCATTCGCAAAACTAAAGGCATTGTCATAAGTGATAGATCCAGGTCCGCTGTGCCCCGTTTTAGTTGTAATTACAATAGCACCACTCGCTGCCGATGAACCATATACCGCAGCCGCATCAGCACCTTTCAGTACAGTAATTGATTCGATATCGTCAGGGTTGATATCAGCCATACGGTTGGTAAAATCGGCCCCTCTGTTATTCCCATTGGAGGTGAGTGAACTCTGATCAATCGCATCATTACTTACCCGCATTCCATCAATGATGAACAGCGGACTGTTACTTCCTCCGATTG
>Ga0194135_10001997_pt1 | contig 12340 bp, 7 predicted proteins | sample LitLau_LLRF_2013_FD_134024 | JGI IMG/M metagenome (GOLD analysis project Ga0194135, IMG submission 134024) | Freshwater sediment microbial communities in response to fracking from North America - Little Laurel Run_MetaG_LLRF_2013 (version 2) | ecosystem: Environmental > Aquatic > Freshwater >... | reverse complement strand
TTTCAATAAAGAAACCAACTGGAATATTATGATGAATAATACCTGCCCTGAAGTAGCTTTATTAGGCGGTGGATATGGCCGTGACTGGTGGTATGATGTATATCCAAATCTGTTGTTTTATGCTGTATACAATAAATATCCTAATGAACCCGGCTTTACCGAAATTGCCAGAAGCATTGCTGATAAATTTTATGAAGCCGATGTAGTTTTAAATGGAAATTATAATTATTCTTATTTTGATTATAATAAAATGACTCCCATGACCAACAACATTTGTGCACAGCCAGATGCAGCAGCGGGACATGCGTGGGTTTTATATATGGCTTATAAAAAATTTGGCGATGCAAAATATTTAAAAGGAGCACAAAGTGCATTGGCAGCATTAGAATCTCAGTCAAAAAACCCTACTTATGAAGTATTAATGCCTTTTGGAGCCTATTTAGCCGCAAGGATTAATGCAGAACAAAACACAAAATACGATACAAACAAAATGCTCGATTGGTCTTTTGATGGAACCCCAATCTGTCGTGAAGGATGGGGCGCATTAGTGGGTAACTGGAACGGAATTGATATTTCAGGAACTTTTGGAAGCACAGTAGATCATGGTGGTTATGGCTTTCTGATGAATACTTATGATGCAGCCTGGCCATTGGTGCCAATGGTAAGATACGACCAATCGTATGCCGCTGCAATTGGAAAATGGATGCTAAATGCCGCAAATGCTTCACGCTTTTTTTACCCGCAATACATGCCAAAAGAACATCAGACTATTCCTGAACTTGCTGAGGTTACCAAAGGAGTAATTGGATATGAAGGAATTATTAAACAATCCGGTTATAAAGAATATGAAAACCTAAAAGGCCCTGTAGCACAAGGCGACGGTCCGCTTTGGGTACCGGAAAAAAATCCAAAAGAATCTCAATTTAGTGTATACGGAAGTGGTCATGCAGGTATTTTTGGAAGTATAATACGTGAAACCAATGTAACAGGAATATTGCAATTAGATTTATTAGCAACCGATTTTTTTAGCGATAAAGCATATCCTTCTTACCTATACTATAATCCGCATACAGTAAGTAAAACAGTTGTTGTAAAAACTGAAAAAGGAAAAAAAACAGATCTATACAATACCGTTTCAGGAAGTTTTGTAGCCCGAAATGTAACTTCATCTGCCAAGATAAACATCGAAGCATTAGGTTCTGCTGTCATTGTTTGTGTTCCAGCCGGAGGAAAAGCAACCTACAAAGACAAAAAAATGCTAATTAATGACATTGTAGTAGATTACAAATCTCAACAAAAAAAGTAAACTAGTAAGTTACCTGGTTTTTATTCCGGAAAACGAAGCATCGCACATTAAGCTCTCAACATTTGCTTGCTGAGTTTCTGGTACGATGCTTCGTTCATCAGGATAACAATAAAAGAGAATAAACAACGACAAGATTAATCTAAAACACACAACCACAAAATAAAAGACTTACACGAAGAAATTATTTTAGTTCGTAAATAAATGATTCTGATGGAGCAATTTTAATTTTTGATTTTCCTACACCATTTTTCACAATCAAATTAGTTTTACTTTTTAAATATAATTGATCTGTGAGTAAATATTCTCCATCTTTCAAATTCCATTTTGAGACAACTTCAACAGGAATGATTAATTCAAACTCACTTGATTTTTCAGACGAAAAATTTGAAATTATAACTAATTTTTGATTTTCAGACCAGCGTACATACGAATATACCAATTCATCATATCCTGAAGTATTCTGCTTATTTACAGATTGAATCTCCTGAAAACTTCCCATTAAAGCAGGACTTTTTATTGAGAAATTTAATAATCGTTTATAAAAATCACGTAAATTTTTCTCAGAATCAGAGAGTTGTCCGCCATCAAATTTTCCTTCATTCATCCATTTTTGATGATTTGGAACTCCAATATAATCAAAAATAGAAGTTCTCGATCTTGTTCCAAAACCTGCATTTTCATTTCCAGCCTCTCCTACTTCCTGTCCAAAATAAACCATAGTTGGCGATGAACTAATAGTTGTAGAAACCACCATTAAAGGTTTACCTCTTTCTGGTGTTCCTGCAAATTCTGGTGAAGCCAGACGCTGTTCGTCATGATTGTCTAAAAAATGAAGCATATGATGTTCAATATCAGACATTCCTTTTTGAATATCAGACAATCCATCCGGAACAGATTTTCCGCGAATAATATCTTTCAGTTTATCATAAGTTTCTACCTTATCATACAAATAATCCATTTTTCCTAAGCGAATATAGTTTCTGTATTCATTTGGGTTATAAACTTCTGCCAATAAAAACGCACTTGGATTTTTCATTTTAATAGCAGAATTCATGTAACTCCAAAACTCATACGGAACCATTTCAGCCATATCGTAACGAAAACCATCCACTCCTTTTGCCGTCCAGTATAATGCAATCGATTTAAATTTTTTCCAGGAATCCGGAACCTCTTTATCCTGCCAAAAAGCAAAATGTTCCTTATACGATTTTTGATCAAACCCGGCAGGAAGTTCAGGAAAATCTTTTGAACCATCAGGACGAATTCCATAATTTACTTTTACCGTTTCATACCAATCGTTTTGATCCGGTTTCACTTTTCGGGATCCGTTGCCTGTCCATTTTGCAGGATTTTCATCAAATACACCGTCAACTAATGGATTTTTTTCTCCGTTTAACGGAATATCTCCATTTGGAATTTCAAAGTGTTCTTTTGGGATATAATAGAAATTATTATCTCTTTTATACTCGACATTCACATCGTCATCGGCACCAAAATCTTTTACCCCGTCAGGATTGCTTTTTCCTTCATACTTTCTGGCAATATGATTGGGTACTATGTCAATAATTACTTTTAAACCTGCTTTATGTGTTCTGGCAATCAAAGCTTCAAATTCCTGCAGCCTGTTAGCAGGATTTACTGCCAAATCAGGATTTACATTATAATAATCTTTTACCGCATATGGAGATCCTGCACGCCCTTTAACCACTTCTGGATCATCATCAGAAATTCCGTAAGCTTTATAATCCCGAACCAAAGCATGATGTGGAACTCCTGTATACCAAATATAAGTTACCCCCAGATCTTTAATTTCATGAAGCGCTTTATCTGTAAAGTCATTAAATTTTCCAACACCATTTTCTTCAATTGTCCCCCAGGGTTTATTGGTTGTATTTTTATTCCCGAATAAACGTGTAAAAACCTGATATACTACAATTTTCTTTTCAGCAGTATTTTCTTCTTTAGCTGTATTCATTTTTAAATCTTTGGTTTTACATGCGCCAAACAGCATGGTTACAGCCAATCCTGCAACAAAAACGTTTTTATTTATCATAATCCATTTATAAACTGATTTTTTTCCTGAATTAAAGATCAGATCACAATTCAGAAATCATTTTCTAAATTTAGGCTAAATTTTAAATTCATAAAGAAACGAATATCATCTTTACCATAATTACATTTTAAAAAATCCAACTACAACGAAAGAGTACTGCATTTTGTTGATAAATTAAACATTCTGATTATCGTTTTTGGGTTCCTTATTTTTCAATTATAAATTAATCATAATATCAGCAAAGGTTATAAGCTTTTTCATAAATTTGACAAAAATTTAATCAATTGAAGAAATCACTCTTTTTCATATCTTATTGTTTGCTTTTGCTAACCGTTCAGTTCGTTTTTGCACAAGCTCCAAAAAAAATTAATGTCGAAAATGCTGATTATTCTGATGTCAATCAAGTAACAGTACCAGATGCAATTTTACTTACAGGAAATGTAAAAGTAAATCACGATGGCGTAGTCCTGACTTGCAATAAAGCCTATTTTTTTCAAAAAGAAAACTACCTTAAAGCTTTTGGAAATGTACAATTGGTACAAGGCGATACTCTGTTTCTGAATAGTAAATATGCCGAATATAGCGGAAATTTAAAAAAAGCTTTTGCCACAGGTGATGCTGTAATGAGTTCTCCAGATGCTACTTTACGAACAGATACAATTAATTTTGATCGAAATGTTCAGCAGGTTTTTTATAACACAAAAGGCACAATTGTCAACAAAGACAATACATTGGTCAGTAAATCAGGAAGGTATTTTGTAGAAGAGAAAAAATTTCAATTTCTAACAGAAGTTACCATTACAAATCCAAAATATGTTATAAAATCAAATCATTTAGATTATTACAGCAATTCCGGACATACCTATTTATTTGGTCCTTCGACCATTACAAGTAAATCTAATTACATCTATACTGAAAAAGGGTTTTATGACACCAAGAAAAACCTCGCGCATTTTTTGAGAAAATCCTATATCAAATATGATGATCGGCTTATAGAAGGAGACAGTTTGTATTACAACCGAAATATCGAATTTGCATCGGCGACCCGAAATGTAAAAATCACAGATTCGATTAATCGCGGAATCGTAAAAGGACATTATGCCGAAATTTACAAACTAAAAGATTCGATGTTTGTAACCAAAAGAGCCGTAGCTATAAATCTTGTCGAAAAAGATTCGGTTTACATTCACGGACAAAAATTAATGGTTACCGGAAAAGAAGGCGAACGAATTTTGAGAGCTTTTAAAAATGTTCGTTTTTATAAAATAGATATGAGCGGAAAATGTGATTCGATCCATTCGAATTCTAAAACTGCTTTAACCAAACTAATCGGGAATCCTATTTTATGGAACGGAGAAAGCCAGATTACAGGCGATATTATGCATTTAATTGGCGATAATAACACCAAAAAATTAGACTCCTTAAAAGTACTCAACAATACATTTATAGTCTCGCGGGATACCCTCGGAACCGGATATAATCAGGTCAAGGGACTCAATTTATTTGGAAAATTCAAAGATGGAAAACTGCATGATGTCGATGTGATTAAAAACACCGAAGTCGTTTATTATATGCGGAATGATGACAATGAACTCATTGGAATCAATAAAAATGTAAGCAGTAAAATCAATCTTATTTTAGAAAATAATGATATTCAAACTATCACCTTTTTTAATAAAGTAGACGGTGATGTATATCCCGAAGCTGATTTGCCTGAAAATGCCCGTAAACTTAAAGGCTTACGTTGGCGTGGTGATGAACGAATAAAATCGAAAGACGATATTTTTTCTGAGGAAGACAATGAACTCAATGATAAATTAATTCAGGAAGGGAAAGATGAAGAAGCCGAGAACAAAAATGTTCCGATGAAAATAAGGCAGGAAACTCTGAATTACGACAAAAAGAAACCTGCAGTAAAAGCAAGTACAACAAAAACAAGCACGACAAAAGCAAACGCAAAAACCAAGAAATAATATGTTATCGCAGTTTTTAGTACAAAGCTTTGTGATCTTTTCATTTTAATAATGTAAACTTGATTACAACTTTATGAACTTTATGTAAAACTTTGCGATCTTTGCAGTTAAATTCAATACCTGCTTTCAGTTTATAACTAAGATTGATATTATACTTAGAATCTTAGTACTTTTACTGCTTTGAACCTTTAAAAAAATGAATCCAGATTTTATAAAATATCAGGCGCAAACTTCTCCTTATCCTTTGGGAATGGAAGTTTCACACGCCATTGGCTCCTACATTTACGATACCAGCAATAAGAAATATTTAGATTTTGTTGCCGGAGTTTCGGCTTGTACACTCGGACACCAGCATCCGAGAGTAAATCAAGCCATTAAGGATCAGTTAGACAAATATTCGCACGTTATGGTTTATGGTGAATATTCGCAAAGTCCGGCGGTACAATATTGTAAATTATTAGCTTCACTGCTTCCCGAATCTTTAAACAAAACCTATTTAGTTAATTCAGGTACAGAAGCTATCGAAGGAGCATTAAAACTAGCAAAAAGAACAACAGGACGCAGTCAGCTTATTTCGTGCCATAATGCTTATCATGGCAATACAATGGGTTCGATGAGCGTTATGGGATTTGAAGAACGCAAACAAGCTTTCCGTCCCTTGCTTCCGGATGTTGATTTTATCACATTCAACAACGAAGAAGATTTACAAAAAATAACGACCAAAACAGCCGCAATACTTTTAGAAACCATTCAGGGTGGAGCAGGATTTATTCAGCCAGAAAATAATTTTCTGCAAAAAGTCCGCAAGCGCTGTGATGAAGTTGGAGCCTTAATGATTGTTGACGAAATTCAGCCCGGATTTGGAAGAACCGGAAAACTTTTTGGATTTCAAAACTACGATGTTATTCCTGATATTGTTGTTATGGGAAAAGGAATGGGCGGCGGAATGCCCGTTGGTGCATTTACAGCATCTGCAGAAAAAATGGATCTTTTGACTGAAAACCCCAAATTAGGGCATATAACCACTTTTGGAGGTCACCCTGTCATTGCGTCAGCCTGCTTAGCAACTTTGCAGGAATTAACTGAGACAAATCTAATGCAGGAAGCTTTAGACAAAGAAAAACTCTTCAGATCGCTTTTGGTACATCCTTTGATAAAGGAAGTTAGAGGAAAAGGATTAATGCTTGCCGCCATGACAGAAACATCCGAAATAACCAATCAGGTTATTTTAAACTGCCAGGACAAAGGGCTTATTTTATTCTGGTTATTGTTTGAAGGATGCGCAATAAGAATAACACCGCCATTAACCATTTCTGAAGAAGAAATAAAAGAAGGTTGTGCCATAATCTTAAATGTTATGGATGAAATCATGAAAAATAAATAAGCAAAGTAAAAATTCAAAATTAATCTTTAAAAAAACAAAGATTATAACTAAAAACAGAATCGAAATTCTGTCCATATTGTTAATTAAATTGTTCACAACAATTAATTCCCATTCCTCACAACAATAATATGGTTGCCTAAATTTATAACAGGCTAATTTCAAATAAAGAGAGTATGCAATTAAGCAACGAAGAAGAAGATTATAACCTATCCCTATCCAAATTTGAGTCTATGTTAAAAACTAACAAAGTGCTCTTTTTTGACTCTGAAGAATTTGAAGAAATTATTCTTCATTATTTAGACATAGGCAAGGCTAATTTAGCAAAAAAAGCCTTGAAACTTGCATTAGATCAGCACCCAAAATCTACAGGCTTAAAATTAGTACAAGTAGAAATGCTGGTTTACGACGACAAACTAGAAATCGCCGAGAAACTCTTAAATGAGTTATATGCAATCGAACCCAACAACGAGGAAATTTACATCCAGAAAGCCAATATTTGTTCTAAAAGAGATCAACACGAGAAAGCGGTAGAATTACTTAAAATTGCCCTGCAATATACGGATGATTATGCTGATGTGTACAACTTGATTGGAATGGAATATCTTTTCATGGATAACCTTGAGATGGCAAAAGACAGTTTTATCAAATGCCTTGAAGAAGATTTGGAAGACCAGTCTGCCTTGTATAACGTAGTGTACTGTTTTGAATTTTTAGATCAAAATCAGGAAGCCATCGTTTATCTTAATGATTATATCAATAAAAACCCATACAGTGAAATCGCCTGGCATCAGCTTGGACGCCTGCACTATGGTGTAAAAGAATACGAAAATGCTATTCGCGCTTTTGACTATGCAACCCTGATTGACGATGAATTTTTAGGCGCATTTATGGAAAAAGCAAAAGCTTACGAACGCCTTAAAAAGTACAATGAAGCTATCGAAAGCTACAATCGTACTATCGAACTTGACGATGCAACTTCATATGCCTTATTACGTATTGGAAAATGCTATGAAAAATTAGGAAATTCTATAAAAGCACTTCAATATTACAATCAGACTGTTCATGAAGATCCGCTTTTAGATAAAGGCTGGATTGCGATTACCGATTTTTACGTTCGTCAAAAAAACTTCCAAAAAGCGTTATTCTTTGTCAATAAAGCTTTGGCTATCGACAATCAGAATCGTTTGTACTGGAAACGTTATGCGACGATAAACAAACAAATGAACTTTTTTGAAGAAGCCGAATTTGGCTATAGAAAAGCAGTAGAATTTGGAGATTATGCCTTAGATACCTGGTTGTTTTGGGTAGATATTCTTCAGTTTCTGGGCGAATTCGAAAGTGCGATTCAAACCTTACTTCAGGCTTCAGAATATTTTCCGGAAGAAAACGAAATCGAATATCGTTTGGCTGGATTGTATTTCATGATTCAGGATAATACCAAAGCAAAATTTCATTTAAGCAATGGTTTACGTTTAAACTTTGATAATTATATTTTAATCGAAGATTTATTTCCTGTAGTGTGGTCAAAAAAAATGGTTAAAAATTATATTGAAAAACATAGAAAGTAATAATGATTGATATTTTAAGAAGACGTTTTGGCTTGTTAGGCCGCAATATTAGTTACTCATTTTCTAAAGGATATTTTACAGAAAAATTTAGTGATGAAGTTTTTGCAGGCAACAGCTACGAGAATTTTGACATTGCCGATATTAACCATTTAACAGGTTTATTAAAAAACAATCCTGATTTAAAAGGGCTCAATGTAACAATTCCGTACAAAGAACAAGTAATTCCGTTTTTAGATAAACTTTCAAAAAAAGCAGCTTTAATCGGTGCTGTAAACACTATTAAATTTACTAAAAATGGTAAATTAAAAGGATACAACACTGATTACTATGGTTTCAAAAAATCATTAGAACCTTTATTAGAACCACATCATAAAAAAGCACTTATTCTGGGTACCGGCGGCGCATCAAAAGGTGTTGCTTTTGCTCTTGATGAACTTGGTATTTTACACACCTTTGTTTCAAGAGAAGCAAAAGAAAATATTATTGACTATAATTTAATAAACGCCACTACTTTCGATAATTTTCAAATTATTATCAATTGTACACCAGTTGGAACAAGCCCAAATATAGAAGCCTGTCCTGAACTCCCTTATGAGTTTTTTACAGAAAAACATATTGCTTACGATTTAATATATAATCCGGCAGAAACTCAATTTTTAAAAAATGCCAAAGAAAGAGGTGCAGTAATCAAAAACGGATATGACATGCTTATATTTCAGGCAGAAAAAGCATGGAAAATCTGGAATAAATAAAATAAATCGTTAATATATTTTTTGTAACTTAGACTATTCAAATTAATTAAGTAGTCATGAATAAATTACATTTTATTTATTTATTTGCCTTTTTAATTCCTTTTTCTACAAAAGCTCAGGATACCATACAGGCCAAAAAAAATCCTTATACCGAGGCACGCTATCATTATTATTTAAAAACTATTTTACTCTTTAATGAGTATCTGGATACTCGTTCCGGATCGTATAACACTACCCAGCTTAGATTCTTACATCCTATTGCCAATAAAGCATGGAATTTAAGAGTCGATTTGCCTTTAATATCTACCAATACTTCTTCTATTAATAAAACCGGAATTGGAGATATTGGAGTTGGTATAAGCTACATACCTTATTTAAACAAAAGCAAAGGACTTGCATTTAGAATGAGAGTCATTTCAAATTCTGCTGTCGATCCGGCTTTAGGAACCGGAAAATGGGTTTTGGCTCCGGCAATATTTTATGGTTCCTATATAAAAGATAAAAAGATACTCTGGATCACTTCTTTAGAAAATCAGTCGAGCTTTGCCGGATCTGATAACAGACAAAACATAAACACAACTGCATTCGAAAATTATTTCATGTATGTTCTTGGGAAAAACTGGATTGCAGCCGATGTTGCCTTTAGATATAATGCAACTGCCAAAAGTTACCCAAATAATGCATTTCTAGAATTTGGAAGAAAAATAACTAAAAATGATATGGCATATCTTCATCCAAGTATAGGCTTTGGAGGTGATAAATCGTATAATTATGGTATAGAAGCCGGAATGTTGATTTTGTTTTAACTTAAATAAAGTCAAAATTTAAAGTTAATCATACCAATTTAATTTCAATTTTCTTAAAAGAGTATTGATTCTTGATTTGAATTTACTGCAACGAAAACAACTAAAAAATTCTGATCCTAAGCCAAAATATCCACAATGAATAAGAATTTTATCGTAAATAGCGTATAAACAAACGATTTATTTTGTATTTAGAAACACCTTTACTATCTTTCGCTCTGTTTAAAATAAAAACCTTATACATTTAAAATGTTAGAAGAAAAGAATGATAACCTGCAGGAAGCAGACGGAAAATTAGAAATCGAAATTACCGATTCTACACCAGATAACGCAATTGAAACATCGGAACCTGAAACAGTTGTTGAAAATTCAACTTCGGCTACTGAAACTGAAGCAGAAAATACTGCCGAAACTACAGAAACCAATCATCAGACTGCATTAGATGCCATAACAAATTCAAACGCTGAAGAAAGTGAAGATGAAACGCTAAAAGAGCGTCATGACATTCCTATGCAGGATTATGACACTTTCTCGCTGGACGCACTTGTTGATGAGCTAAAAAAATTGGTCAATACAGATAAAGTAATGTCTGTAAAAGATCATATTGAAGAAATCAAAAAATCATTTTTATTACAATACAACCATTTGATTGAGGAGAAAAAAGAAGAATTTAACGCTTCTAAAGAAGATCCAAATGAAGAATTTGAATATCATTCTCCCCTAAAATCTAAATTTGACGAATATTATAACGTTTTTAGAGAAAAAAGAAATGCTCATTTCAAGCATTTACAAACCAACCTAAAAACGAATTTAGATACCAGACTTGCTATAGTTGAAGAACTTAAAGAACTTATAAATCCACAGGAAAACATTAAAGATACTCTTAAACATTTTAATGATTTAAGAGAAAGATGGAAGAATGCAGGAGCAATACCAAAAGACAAATACAATCACGTTTGGAACAATTATCACTTTCATGTAGAGAATTTTTACGATTATCTGCATTTAGATCGTGAAGCAAGAGATTTAGATTTTAAATATAATCTGGATCAGAAACAAAAAATAATTGCTCGTGTTGAAGAGTTGGTAAATGAAACCGATATCAGCAAAGCATTCCGCGAATTACAGGATTTACACAGAATCTGGAAAGAAGACATTGGACCGGTTTCTAAAGAACATCGTGATACGATCTGGAATAAATTTAGTGAACTTACTAAAAAGATTCATGACAAAAGAGAAGTTTTGTTTGAAAGTCAAAGAGCAAACGAACAGCAAAATCTTGAAGTAAAAAAAGAAATCATTGCAAAAATTGAAGTTTTAGGCACTGAAAAAGTAAACTCGCACTCACAATGGCTGGTACAAATACAAAAAGTAGAAGCACTGAGAAATGAGTTTTTTGCTGCCGGAAAAGTTCCCTCTGAAGTTAACGAAGAAACCTGGGCTGCATTTAAAACTGCCGTTAGAAACTTTAATGCTTTTAAAAATTCTTTTTACAAAGACATCAAAAAGGATCAAAATGACAACCTGAACAAAAAAATGGCGCTTGTTACCAAAGCAAAAGAGTTACAGGAAAGCACAGATTTTGGTACCACAACTCCAATCATGAAGCAAATTCAGGAAGAATGGAAACAGATTGGTCACGTGCCTAAAAAATACTCGGATAAAATCTGGAAAGAATTCAAAGATGCCTGCAACCATTATTTTGACAAATTAAAGGAACACAAATCAGAAGAAAACGTTGATGAGGTAGCGGCTTTTGACAACAAAAAAGCGTATTTAGATATCTTAAGAGCATATCAGCTTACCGGTGATCACAAAACCGACCTGGATGCCATAAAAACACATATTGAAATCTGGAAAGGTTATGGAAAAGTACCTTTTTCAAGACGCCATATAGAAGGAAAATTTAATAAAATTCTGGATGCACTTTTTGAAAAATTAAGTCTGAGCAAAAAAGAAACTGAAATGATGCGTTTTGCAAACAGAATTGACTCTTTATCTGACAGTAACGATACCCGTAAATTAGATAATGAAAAGATTTTCTTAATGCGAAAAATTGAAGAAGTTCAAAACGAAATTTTCCAGTTAGAAAATAACATTCAGTTCTTTACGAATACCAAAAATGCTAAAAAAGAAAATTCAATTGTTCTAGAAGTTCGTAAAAACATTGCAATTCACAAAGAAAGCCTGGAAGTCTGGAAAGACAAACTAAAACAATTAAGAAACTTAGGTCAGGAATAAGATTTAAGCTTAGATAAAATGATAAAAAGGTGTAATAAATATTTATTACACCTTTTTTTTGTAGTTCATTGTTTTTTTTTTAACCGCAAAACATACAAAGATCTCTATATTAAGCTGCACAAACAAACAAACAAACAAACAAACAAACAAACAAACAAACAAACAAAATTCACAAGGCATAATCTACACAAAGCTTTGGGAACTCTACCTGTTTATAAAAAACTGAAATATGTAAGCTTTTGCAATAACCCCCTCAAATC
>Ga0194135_10001996_pt1 | contig 12345 bp, 13 predicted proteins | sample LitLau_LLRF_2013_FD_134024 | JGI IMG/M metagenome (GOLD analysis project Ga0194135, IMG submission 134024) | Freshwater sediment microbial communities in response to fracking from North America - Little Laurel Run_MetaG_LLRF_2013 (version 2) | ecosystem: Environmental > Aquatic > Freshwater >... | reverse complement strand
TAAGGGTCCGGTGACTGGGAATAACATTTCCCACGCAAACAACAAAACCCGTCGTCGTTTCCTGCCGAACCTGCAGCATCACCGCTTCTGGGTTGAGTCCGAGAAACGCTTTGTGCGTCTGCGCGTATCTGCCAAAGGCATGCGTATCATCGACAAGCGCGGCATTGATGTCGTGCTGGCCGAAATCCGTCGCGATGGCGGCAAGGTTTAAGGGAGCTAATCATGCGTGAATTGATTCGTTTGATCTCGAGCGCCGGTACTGGTCACTTCTACACTACCGACAAGAACAAGCGTACTACTCCGGACAAAATCGAGATCAAGAAATATGATCCGGTTGTTCGTAAGCACGTGATCTACAAGGAAGGCAAAATCAAGTAATTGATTTTTCTTCTGACAAAAAAACCCGCCTTCAAGCGGGTTTTTTTGTGCCTGCGATTCAGGCTTTCTGTTCGAAGGCCACGTAGACCTTGCGGCAGGGCTCCAGCACTTCCCAGGTGCCCTTGAAGCCGGCCGGAATCACGAAGCGATCGCCGACACGCAGGGTCTTGGTGTTGCCATCGTGGTCCCGCAGCACCGACACACCCTGAAGAATCTCGCAGTATTCGTGCTCGGTGAAGTTCACCGTCCATTGGCCCACGGCGCCTTCCCAGATCCCGGCATTGAGTTGCCCGCAGGGGCTGGCGTAATGGTTGAACACCGCTTGCTCGGGATCGCCCTTGAGGACTTTCTCTGGAGCCGGGCGGTAGCGCTCGCCCTCGGTGTTGGCCTGGCTGAAGTCGACGACGTTGTGGATGCTCATTCTTGTAATCCCCCGTGATTGCGGCGCGAGTGGCTATGAAGGCCAAAGTCTATGTTTATTAAAATGCACATAGCAATGGCGTTTGCCCGGGCTTTGTCAAATATATTGAAAGTACAGGTGTCGCTGGTTTAGGGTGGCGGGTGCCTTTGGCCGAAAACAGGCTGGCCGGGCAGAATTCTTCATGAGTGCCGGCGTAGTTCGCGTGGCGCTTGTATTCAAATAAGAGGAGGACACTCGTATGACCACCCTGACTCGTGCCGACTGGGAACAACGTGCCCGCGACCTGAAAATCGAAGGCCGCGCCTACATCAACGGTGAATACACCGCAGCCGTTTCCAACGACACTTTCGAGTGCATCAGCCCGGTCGACGGCCGTGTACTGGCGAGCATTGCCAGCTGTGACGCCGTCGATGCCAAGCGCGCCGTGGACAATGCTCGCGCCACCTTCAATTCCGGCGTCTGGTCGCGCCTGGCGCCGGCCAAGCGCAAGTCCGTGATGATCCGTTTTGCCGGCCTGCTCAAGCAGCACGCCGAGGAGCTGGCGCTCCTGGAAACCCTGGACATGGGCAAGCCCATCAGCGACTCCCTGCAGATCGACGTTCCCGGCGCGGCGCAAGCCCTGAGCTGGAGCGGCGAGGCCATCGACAAGATCTACGACGAAGTCGCCGCCACCCCCCATGACCAGCTGGGTCTTGTCACCCGCGAGCCCGTGGGCGTGGTCGCGGCCATCGTGCCGTGGAACTTCCCGCTGATGATGGCCTGCTGGAAACTGGGCCCGGCGCTGTCCACCGGTAACTCGGTGATCCTCAAGCCTTCGGAAAAATCCCCGCTGACCGCCATCCGCATTGCTGCCCTGGCCGTCGAGGCCGGGATTCCGGCCGGCGTGTTCAACGTGCTGCCGGGCTACGGCCACACCGTGGGCAAGGCCCTGGCCCTGCACATGGACGTGGACACCCTGGTGTTCACCGGTTCCACCAAGATCGCCAAGCAACTCTTGGTGTACTCCGGTGAATCCAACATGAAGCGTGTCTGGCTGGAAGCCGGCGGCAAGAGCCCGAACATCGTGTTCGCCGATGCCCCGGACCTGCAGGCCGCCGCCGAATCCGCCGCCAGCGCCATTGCCTTCAACCAGGGTGAGGTCTGCACCGCCGGTTCCCGCCTGCTGGTGGAACGCTCGATCAAGGACAAATTCCTGCCACTGGTGATCGAGGCCCTCAAGGGCTGGAAGCCGGGCAACCCGCTGGACCCGGCCACCAACGTCGGCGCCCTGGTGGACACCCAGCAGATGAACACCGTGCTGTCCTACATCGAGGCCGGTCATGCCGATGGCGCCAAGCTGGTGGCCGGTGGCAAGCGCACCCTTCAGGAAACCGGCGGCACCTACGTGGAGCCGACGATTTTCGATGGCGTCAGCAACGCCATGAAGATCGCCCAGGAAGAGATCTTTGGCCCGGTGCTGTCGGTGATTGCCTTCGACAGCGTGGAAGAGGCGATCCAGATTGCCAACGACACCCCTTACGGGCTGGCGGCCGCCGTGTGGACCGCGAACATCTCCAAGGCCCACCAGACCGCCAAGGCCCTGCGGGCCGGTAGCGTCTGGGTCAACCAGTACGACGGTGGCGACATGACCGCGCCTTTCGGCGGCTTCAAGCAGTCGGGCAACGGTCGCGACAAGTCGCTGCACGCGTTCGACAAGTACACCGAGCTGAAAGCGACCTGGATCAAGCTCTGAGCCTTCGGGTTTGAGGCCAGGCGCCCCCTAGGGGCGCTTTCGCCGACAGCCCTCGATCCACAGCGCAGCCGGACTTTCCGCCAGGGGAGTCCGGCTGTGTTGTCTGTGCCTTGCAGAACAATCATCCACAGGAGCGTGGGAATGCCTTGGGCGACCTATTTCGCCGTTTTATCCGCTGTCTTGAGTGTCGGCCTGGCCCTGGGCATGACCATGCCCCTGGTGTCCTTTCGCCTGGAAAGCTGGGGCTACGGGCCCTTTGCGATTGGCGTGGTGGCGGCGATGCCGGCGATTGGCGTGTTACTCGGCGCGAAGATTTCCAGTCGCCTGGCGGCCCGTTTCGGCACCGCCAACCTGATGCGTCTGTGTCTGTGGGCGGGGGCGATTTCCATCGGTTTACTGGCGCTGTTGCCCAGTTATCCGGTGTGGCTGGCGCTGCGCCTTCTCCTCGGTGTGGTGCTGACCATCATCTTTATTCTGGGGGAGAGCTGGATCAACCAGCTGGTGGTGGAGCAGTGGCGGGGGCGGCTGGTAGCGCTTTATGGCAGCGGCTATGCCCTGAGCCAGCTGGCCGGTCCGCTGCTGCTGGGGGTGCTGGGAACCCAGCAGGACTACGGTTTCTGGGTTTCTGTGGGGCTGTTGGTGGCGGCGCCTCTGCTGCTGTTGGGGCGCAATGGCGCGCCGAGCACCGAGTCGTGCAATGTCACCCTGATCGATCTCTGGCGTTTCTGTCAGACGCTGCCGGCCATTGGTTGGGCGGTGGCCTTGTTCGCGACTTTCGAGGCGCTGATCCTGACCCTGCTTCCGGTTTATTGCCTGAGCCAGGGCTTCACCGAGGACGTGGCGCTAGCCAGGTCAGCACCGTGGTGGTGGGGGATGCGTTGTTGCAGTTGCCAATTGGAGCCTTGGCCGATCGCATTTCCCGGCGCGGTTTGTTCACCGGTTGCGCGGCGATCCTGCTGGGCTCCAGCCTGGCCATTCCGCTGTTGCTGGACAGCGTGCTGATCTGGCCGTTGTGGGTGCTGTTCGGCGCCAGCGCCGGCGGCTTGTTCACCTTGTCGCTGATTCTGATCGGGGAGCGTTATCGCGATGATGCGCTGGTGCGGGCCAATGCCCATGTGGCGCAACTCTGGGGCATCGGCTGCCTGATCGGCCCCTTGGTGGCCGGGGCGGGAAGTCAGTGGGTCAGTGGTCACGCCATGTTGCTGCTGGTGGCGGCGGGCGCCTTGGGCCTGTTGCTCCTGCTGCTGCGCCAGGGCGCCTTCGGCACTGCCCAGGCGCAGCCCCAGTAGCGTTCAGAGCATGCGCTCCAGGCCGACGCGGGTGCTCAGCCAGGCGTTGATGCGCCGCCACCAGTTGCCAGGCTCGTGGCTCAGGCTGTGCAGTCGGCCCTGGTCTTCGGTGACCCAGACCAGTCGGCCGTCCTTCAGCTTGACTTGATAGCTCAGGGCCGGTGCCATCCCTTGCTCGGCCAGCGCGCGCAGGTGTTCGGCCAGTTCCGGGCTGTCCACCAGGACCCCGACTTCGGTGTTCCACAGCACCGAGCGCGGGTCGAAGTTGAACGAGCCGATAAAGGATTTCTGCCGGTCGAAAATCATCGCCTTGCTGTGCAGGCTCGAATCCGAACCGCGCCAGGTGCCGCGCAACAGGTGCGGGCCGCTGCCGCGGTGGTCGCCGGGCTGGCGGCGCAATTCGAACAGTCTCACCCCGTGCTCCAGCAGGGCCTTGCGGTAAGGCGCGTAGCCACCGTGCACCACCGGCACATCGGTGGCCTCCAGGGAGTTGGTCAGGAGGCTCACGTGCACTCCGGCGTCGGCGCGCCCGGTGAGGTACACCAGGCCTGGCTGGCCGGGCACGAAGTAGGCCGAAATCATGATCAGTTCCTTGTTGACCCCTTGCAGCTCTGGCGCCAGCTGGGTGGTCAGCAGCAGGTGCGGGTCGGGATCGCCCTTGGCCAGGACCTTGGTCGGCGCGTCCCACAGGGCCTGGTTCCAGGCCCAGATCAGCTCCTTGCGCCAGATCTCCATGCGCGGCTGGGTCTGGTAGGTCTTCAGTTGCCGGTACAGCGCCTGGTTTTGTCGACGGTTGTCCTGCAGCGATTCCTCCAGGCGCTGGCGCGTGTTGTCCAGGGCCTTGGTCGAGGGGGCGTGGCGGAGGAACTCGCTGATGGGCCGGCTCAGGGCGCTGTTCCAGTACTGGTCGAAACTGTGCCCCAGCTGCTCGGCCACGGGGCCGACGCTGAACATGTCGATATCGGTGAAGTTCAGGTTCGGCTCGGCATCGAAGTACTCGTCCCCCAGGTTGCGTCCGCCGACGATGGCCACGCTGTTGTCCGCCAGCCACAGCTTGTTGTGCATGCGCCGGTGTTGTTGCGACAGGTTGAACAGGCGCCCCATGGCCCGGGTCAGCCCGGTGCTGCGGCCCAGGTGCAGCGGGTTGAACAGGCGGATCTGGATCTGCGGGTGGGCGGCCAGGGTGGCGATGATCTGGTCCAGGCCGTCGCTGGTGGTGTCGTCCAGCAGGATGCGTACCCGCACGCCACGGTCGGCGGCCTTGAGCAGTTCATGCACCAGCATCCGGGTGCTGATGCCGTCGTGGACGATGTAGTACTGCAGGTCGAGGCTGCTCTGGGCGTTGCGGATCAGCTCGGCGCGGGCCATGAAGGCTTCGGTGCTGTTGGGCAGCAAGCGAAAGCCCGAGCGACCCTGGTAGGGGGCGGCCTGGGCGCGGATGGACTGGGCGAAGCTGGAGTCGTTGGCGGCCAGTGCCTGGCTCGGCTCGTAGGGCACGTCAAGGGTGCTGCAGCCGCCCAGCCCGAGGCTCAGGATCAGCGGCAGGAAAAACGCCTGTATACGGCTCAAGTCAGGTCATCTCGCATCACGGCACGGGTTGGCAGGGTGTGGCTGGCGTCGGGGCCGGGCTTCAGTCCTGGGTTTCGCTGAGCAGCTCGATGGCTGTGGCGCCGACTTTGCGTACCGCGTCTTCGATCTGCGCGGTTGGCTTGGCAGCGTAGTTCATCCGCAGGCAATTGCGGTACTTGCCCGACGCGGAAAAGATGCTGCCCACGGCGATCTGCACCCCCTGATCCAGCAGCATGCGGTTGAGCTTCAGAGCGTCGAAACCCTCGGGGAGTTCGATCCACAGCATGAAACTGCCCTGGGGCCGGCTGGCCCGGGTGCCCGCCGGAAAGTAGCGGCTGACCCAGTCGAGCATCAGGTCGCGATTGCGCTGGTATTGAGTGCGCATCTTGCGCAAGTGGGGCTCGAAATGGCCGTTTTTCAGAAAGTCGGCGATGGCCACCTGCGGCTGCGGCGCCGTGGAGCCGGTGCTGATGTACTTCATGTGCAGCACCCGCTCCAGATAGCGCCCGGGCGCGACCCAGCCGATGCGCAGGCCGGGGGCCAGGGTCTTGGAGAAGGAGCTGCACAACAGCACCCGGCCGTCGTCGTCGAAGGACTTGATGGTGCGTGGGCGCGGGTAGGTGTAGGCCAGCTCGCCATACACATCGTCCTCGATGATCGCCACGTCGAAGCGTTGGGCCAGGGTCAAGAGGGCCCGCTTGCGCGACTCCGGCATGATGTAGCCCAGCGGGTTGTTGCAGTTGGGGGTCAACTGTATGGCCTTGATCGGCCACTGTTCCAGGGCCAGCTCCAGGGCTTCCAGGCTGATCCCGGTAATCGGGTCGGTGGGGATTTCCAGGGCCTTCATGCCCAGGCCCTTGAGGGTCTGCATGGCGCCGTGAAAGCTCGGCGAGTCAACGGCGACGATATCCCCCGGCTCGCAGATGGCGCGAATGCTGGAAGACAGGGCTTCGTGGCAGCCGGTGGTGATCACCAGGTCGTTGGGCCCCAGCTGGCAGCCGGAATCCAGCATCAGCCGCGCCACCTGCTCGCGCAACTCCAGCACGCCGTAGATGTTGTCGTAGTGCAGGCCGGGCATGTCCTGGCGCCGACTGAGCCGGGCCAGGGCCCGCAGCAGGGGCTTCATGGTCGGCGTGGTGATGTCCGGCATGCCGCGGCCCAGTTGCACCACGTCCTTGCGCGGCACGGCGCGGATCAGCTCCAGGACCTGGTCCCATTGCGAGATTTCCACCGGCCTTTGCGCCGGCCGCCCGACTGCCGGCAAGGCGGGCAGCTCGCGACTGGGCGGCACGAAATACCCGGACTTGGGCTTGGGCATCGCCAGGCCGTTGTCTTCCAGCAAGCGATAGGCCTGCTGCACGGTGCTCAGGCTGACCCCGTGCTCGACGCTCAGGGCGCGTACCGAGGGCAGTCGATCTCCCGGGCGGTAGAAGCCCTGTTCGATGCGGGTGCCCAGGAGTTCGGCGAGGTTCACATAGAGGGTCATGGCGTGGGCTCGAAGTGACGGTGGCTAAGAACCAGTACAGATGGGGCAAAAATACAGGATTCAGCGCTATTTCCGGCAAAACTGTATGGAGTTAATAGCGCTGTTTTGAGTCTGTAATGGTTTTGTGGCGCCACGCATCATGTCTGCTCATGGCAATTTGAGCAAACAGGAGCGATGCAGATGAACGGCTTGAGCGATGTGCGGCTGTCGTTACGCGGTCAGGAGCTGGAGGCGGAGCATGAAGGATCGGCGGCGGCTCTGCCGCGCAGCGCGCCATCGGGCTTGAGCACCTGGGGTCTGTACTGGCATCGGCTGCGCACCCGCAAGGCATTGCTGGAGCTGACCGCCGAGCAGCTGCGCGATGTCGGATTGAACCCTGAGCAAGCGCGGGCCGAGGGCCTCAAGCCATTCTGGCGTCTGTGAGCGGCAGCGCTTGGCTGGCGCTGGCCGTCAGACCAGCTCCTTCAGGCGATGCCAGAGCATGCCCAGGGCCAGCAGCGGCGAGCGCAGGTGCTTGCCGCCGGGGAAGGTGATGTGTGGCACCTTGGCGAACAGGTCGAAGCCACCGCCGTGCTGACCGCTGATGGCCTCGCCCAGCAGTTTGCCCGCCAGGTGGGTGGCATTCAGGCCGTGGCCGGAATAGGCCTGGGCGTAATACACATTGGGCTGGTCCTTGAGGCGGCCGATCTGCGGCAGGCGGTTGGCACCGATGCCGATCATGCCGCCCCATTGATAGTCGATCTTCACTGCGGCCAGTTGCGGGAATACCGCCAGCATCTTTGGCCGCATGTAGGCGGCGATGTCCTTGGGGTCGCGTCCCGAGTAGTGGCAGGCACCGCCGAACAGCAGGCGCCGGTCGGCCGAGAGTCGGTAGTAGTCCAGGGCCACGCGCTGGTCGCAGACGGCCATGTTCTGTGGCAGCAGTTCCCGGGCCTGGGCCGGGCTCAAGGGCTCGGTGGCAATGATGTAGCTGCCGGCCGGGAGCACTTTGCCCCCCAGTTGTGGATTGAGGTCGTTGAGGTAGGCATTGCAGCCCAGGACCAGGGTCTTGGCGCGAACCGTGCCTCGGGCGCTGTGCACCTTGACCTCGGGACCGTAGTCGATGCGGGTGACGGCCGAGTGCTCGAACAGGCGCACGCCCATCTGCTGCGCCGCTCGGGCTTCGCCCAGGGCCAGGTTGAGCGGGTGCAGATGGCCGGAGCCCATGTCGATCAGGCCGCCAACGTAGCGCTTGGAACCCACCACGCTGTGCATCTCATCGGCCTGCAACAGGCGGGATTCATGGCGATAGCCCAGGCTGCGCAGTTCCTCGGCGTCTGCGGCGAAGCCTTCAAGGTCCGCCGGCTTGTTGGCCAGGTCGCAGTAGCCCCAGGTCAGGTCACAGGGGATCTGCAGGCGCTCGATGCGCTGACGGACGATGTCCACGGCTTCCAGGCCCATGAGTTTCATCTGCCGCACACCGTCGCTGCCGATCACCTTGGTGAACTGCTCCAGGCCGTGGCCGACCCCGCGAATCAGTTGTCCGCCGTTGCGCCCACTGGCGCCCCAGCCGATCTTGCGGGCTTCCAGCAGGACCACGTTGAACCCGCGCTCGGCCAGTTCCAGCGCGGTATTGAGCCCGGAGAACCCGCCACCGACCACGCAGACATCGGCCGTCAGCTCGCCCGCCAGGGCCGGATAGTCGGGCTGCGGCAGGCTGCTGGCGGCGTAATAGGAGGCGGCGTGCTGAGGGCTGGCGGGCATGGAAAGCGTCCTGATTGTGGCGTCTGGAAAAATGCACGGAGCATAAGCCGGGGCTTTCCGTCGCGGCAACCGCGGGACGCCCGGCCCTGTCTGCTGCGGGGCATTTGAGGCAGAATCCACGGCTGTTCCCGTCCCGGTAGCCTTTTTCATGAGCTGTAACCGTCAAATCGTCCGCAGCCTGCGTCAGCAGATTCCGTCTTTCGAGTGCGTTCCTGGTTGCCACGACTGCTGCGGCCCGGTGACCACCTCGCCGGAGGAAATGTCCCGCCTGCCACGCAAGACCGCTGCCGAGCAGGAGGCCGCCATGGACGAGCTCAACTGTGTGCACCTGGGACCCAACGGCTGCACGGTGTATGACGAGCGTCCGCTGATCTGCCGTCTGTTCGGCACCACGCCGAGCCTGCCGTGCCCCAATGGTCGGCGCCCGGTGGAGATGATCCATCCCCGGGTCGAAAAACAGATTCACGATTACATGGCCAGCAATCGCCAGGTCCTGGTCTAGCCCGCCACACCTGGTAGGCGCCGGCTTGCCGGCGAAAGCGTCCTGGACCTGTGTCCTTTATCTCAATCCGGAATCGGCAGGCTCAGGCTCTCCTTCACCTCTTCCATGACGATGTAGCTCTTGGATTCCCGCACATGGGGCAGCTTGAGCAGGATGTCCCCCAGCAGCTTGCGGTACGACGCCATCTCCGAGATCCGCGCCTTGACCAGATAGTCGAAGTCGCCGGACACCAGATGGCACTCCAGCACGTGGGGCAGCTTCAGCACCGCCCGGCGAAATTCCTCGAAGGTATCGCCGGACTTGTAGTCCAGGCTGATCTCGACAAACACCAGCAGGCTGCCCTTCAAGTGCTGCGGGTTGAGCCGGGCGTTGTAGCCCATGATGATTCCCTCGCGCTCCAGGCGGCGCACTCGCTCGGTGCAGGGGGTGGTGGACAGTCCGACCCGCTCCCCCAGCTCGGTGAAGGAAATGCGTCCATCGGCCTGGAGAATCCGCAGGATATTGCGATCTATCTTGTCCAGGGCACGACGAGTCTGATGATTGGTGCGCATAGGGGATGCCCCTCCGTGAAAAGCGATATTGCCGAGAATTCTCGCCAAATATAGGCGGTTATATAGTGAAAATCACTGCTCAATGTTTCTTACACTGCGCCCATCTTTGCTCTGAATAACAAACGTCAGCGGTCATGCCGCGATGAGGGAAATGAAAATGCGCGTTCTGGTCTTGGGCAGTGGCGTTATCGGAACTACCAGTGCCTATTACCTGGCCCGGGCCGGGTTTGAAGTGACAGTGGTGGACCGCCAGCCGGCTGCAGCCATGGAAACCAGCTTCGCCAACGCCGGTCAGGTTTCGCCTGGCTATGCCTCGCCCTGGGCAGCCCCGGGCGTGCCGCTCAAGGCCATCAAATGGCTGCTGCAACGCCACGCGCCGCTGGCGATCAAGGCCACCGCCGATATCGATCAATACCTGTGGATGGCGCAGATGCTGCGCAACTGCACCGCCAGCCGCTATGCAGTGAACAAAGAGCGCATGGTGCGCCTGTCCGAATACAGCCGTGACTGCCTCGACGAGCTGCGGGCGGAAACCGGCATCGCCTACGAAGGCCGCAGCCTGGGCACCACCCAGCTGTTCCGCACCCAGGCGCAACTGGATGGCGCAGCCAAGGATATCGCCGTGCTCAAGGAGTCCGGCGTGCCGTTTGAACTGCTGGACCGCGAAGGCATCGCTCGGGTCGAACCGGCCCTGGCCAGCGTCACCGATATCCTCGCCGGTGCCCTGCGCCTGCCCAACGACCAGACTGGCGACTGCCAGATCTTCACCACGCGCCTGGCGGAAATGGCCACCAAGCTGGGTGTGGAATTCCGTTTTGGCCAGGACATTCAGCGCATCGACTTCGCTGGTGACCGGATCAATGGCGTGTGGATCGACGGCAAGCTGGAAACCGCCGACCGCTACGTGCTGGCCCTGGGCAGCTATTCGCCACAACTGCTCAAGCCGCTGGGCATCAAGGCCCCGGTGTACCCGCTCAAGGGTTACTCGCTGACCGTGCCGATCACCAACCCGGCCATGGCCCCGACTTCGACCATCCTCGACGAAACCTACAAGGTCGCGATCACCCGTTTCGACAATCGCATCCGCGTTGGCGGCATGGCTGAGATCGCCGGTTTTGACCTGTCGCTGAACCCGCGCCGGCGTGAAACGCTGGAGATGATCGTCAACGATCTCTATCCTCAGGGCGGCGATCTGTCCCAGGCCAGTTTCTGGACCGGCCTGCGTCCAACCACCCCGGACGGCACACCGATTGTTGGCTCGACGCCGTTCAAGAACCTGTTCCTCAATACCGGTCACGGCACCCTTGGCTGGACCATGGCTTGCGGTTCCGGTCGTTTGCTGGCGGATCTGATGGCCAAGAAAAAGCCGCAGATCAGCGCCGAAGGCCTCGATATTTCCCGTTATGGCAACCCTCAGGAGTCAGCTAAACATGTCAATCCAGCGCCAGCTCACCAATGAGCGCATGAGCCAGATCGTCGTTCACGGCGGTACGGTGTATCTGTCTGGCCAAGTCGGCGATGACATGCAGGCCGGGATCGAACAGCAAACCCGGGAGACCCTGGCCAATATCGAACGTCTGCTGGACCTGGCTGGCACCGACAAGAGCAAGCTGCTGTCGGTGACCATCTACCTCAAGGACATCGATGCTCATTTCGAAGGCATGAACAGTGTCTGGGACCAGTGGCTGCCAAAAGGCGTGGCACCGGCCCGGGCCACCGTAGAAGCCAAGCTCTGCGAGCCGGAAATCCTCATCGAGCTTTCCGTGGTGGCTGCTCTGCCTTAAGCGACAAGATCCCTCTCCCGGTGCCGGTGGCGGCCAGCCGTCATCCAGCACCGGTTTTTTATTCCCCCATGACCGCCTAGAAGTCTGCCGCCATGCGTCCTGCCCGTGCCCTGATCGATCTCCAAGCCCTGCGTCACAACTACCAACTGGCCCGTGAAGTCTCGGGTGTCCGCGCCCTTGCGGTGATCAAGGCCGATGCCTACGGTCATGGCGCCGTGCGTTGCGCCCAGGCGCTGGAGGCCGAGGCCGACGGTTTTGCTGTGGCCTGCATCGAAGAGGCCCTGGAGCTGCGCGCCGCCGGTATTGGTGCGCCGATCCTGCTGCTGGAAGGTTTCTTTGAAGCCTCCGAGCTGGCGCTGATCGTCGAGCATGATTTCTGGTGCGTGGTGCATTCCCTGTGGCAGCTGGAAGCGATCGAGCAGACCGCCGTGGCCAAGCCCCTGACGGTCTGGCTCAAGCTGGATTCGGGCATGCACCGGGTTGGCCTGCATCCCAAGGACTATCAGGCGGCCTACCAGCGCCTGCAGGCCAGCGGCAAGGTCGAGAAGATTGTGCTGATGAGCCACTTCGCCCGCGCTGACGAGCTGGACTGCCCGCGCAGCAGCGAGCAGGTCGCGGTATTCGAGGCGGCGCGTCAGGGGCTGGGGGCTGAAATCAGCTTGCGCAACTCACCGGCGGTCATGGGCTGGCCGAGCGTGCCCAGTGACTGGGTGCGTCCCGGCATCATGCTTTATGGCGCCACGCCGTTCGAAGAAAACAACTCCGTGGCCGAGCGGCTGCAGCCGGTCATGACCCTGGAATCCAAGGTGATCTGCGTGCGTGAGCTGCCCGCCGGCGAGCCGGTGGGCTACGGCGCCAAGTTCATCACCGACAAGCCGATGCGCATCGGC
>Ga0194135_10001995_pt1 | contig 12348 bp, 4 predicted proteins | sample LitLau_LLRF_2013_FD_134024 | JGI IMG/M metagenome (GOLD analysis project Ga0194135, IMG submission 134024) | Freshwater sediment microbial communities in response to fracking from North America - Little Laurel Run_MetaG_LLRF_2013 (version 2) | ecosystem: Environmental > Aquatic > Freshwater >... | reverse complement strand
ATTACGAAAAATCTTACGAAGCTTACGAAGATTTCCCATGGTTTCTAGCCAAATTCTCTCTTACGACACTTGCGACAGTTACTACGCTCAGACCCCTGAGTTTTCTTCGTAAAGTAATCTTCGCAAAATTTTTGTCTCCAAGAAACTTTACTTTTTTGAACTTTACGAAGAAATATCAAGGGGTCGTTCATGATTCAAAATATTTGCTTCGTGAACTTCGTAAGCTTACGAAGATGCTGTAGTTACGAAGCAATTTATGAAACCCTCTATATTCCGGTTGTCTGAGTAGGACCAGGGGCACTCCTCCTACCCGTAACACTTGGTCAGACAGCACAAGCAGCTCAACTGCTGCGTCCTGGAAAGGCAAAATGTATTTCGATAGGAATTCGTTCATTCTTTAAGTGTGCAATGCTTGTCCAGTATGCTAATACCCTGTCATACAAGCCAGGACACCTCCACATGATCAATAAAGTGCTTTAAAAAAACTGCTTCACTCAATTTCATTTACATCTATTTAATATAAACAAAGCAGTTAACATATAAGATTTAGGTTATTTATTTATTTTATTTATTTATTTAATTTAATTTTTTTTATGTATTTAACTATTTCGATATCATATTGACACCAACTAGCATTTTTTACACTACTTACTCATATCATATATTTCATACATGAAATCTTACTTGTCAAAGCATATTTATTCAATCATAGTTATGACAATTGATAAAGGGTAGCGGTTAAAATGAAACAAAAAGTTCAGCTTCTACTCTACCACAACCACTTTATCAAATCAAAACATTTGTCATATTAGTGAGTTTTCACAATGATTCCTTTGAATTTGAATTATAGTTACATAATTGAGTTTTCCATATTCGTATAATATAGATCAAATTTCAGATTATTTTTGCATCTAAGATTTTGGCTTGAGTGAAAACTTAACATACAAACGAAATCGTATTAACAATCTAAACATTTTCACATTGCTTAACAATTATTTCGGTTTTTACTTAAATATAGAAATAAAATTAATGGTACTCAACAATTTATCTTCAGATTCATTTACATATCTTTCAAACTAGAATATTCTATATATAATCATAATTAGGTATTTAAAGAATCAGGGTCAGTCCAACTGCCAAAATCTATTAGGATGTAAGAGCATTTTTTAAAGTTTAGCACAGTAATGCATAAGCAGATATTTATTTTGCATTACATTATAATTTGATTCTATCTCGCTAGATTGACACCTACTTCATTCACGCCAAGGATTTGATTTAGGTCATTTAAAATCATGATGTCTTCTCTTGGAATTGTGGGACTTCTTGAAACCTTTCTGGCCTGTGTTGGATGATTTCCCTTCCGCATCATCAGTATAGTCAATAAGAGTGGGATCATATACGGACGAGCCATGTCCGATCAGTGCGATGTCGACATCCTTGGCGTATTTCACCAGCTGCTTGTAATCCACTTTAAGGTTAGTCCTAAACTTCAGATACTGCACATGCCACGTAGTATACGGTGAGAGCACGTAGTCCCCTTGAGAAAGTTTCTCAGCGACTTCATTTTTCCATGTTCTTTTACCATCTTTGTCTCTCTTGTAGTTGAATTCAATTTTTATATCTTCTCCCAGTCCAACCATCTCAGTCACGTCACCTTGGTAAATAAACTTTGAAACTCCTGAGTGCCACATGTGGACGGTAATATTTTGCATAAGTTTGTCAATTTCTTGTTGTTTTGCTGAATGACGAGCTTGCGGTACTATCTCAGCAACACTGAATTTCACAGCTGTTAATCCTTGATAGGCTGTCTCTTCAGGTGAACTTGTGAACTGAACTTTCTTACCCGAGAGCAACTCTACTATCTTCTGGGTATGATTTTCATTCGGCCAAACATAAAAAGGCATTTCCGGATATTCATTTATGAAATCACCTTTTTTAACAGATTTGTCAATTGTTTCGTCCACAGTATATCCTAGAAGATTCACTTGATCCTTGATACCTTTAACCCAGCGAGTTATTACTGGTATTACTATTTGGAGCATTTCCTTAAAATCTCCAATACCATCCAAGTAATTCAAGGGTTCCGTGTCAGCAATGTAAGCGAACTTATCTGCAAAGGGATAAACCCATTGCAAATAATTTTCAGATAAGGTGGACCATTCAGAGTAGATTTGGGAACCGAGATGAGCTATTTGCAGTTGATCATACAGCTCTTGTTGTTCTCTCTCAAAAATTACTTCCTTACCAGTTTCCAACTTTGCAAGGTTCGCAATGAAATTTCCAGTTCGCTTGATATCCTCATATCTAGGAATGTACTCACACAACTCAAACATCATACTCATTACTTGGTCTAGGTTATTGAGAGCGTCTTTAAAATCTTGTTGAATTTCAAACCCGTTCGACATGCTCTCTAAGAAACTTCTAAATTCAGTAAGAGTAGACTTGACCTTATACTTATCCACAATATTAGACACAGTTGTCGTGTTCTTAACAGCTTCTGGGTTAGAATTTATTCCTTTTAAAACTGCGTCAGTGAATTTGATAACTGAGACATCAACTTGGTCCTTGAAGACTTTAAGTGAACGAGCTTGAAGTTCTGCCTCGCTAGCCAAGTCCGATAAATCCTTTATCTTCTGTTCGTCTCCCTGAACCTTTTCCCAGCTCTCACCTGTAAGAGCTGCTCCGTTCCATGCCTTCGTTCCACGACTGATTACATCGCTGATAGCTGAGTCAATATTCTCTATTGTCTTTTCATTCTCCTGAAATTCAAAGAGACAACTTTATTATGGACATCATCAGAAGATCATGGTGAGATCAGATCAGATCAAATTTATAATAATAAGTTCAAAATGTTCAAATCTCTTTCAAATTGATTTCAAATTCAAATATATTCCAAATTTATAATAATAAATTCAAATATATTTCAGTTTTATAATTTTGTTATCAATAATATCAGATTTTTACAATTTCACTGTGTTTGGACCGAATAAGAGAATGGACAAAACAGCTGTAAAAACCTGGAAATTACCTGAAATTTTTGAGCGATTTGAAATAGCCCATGGTCCACAGTTCTTGCTGCTAGCTTAAACTCCTGACAGTCTGTAGCAGAAGCTATTTTGTCTATCCTACTCCACTTGTGCAACATAGTATTCAATGAATCACGAGAGTTATCCAAACCCTTCACATCATTTCTGAGCTGAACTAATATAGGATCTGTTTTGACTTTGTTGCGCCGGTCCACTTCATTGAAATCAGCAACGAAGACATTTACCTGCTCATGTAGCTGAGCATATTCATCTTGCATGGCTCTGACTTCTGCGGTTAGTCCTTTAAGAGTAGCGTCTGCCCATAATTTGACTTGAGGAGGAGCTCTTCGCAAATCTTCAACTTTCTCACCTTCACCCATCAAAAAACGTTCCGCACCTTGAAATCCCACCTTTGCCGTTTCTTTAATAATCGGTCCGACTTCAGGAATGCAAGCAATGAAATCCAAACCTCCCGTAAATTGTCCTATGAAATTATCAAACTTTAATTTTTTTTTTGCTGCTTCTTGCGCTTTTCTGTATTTTGAAGCCGATCGTTTTGAATCCAGAATCCAATTGCTTATCTCTGTTTGAAAATCTAACGTTTTGATTTTTATGTCATTTCGAATTTGGGTAAGCTGTGGATTGACATTTTCTGTAATTGCGGTTGCAATTGCTGAAATTTTCTTATCATATTCTGCTGTGAAGTTATCAGCTTCATACTCAATCATTTTGTAAACTCGGCTTATTTTGTCCATTTCTTCATATGCATTGATCTTGTCGTCGACAAAAGCAAGATGTTTGTCAACATTTACCACCAGTGTTGAAGTAGGAGTCTTATTTAATATTATCATTTGTTTTCCCACGATCGCAAACATGGCGGAGAATAGTATTTGGGAGGTACGTGGTAAACTCTTTTTATTGCTGATAATATAATCGCTGGCTCTTTTTTTGAATGATTCATATCTTGGTATCATTGTACTTGAAATCTGCATTTACGTCTTCCCTAGGGCCTTCATCCTTAGATAGGTCTTCTCCAGGCTGAGAAGTTCCCTGCTGAATGCAATCGGAGTTGAACTTAGAACCAAAGGATCCATGAAAGTTGTAAAAGTGTTGTCAGGAGAAATAAGTGCAAATTCAAAGTCAAAATATTCACGAAACATGATGTAGACTAATTCAGCTGTTAATGTGTATTCTCCAGTCTGAGGAGGAGATTGTCCTTCTGTATTGCCACCAGCAGTTCCTGATTTTGCCTTTCCCTCCACCGGTTTAAAGTATTTTATACGATATTCTGGATCTTCTAAGTACCAATAACCTACACAAGCCCCTATCAATTCGCCATACTTTGTGCCTTGGGGAGAAGCGTAGTAATAGCTACTGTTAACATAGCTTCCAAGTTTTCCACCTGTACCACCGTTCCCAGGACTTCCAGATTTAGACGTATTTTCTACTTCCAAGTTCAAATTTGAACCGATTAAAATAAAGTCTCCCGCAATTCCACCAGCACCAGCACCACCTCCGTTACCCCCTTTACCAGCTTCTAAGGGTGGACAACCGGTCACATGGCAGTACAATTTCAAATGGACTGGGCTGTTGTAGCATCCCTCGAAAACAGTTGTTGTTGCCCATTTGTATTTCTTCGAACAAGCTGTATCTTGACGCTTTTCATTCCAAGGACAGTCCAAACGGCAGGGACCGTGAGCGTCACCCTCATAAGTCACATATTTATGCAAAAGGTTTTTTGGAAATTTTGCTCCATCTTTTCCGTTTTTACCGTTGCCTCCATTACCGCCGTTCCCTCCATCTCCACCAGAAACATCAATTTCTAGGTTTTCTCCTTTTAGGATATTCTGTGCAAGGATAAAAAGCTTTCCTCCTGGGCGTCCGGGTTCTCCTGGAATCCCTTTAGAGCCATCTTTGTTTTCGTTTTTCTTTGCGTCTTCGGTTTTTATGTCCTCACATTTCTTATCACGTTGCCATTTCATTTCATCTATTACGGAATTGTTTGTAGATTCCCAAATTGGTATACCGCGTCCAGATTTTTTCTGTAAAGCATTTCGAGGGTAAACATTGTGTGTTTTTTTCAATCTTTTCTGAGATGAGCCATAGTTTGAAACCAATTTCCTAGCATTCGTCCCAGGAGTCCCAGGTTCTCCATTTAATCCTTTCAAATCAATGCGATAATTTGATGTAACTTCTAAAACGGGTGTCACGAGGGCAACCTCCGCTTGGAACTCCTTGTCTTTGTATGGTTCAAGATCTTTGTTCACAAAAATTTTACGTGTGCCTATAACGATTATTTGGCTTAAGCGTTTATAATCACAACTGTCTCTCTTGTTGACTTTCTCTTCGTCAGCGAAATCAGAAAATTTCACGAACGTTCCCTGTACAACCAATTTCATACCGGTCTTATTCTGCTTGGTGGTGGCTTTTTCTGGGTCTCCACAGCTAAGTTTGGGTTGTTGATATGCCTCCTTTACAATGTAGGAGGTTAGGTTAACCTCTTCTTTTATTAGATCTTTCTGATTGTTGTAAATCTCGATTACTGTTGGTAATATGAAGTCTCCTTTACCATTCGGAAGGGCGTCTTTAATTTCTTGAAGGTCTGATGGTTCTTGTGAGCCCTCGTTTATGTTCTGTTGAAATTCCCATGAGAACATGGTGGAGCGGAGAGGTTGCAATATCGTGTTGTACAGTTTTCGATCAGCTAACTCCTTCTCAGTTTCAACAACGATACCTATTATTTCGGCATTGGAAACGTCATTAAAGTATGAAGAAGGTGAAGACATTGTAGCAAGGCTTCTGGATTTCTTGCGTGAGGATGATTCTTCAGTGGGGAAATAGGTGTCAAAAAGTTCTAAATTGCTGATAAAATAATTCATGTCCTTCTTCAGTTTGGCTCCAAGTGCTTTTTTGATACCAGTTCTTCTACAGTAGGAGTCAATAGCCTCTGCAATCTCAATCGGAGATTTTAGAGTCTTCACGATATCGCACATTTTCGAGAATTCCCGATGCTCCGCATTAATTCTTCGTTGTCGTTCCGGTAAAGTTTCAACTTTATGCTTTGCATTGATGATAGCTTCTTTGATCGTATTTGTAGTATGCTGCACCGAATTTTTTATGTTGTTTTCTATCTGAGTTTTAAGCTTTTTGAGCTTTTGAAGCACGCTTTTAGGAAGTATTGGAGTTGTAAAACTATCTTCGGATACCTTTGTTGACTTAAGAGATTGAAATATAACTTTGCTCATGGAGTTTTGAGACTTAGTGGAAAATTCTGATTGGTCGAATGTTCCACACACGTATGGTATTCTTAAAAAACCTGTGTTGGCATGATTCAAGATACGAATAAGCTGTAAACTTTTTGTTAACGATACTTTGTCAGATCCTTTCTTTTTCTGAAGGTTATTTTCTTGGAAATCGATGACCCTTTTCATAAAGTTTCTTGCTTTTTTTAGAACTTGATCATCCGATCTTATCTTCCGATTTTTTTCCTCTTTGGGGATAATTCTCGTAACGATCAAGCCAATTGAATTCTCGAACTTCTTTGGATTTTTTAAAAGTCCAGCGACATCACTGACCACGTTCATAAACTTCGCCACGTCGTTGCCTTCAAAAGTATCCTCGGTGATGGCAAAAACAATCCTTACATTTCTTTGGGTTTCAAGTATTTTCCTCGCCCCGAAAATTATCCCCAGTTTAAAATCCTCGTTGCGTTCGTTGAAGTCAGGAAATTCGAAAATTGAAAAGTTGAATTTGTCATCTTTACTGACCTTTGGTATTAAACTTTCGATAATAGTTGGGTATTCTTCTAATGCATCCGATGTGTAAAAAAGGGTTCCATTCACTCCATCTTTGGTATACACGTTTATATTTAATAAGGGATTTGTAACAGATAAGGTGACGGCAGTCTTCCAGCTATTTTGATTCCCAAAAAGAAGAATTGACTTTCCAGAGTCAGTTGAGTCAGATTGTAGTTTTTCTTGAACCTTCCGAAGCAGCTGAAATACGTCCAAACGAGACACATCGTCGTCAACAGGTTTAAAGATGGGTCGTAGACAAGTTTTTTCTCGAGGCTTGTTCTGAAATTTAATAAAATGTCTTAATTACATAACGTAACCTTTCATTTTGCTGTATTTTATTTTTTCATGTTGCAAGTATATAATTTTAATCACTCCCCAAAAAACACAAAAAAGTATTAGTTGAACTCGTTTTGCTAATTTCAAGTTTTTTTTTTCTTTGAGCATAAATTTATAGATAAATAATTAGTATGCACGGATTGAGGGGTCCGTTTGAGATACCAATATGTAGATCAAGAAAGCAAGGAACAAAAGATTTTCATATTTGACTTATAAGACATTTGAGATTCATTGCGACAGAAATTTTAGATGAGAATTGTTTGTATTAACCATCTATAAGCACCAAAGTCCCAAAAGTTAAATGGATTTAAGACATCTTCCTGGCTTCACTGTTTCTTAGGTGAGGTAAAAAACAGAATTTCTCCTTACAACTAAGTATGAATTCGTACACCTGGTTAAAAAACTTCCCCCTAAAAAATCTCTATCAATTTTTTACCAATTTGCATTATTTATCTTTTATTTGTCAATTTTTCGCAAATATCTATTGTATTTTTAGCCCAGGTGTTGGGATTATAGACCCGCGCCTGATATCCGTAATGTCTGTCCGTGCGTCTGTAGAGATTTACTAAACTGTTAATAACTCGAGAAGTAGTCAACAAATCGAATTGAAATTTTGAATTGCAGTAGAAAAAGCGATTGAGCAAATAAAACAACGCAGTCAAGGCCAATTGTTTATATGCTGACCCTTAGGGTCAACGGTGTGGGTCAAAACTGCAATTTTTGCAGTTTTTTCCAAAATGACTCAAAAACGAAGCTTGGGGTTTTTCTAAGTCTTTGAAATGTTATAGTAGTGTCTTACACAGTTTCTGCTTGTACACCACGTCTCAAAAACGTGTTCTTCATCTTCAAAATCAAGTCTAAAAATTCGCTCTTTTTGAAAGCGACACAATTTATTCAAGGTAACAGTTAGGTAATATTGCAAAGAATCATTTTGCGACCTCAGTAAACGGTACGTATTTTCTACCTGCTTTACTTGTAAGTACCGATGCATAACTTGCACAATTCCTGGGCTATAGAGATCTGCTTGGCGTAGGTTTTTCAGTTTTTAAAGCTTAACTCTGGAACTACTTCCAGTCACTCTCTAATTTTTTTTTGTTATAGATATGACCATTTTAGCCATTTAATGTTTTTGCACCAAGTCCCAAAATCAGTTGCTTCATGGTCTTTTTGAAGGTCAAAGCTAACAAAAATGACACGTTTACACATATCATGAGATTAAGTGAACTGGTAGCCATGCACACAAAATGTTGTTTGTATCATAGTATCAACAAATTGACATCTATTTGTGTGTCTAAATGTCTTTCAATTCAATACCTGGGTTAAAGAGATCTGCTTGGCGTAGGTTTTTGCCTACCCGTGGGGGTCACGGGTTTGGGTCAAAACGGTAATTTTTACAGTTTTTCAAGGATAACTCTGGAACTACTTTCAGTTGGTCTCTGATTTTTTGATATGTCATAGATAAGAACATTGTTGAAATTTTATGTTTGTGCACCAACTCCCAAAATCATTTGTTTCATGAACTTTTTTAAGCTTAAAGATAATAAAATCCAATTCTTGAAGTAACACAAATAGCTCGATGTCCGAGTATCCATGCATACAAACTTGGTTTGTTTATAGTAACCAAGTAACTTGTCAACACAACTGCAACAGGTTTCTAAAGTTTCCAAATACTTTCGAGATTTCGAGTAAATTTCTGAAATCAATTTCAAAAGATGGTTTTCATAAAGTGTGCCCTGTGTTAAAAATTCATAACAAAACAATAACAGCCAGTAGGAAATGAGAAACTACTAAAGGATTCGATCGCATTAGCCAAAAGTCGAGGAGAAGACCTCAAAATCTTGCCTGAATCCAGGATATGCGACAAGTGTCGTCAACAGGTTTGTTAAATTATCAATCACTTCTAAATTACGCACTACATACAGCTTGTGTGTAAGATTCATGTTCATGATTCATGTGCGCATTCGTATGTAAGTTTTTTCTAGGTTAGGTTTTTCCTTGTGTTTTTGTGTATAGTGTCTTTTTCATGGGTGAGTGTATAAATTGATCTCTTTGGATTCTTGGTGTGCCGTTTCAAGATGGTAAGCTAACTTCCCAAGCAAAACCACCAACTTCTCAAGACAACATACAACTTGTTATTCAGTGTCGTGGTATTGCGGATGCATCATCTTCTCATGTAAGTTTAAGTTAAATAATTTAAATGAAACAAAAAAGATTAACAAAAAACCATACATATATTACAAGTGTATATACGAGTCATTAATTTTTTTAATGCAGCTAAGTCTGGACTCTCATGCAACAACACAGAAGCCTGTCATAATACTAAATAGCGGACAAGATAACTGTCGGTCACAAGTTTTTCCGATTGAAGAATTGGAATCTCACACTTCAAATAATCTCGTGGGAACAAGAACCCTGCGATCAAGAAATATCTGCGAAGAGGACTTAAAAAAGTCCTCTTAAAGTAAATTAAAAGTAAATTAAAATGTAGCAACATAAAATACAAACTAATGGATTTAAATTACTATGTTCTAATTTAAATTGAAATTCTAAAATTCAGACATCACAAGATAAAGCCGAGAAAAGAAAGCAGGCCTGGAATCGCTACAATCTAAAAAGGCGATCAGACGAAAGTCTCCGAATTGTTGAACGAAGTAGAGATGCTGCAGCGAAAAGAAATCGGCGAATAAACGAAGAGATACTAATGGCAGCTCCTGTCAATGATTCCACTGTTTGTAAGAGAACTACCAGGCAAATTACAGTGAAAAGGATTGCAGAACAGGCTAAGGATTCTTCTCGTCGGAGAACTACCAGGATAATTACAGCCATAAGAGTAAAAGAGCAGGCTAAAAGTTCTTCTCATCGAAGAATTGCCCGTCAAGATCCAGCAAAAAGAGTTCTTGAAAGAGCTAAGGATACCTAAAGAAAGAAGTCCAAACAATTATGCATAAAAGACGCCCGTCAGTTCAAAAGCAAACTGGTGAATGGTAAAAAGCAAACAGAGATGGAGCAACCGAGGCTTGCCAAACGTCGCAAATACGACGCTCGGCGAAAAGCTAAAGCGAGAAGTAGTGCCATCTTTAGAAGACGCGAGCATGAGTCCAATATTCAGAGAAGAAAGCAGATTCAAGACGAAACATTGGAAGTTAAGCTAGAGAAGTTCAAGAGCAAAGTTAAGGAAGGCCCATCATGTATTTGTGTATGCTGTGGATCGTTGTGGTTTAGGAGCTCTGTTCAGTCGATTTCGATGGCAAACATGAAAGCATAGCACGATCAAGGGTTTTTCGACAAAATATTTCATGTGGATTGCGGTGACACTTGGATATGCAGAACTTGCTACTCGTACATTCAGAAAGGTAAAGTACCACGGTTAGCACTCTCAAGCGGCTTGGACTTCCCGAATGTCCCCCGCTGCCCTCAAAGACCTTACGACATTAGAAGAGCGTCTTGTTGCATTGCGGCTGCCATTTCTTCAAATTGGAACTTTCGGCGCGAATCGAAAGACAGTGTGGGATGAAAGGCAATGTTGTGCATATCCTGAACGACTTGGACACATCTGTATCCTGCATTCCAAGAAGGGAAGATCAAGCTTCAATAATTCCAGTGATTTTTGTTCGCCGATTGGATCATGAGAAGCCTTACTTGTTCCAAATGGTTAGACCAGTGAAGATTTATGAAGCCGCAAAATACTTCGACACCAATCTACAAAGAAGAAAGTGCCACACTATCATTGGATTGGCTTGAAAAGGCAGTGGTGAAATCCCAAAAATAGAAAATTCTCCACTTCAATGCCAAGATGTGTCTCAAAATGAGCAGTTGAAATGCGACCAAATGGAAACAATGGTGATACAATATAGTTCTTTGGCACTATAAATCGCTCCAGAACAAGGGAAAAGACCAATTATTTTGCTTATGGATGTTATAGCTTATGCAGCAGCGTATCCGACCATATATGCGGGACAACAAAGAACAATTCCCTCTAATGTCATTGTACACGAACTGTGGAAAAGTGAGTGCAGGAGATATGACAGGAGGTAATCAAACGTTTTATGAAATGTCGACTTGTCTGGTACTGTGCGCATTCGCTTAGACATTATTGTTTGATTGGTTTTTGCAGATGTTCCGTGCCACACTAAGTCCTCCATTCCTACAAGTTGTCACAAAATCATCATGTAGCGTCTTCTATATCCGTCTGTCTACGCAAAAAAGGGAAACACTACTAAAGCTGGACAGCTTCTGAATGACAAATTCCTCTCCGACTACATCTCTCACGACTTTGGCTAGAAACTTCTCAAAGATGTTCGAACATCCCCAGCATACTGGGAGTCCAAAACAAAGCAAATCTTTGCTATGATAAGCAAGAGGGATTTCCAAGCTTGTTCATAACACTGCAGTTCATAACACTGAGTCCTGCAGAGGCTCATTGGCCCGAACTAGTTGTTATTCTGAAATAAGTCCTAGATGACAAGATAATAACTGAAGAAGAAGCAAGCAACTTATGCTATGAGGAAAAGGCTTATCTAATCAGGAAGAATCCAGTTACATGCGCGAGATATTTTGATTACAGATTAAGAACTGCATTATCAATTCTCTTTAAGGCTTAAAAAGGGATCTTCTTTCCGTTTAAGCTGAAAGACTACACATGGAGAAAAGAGTTTCAGCACAGAGGTAAATCCATTAATTCATACCATATCTGTAATAGGTGGTTAATATTGTGATCGTAGGATCTCCCCATGTGCATATGTTGGTCTGGTTGGAAGATGCTCCTTAACTCGAATTGAACCCTGAAAAAAGCATTGAGTGGACCAAATCTTTCATTTTATGTGACGTCAACACCGAAGGTGCTATCCATCAACTACACAAGCACACTAAATCTTACCAAAGAAGGACAAAGGATGGAATCATGTGCCGGTTTAATATACCCTACCCCCCAATGAAAGAAACTTGTATTCTCATGCCTTATGGAAAAGAATATCCACACAGTAAGAAAAACCTACGCCAAGCAGATCTCTACAGCCCAGGTATTGGAATGAAAGACTACAAGACAAACGAATGCATGTTTGTTTGTCGATATAAACAAAGTATTGTATGCATGACTACGAGTACAGTTACGTTCATGAATTAAGAGAGCCTGAGAGCCTGTATCATTTTGGTGAGCTTTGACCTTAAAAATGAAGATGAGGTGCATGTTT
>Ga0194135_10001994_pt1 | contig 12352 bp, 7 predicted proteins | sample LitLau_LLRF_2013_FD_134024 | JGI IMG/M metagenome (GOLD analysis project Ga0194135, IMG submission 134024) | Freshwater sediment microbial communities in response to fracking from North America - Little Laurel Run_MetaG_LLRF_2013 (version 2) | ecosystem: Environmental > Aquatic > Freshwater >... | reverse complement strand
TGCTTGTACTGTGTAAATTATAATCCAAGTTTCCGATTCGCATGTTCCTGAAGTCCACGCCGATTTACTTCTCGAACTACGCAAATAACGCGGCTCCTCTGTGAAGGAACGAAAAAAAGTGATTAGTAGTTGTCTGATACGAGTTTAAATGTATTAACACATTACAAGATATAAATCCCGTATAATATCAATTTACCCTGTCGCCATAAAAAACATGTAGTTTTCTAAATGTAATAAAATTATTGTATTAAAAAGAATAAGTTGTGACATTTTTTAGCCATAGAATTCTAAATTTTAAAATCATACTACGACACAGCTCACAGTTAAATTGACAGTATGAATAATAGTTTATTACAACGCTCATTTTGTTTGTAAAGAAATCTTAATCTTTCATGTACATATTGTTGTAAAAAATGCATCCAACGCTCTTCAAAATATCTGTTGAGTGTTTATATAGTGAAAAAATACCTGAAACAATCGGTAGTTTTAGTTGCAGCTGATATAAATCACCTTGCTGCGTCCGGAATCTGCTTCAGATGTAAATTTTAACTGAGCCCCAGATATATTATCATGTCTTACCTATATTATGTAATATCGACAAAATAAAAATGAACTATTAAGTCCCTATAAGAAAGAGAGAGAGTAAAAGCGCATGGAGCAGTTATACATATTACATATAGGCAGACTCATCAGAAGAATATCGTCTCAAGAAAAACAAGTACAATAATAATATGCATGCTGGAAGAATGTTTAATTGTGATGTTAGATTTCATTATAACACGATTCATGTCTTACAACTCTTTTTTCTGTACATTACGATTTGTTTCAACGTAATACACATTTATTAACCTTGTGTAAGATTGCATTTGAGGAATGCGGGAAAAGGCCATACCGAATAACTATTAATTGTTTAATGGTAACTCTACAACCTATAGATAAGTAGGAAGTATATAATATATAATAGATGAATATATGTTTAGTTTTTTCTGCGATTGCTACGAATGAATACATAAAGACTTTCAGGGATTTCGAATCATTCCCTGAGTTTTGCGGACCGGCCGAAACATTGTTATAAAACCGTTTCAGATATTGGTGATCTCTGTATGCATATGAACGTGTGTAATTAATTACCAAGAAATAAAATGTTTTGTGCCTTTAAAAGGATAAATATAACTTTCTTCTCGACTTGCACTTTATTGGTTTTTGCATATTATCAGAAATCTAATTCCAAATTCTTAATTACCGACAGTCGGATATGAACTTAAAAAGTGATTTGATGACACTCTTGCAATCAATTACTAGGTTATTAAAACTAAATTCGCTTTTTGCCTACACAGATCGACATTGATCTTCATAAGGAAATAAAATTTACCATGTGTGTACGACTTTTGTTAATTGTCTGGTGGTCAGATGGATGGATGAGTGTGTAGTAGATTTTGACTATTGAACCAACATACTCAACTCTTAAGTGAGGAGTGTGAACGATAAGCTGGTGGACTGAAACACATGAAGCAATATTGTAAGTTTGAAGCATGAAGTCCATTTTATGAACATAACAAGTGAGAGAGCCTAATCAGTCTGTCTCGACAGGAGGAAGTTCTGCTCTCTCCTGTTGTTTCTCTGTGATTTGATTCTTGATGATCATTCATGATGATGACTCGCCAAGGAACAATTTACCGAATGCACATCCGTGACGAAAGTCTGTCCCCAACAAGTAAATGAGGAGACTAGAACTTGTTTTATTCCTCCAGTTGTACTTTGTGATCATCGCTAAATACGGAAAGAGAGCTTTGCCCTGCTGACTACGTGTATAGTGATGACGACGATGAATAAGGCAACAACGTCTGTCTTTGAGTTTGTATTGACGTTTTGGAGATGGAACAGTACTCCGTCATTTTTCTGTGAAGTTTTGGTTTAGTACGTAAAAGTAGAATGGTAATGAAATGAAAGAGCATTTATGCGGCTGCAGAACAACGGGGTATTTATATTATTTCAGCGTTTGCTCAACCAAACCATTTCAACGACGTCCCCCACTACCAAATAAGTGATTGGGAGAAAGCTCTTTCCTTTCGTCAGAAAACAAGACTGCTCTCTCGCACTCCTTTCGGTGACATCTAATCCTGCACTACCGTTGCGTGAACCAGCACTGAATTTCATGAAATATCGAGTTTCACTTCACAACCACCAAACCTCCTGGCCTTTCTCTATTGCCTCAACTGCTCTCGTAATCAGCCTCTTCTTGTTTTCCCATGTCCTTCTCTTGTCAAAAGAAATCTCAAATAATTGGTCGAAATTACGTATTTATTCATATTGAATATCTCACTCTAATACAAAGTCATTGCTTATGCTGACACTGACTTCATGTCTTGCTCCAATATCTTTTTTACTTATACCGTCGTCGTCCACAATTGACGCAATTCGAAATATTTAAATACATTTCATGATTCCGTATTGTAATTGCAAATGACTGCTGTGGTGGTGGTTGCGTAGAAGAAAGGATGTAAGCTTGAATTCTTTATCAACTAAAACCAGACAGAAATGTAGATTCCACAGAAGCACCTTTTGACAGAGGATCAAGTATTCTTTTCCAGTCTCAAATGTCCATGCGATGGGAGCTAGAAATCATTTTGAATCATCAAGTACACGATAAGGAAACGGATTCACGCTGATTTACACACATCACATTAAACTTGCTGCTGCTGTGTTGTTGTACAAGTCAAAGTGACTGACGCAGCCTCCTCCATACATATACGTAATATACTCCATGTATCTCCGGTTAGTAATATTACTCTGTGTATATGAATAACTTTCCCCGAGCTCATCCTTGACTTGGTAGTTTTTAAAATGCCTCACACAACTCATTTGTATAATCTAAGATGAGGATGTACAAGAAGAACTACTTGGAAGAAACTCTTTATTTTCCTCAGGTAAGTATATTAAATATTAATCCCCTAATCGTAAACTAGCACACACCGGATGTGATTATACTTGTTCGCTCCTATTCCTGCCATTGACTCGCAGAAGTTCCGAAAGCACAAGCACACACGAAAATAAATACAAAAGATCCAGTTCAAAACTGGATTGACTTCTGGTTGCCTTCAATTATACAATGATAATAATTAACAACAACCCACACTGATGCTGCTGCAACCACAACAATAAAAACAAACATGATCTTTTACATGGAAATGTCAATGCAATCTGATCTTTTAAAGTTCAAGAAGTCTCACGTTGCGTGGTTCATCTTCTTCTGCGTATAATCCTGCGTTAATGCGGCCGGTGCGGACTAGTTTTAAGGAAAGAGATAATAAAAAGGTATAAGGCCATAGGAGGAGGTAAGTCGAGAAAAATATTGCAGGACTCATTAATATGAAAATCTCTTTCTGCATGCAATTCCAGGTTTAGTTAGGAGAAGGACCGGTTTTATTTGTTAATCTGATGGAAAAAGGTATCATCATAATAAATTCAAGATTCTGAATTTAGAGTTTTCCATTCTACACAATAATAAGAATCCCCTGGAAGGGAGGAAAGTTGAGGCTGGGGGAAGACAGAATAGGAAATGGAAGGAAATAGTTCAAAACTCTTGACAATCAAAACCTTATCTTGGTAAGTAAAAGTGCTAGTTTTAGTTTCGTATTCATTTCATCCAACTCATTGCCTGAGACTAGCACTAGTCCCTCCGACCAAGTCTACCGATTTTGTGGTACACTCCAACAACGCCGTTCCCGTCTTCTCATCTTCGTAGATTATCGTCTTCTGGAGTCGTCGTCTCTCCGTCCGTGCTCTTCTGTGCAGTGATATCTAACACCCTAGCAAATGTTGTTTGCAGCCGCGAGCAAGAATCTTACTTTAAGGAAGATGTACATTCTCATTCCAACTCTGCCCAACTCATTCCATGGCTCTCTTACGCAGAGTTAGTTCACAACAAGGCGAAGGGATTAACTAACAAGCTTCTTCACAAGAAGGGCTGTTGTGAGATATCAAACCGAAAGTAGGTGGATCAGATGATACGACTGAGAAGGGAGTTTTCTTTGTTCAAGTACATACGACCAAACAACCCGGTCATCTCCTTCCAACCCGTCCTTCCTTCCTTTTCATACTTTCTCACTCAACTCCCTCCTTAGCAGAGATATAGGATTTGATCTGGAAATTCGGATGAAGCTGATAGGTACGATATTATTACGAGCTTTCCAATACTCCATCACGACCATCTTCAACACACACACACAGTCCAAACAGACCAGTACCACCATTGGACTTTCCCACAAGTTCAGAGGTCCTAAAAAGCTTCATCCGAAGAAGTTGCAGTATATAGACTTGTGTTGTAGAGTCTTCTTGGAATCAGCAGTATAGACTCAATAAACATTGGACATGATACAACAACGAGCCATTCTACGAGAGATATAGCGTATTCGTTCGGCCATCACACTTAAACTTATTACTCTCCAATTGTGAGTTATATTCATGCCTTACCTTCACGCAGCATAAATCTTGGGTTTGCACAGGGAGACTTGAAGTGAACCTTTCAATGGCGATGGTTTCATTTCATCCAGCGGAAAGTCATTAAAACCCAGGAGCTTGAGAATTAAATTGCCGATACTCATATTACGTGAAATTATATTGCTGCCACTTGCACCACCACCACCACCAGACCCAGTCGTGCTTCTCAGCTCTCCTGCTTTCTTCGTCTCTCCACAATAATAAAGTTGCATTTTCCACGAGAGCAGTGTGATGTGTCTTTAGCCATAAAGTAACCTATAAGAACGGCGAGTATATAACTTCATCTAAATTCAGTGGAAGAGTACGGACGCATATTATTAGAGCAAACCTTCCTCCTGTCTAAAGATTTCCACGATCTCTACGAGAGTGAACAAAGCTTTCGAGTGAGCCGATGTTGGTGAAGTTGTACCTTCGTTCATCTTAAAGCAAAGTGTAGTTTTACTTCTCATCGTTTATAGGCCTAGTAAAACAACCCTTGGAGATGAAGGCACTCTCCTCTTTTGCTTCGTGAATATCGACTCCTTCTCTGCCGACGACTATTCTACACAACTTTCATCAAATACACTTGCCTCTCCGTAATAGTAACGGAGCGAAGGAATAGGCGAGAGGAACCTTTCTATTCATCTTCACTGCTACTTTACATCTTTACAACCTTTACATATATGGAAGAAGCTGCCTGGCAGTATTCAGGTTACCTCAACATTGCACCAGGGTACATTTATGGGATTACTTGAGGAACTCCTGATCATCCTAAGGGATAGAGAGATGCATTTGAACAAAGTAACCCTTCACGAGAGTGCACATCGGACGAAAGACCGATCCAATCTATCCAACTATTTTTTATACCTTCGCCGATGATCCTTAGAGACCTCAATTGCACTACAATTGGACCCTTCTTGTCACAAGATATTGCTCTTGCCTTCTTCGACTTTCATCCTTGTTCATTTCAGAATCCAAATGGTCTGGCCGAACAAAGATTCCTTTTCTTGGACAACCACTTCCCTTCTTCTTCTTCTACATTAACACTATTTTAATATTCACTTTATTGTCTACTTCAGACTAGATAAGTCAACAAACGTTGGTTCGCAATGACAAGTTTCTATATACATTCTCCTCATGACAGGAGACCGTATTGTATGCGTACATTAGCTAGCATATCTCTTCAAGAGTGCTATATAACACTACTATAGTTCTTGTTAGTTTACAATCTTACCAACCTTTAACAAAGCTTCTAAACATGACAAAGGAACTAACACAAGGTCTAGGTCTTGTTCACAAGGAAGTTTCATCCAAGTACCTACCAACCTGTTTACTAGTTCTTCCACCAGCTATCACCAATAGTTCCAGTATTTCAAATCAAAGCATAGCTACTTTTAACTTCAGAGGGAGCAGAATATTGGACTGTCAAAAACCTACGGCTTGTCTGATCTTCCACGATTTCTTCTGGATGGACTTTACTTTTTGTTCAAAAAGGTGTACTATACGGTCTGCTCCGTAATATGCTCAGCCTATCATACTTCTTGTCTGCTGAATCACAGCCAGAACCCGGTATGAGAAGTTAAAGATATATAAAATGTACATGAAAAAGATGGAAGGTTCGGTTGAGAAGACCTGAGAGTAATCGATTCAGCATCACTTGATAAAAAAGTCCCCATAGCGCAGATATGTATATAGTTATATGGTTTGCAGCACAAGGTGTGCTTTCAAAAAGTCTCAGAATTGTAACTTACTTTCGTTCTTGTTAGTTATCGAGTGTAATCTCAACTTGTCTCCATTCTGAGTTTTACTGCTCCTGTTCAGATTTAAACAAAATGGAACTCGCAAGAGATTTTGCATCTTACTCCCCAATTTCCAATCTGAAATAATACTTGAAATACAAAGACGATGCGAAGTGGCCAGTCGAGTCCCAGAGTCATGGGCTTTTTTATGATTTTAAGCCTTGTTTGATGGAGATATAGTTACTTATTCCAGCCTGTGTTTAAAAAGCACTGTTATGTTGGTCAATTTGCTTCTTCGATTTCCAGCCAATATACAACGATACAACCTATCATGCTTTCATTTCTAGAGTTTATGCGGGTAAAAATATGTGCGGATATGTTCACACAGTCGCTTTGGCTCATGCACACAGTCATATGGCTTTGATTATCATACGATACATTCCCAGCACTAATAATGTTGGATTCCTCCATTTGATGTCGGAGGAAGCTACAAACACATTATCATCAGCTTTGTTAGGGAAAATAAGAAATGAGAATTTCATTTCCGTTGTTCCATTCTAATAAACGGAGAGTATTGAATTTCACTTTGTACTTTATTATTGTAAAGCAGAAAATGAGTAGACTCACATTTATTTTCCAGGAGATAGTCTGGGCGTTTTTATTATCTTCCATATAATTGAATGATCGGAGATACATCAAATCACAAGCTTAATAAAATGTGTCTCACGCACACACACGCACACACTACGAGACGAGAAAGTAATTTTGACCCAAGTCACCCTTAGAAGCTCGGAATTAAAAACTCATACATTCTATCTCTTCTGTTCATCTTGCTTAACATGACAGTTAGTTAGTTACTCTTGTTATATACATTTCGAGATGATGATGGAAGGGTTAAACGGGATAGTTGGTCATTCTATCCCCTTCTTCTTTCGTTGTATTATGCACCACCGAGTAATCTCACTGCACATGTGGAGATCAAACACACTCACGGATTCCCAGCCATCATCGTATTAAAGGGAAGTCCGTATACGACGAGTAGTACAAGTGCAGTCCGTCCTTTGACATACTTCTCATCTCTCATATCTCTCCAAACTTCATCATCTCATCTTGTGTAGAGTCCTCTTATGCCAGAAACCCCTGCTCTACCCTCTCTCCCTATACGCTATGCTATAATGCCTCCTGGAGAATTCATTAAAAGTGAACATTTGTTAAAGGTTTTTTTGAGCTCCCATGGTTGAGGAGATCTCAGAGAATATCATATTATCACAGGATGTTGTTGTGGTGGACTTGAGTCTCCAGCATATATTTTGGTTTACTTATGTGAAACAGGAGTTCCCATCGATGGCTGCTCCATCCTCATCATCCACTTGGACACTACTCGTTTCTCGAGGAAATTAGCTAAGGGAAGAGTCTCTGCGACTTCAATCGCCTAGCAAAACTATCTCACAACAACTCACGAGAAGTAAACTCGCGGAGATAAATGGAAAAATAGTACATGAAACCCTCTGGGTCTTCTTCTTCTCCAGGAGAAACTCTCGTCGTGTTTCTTTGCCACTCACCATCAACAAACTTCATACGAGTTTTCAACAGTTCGCTTTCATTTCACCCTTCTTTTATAATTATATCTTTCCAATGCGTTAGTTCATGTTCTCAAAACCAACCACCCTTCTTCATGGAACATAGTAAATAAAATATATTCCCTCAAAGCTTACAAGCTGAATTTCGAATTAGGATGCAGGAGCAGACAATCATTCTATCTTCCACCTAATAATATTCCATCTCTATTCCCCATCAAGGAAACAAAAGTCACACGACTAAAACATTGGAATTCAAAAAACTATAACGTTATTTACTGCCTTGTCATGGCCGCTTACTTAATTCCACAAGAAGTAAATAAAGTATAGCGACGATAGCCTTTAGTTCCATAACCGAGTTGTTCAGAGATAATAATATTTGAGCCGACGGAAAACAATATGTATAAATGTTGCATGCAACGGTAATAAGAAATTTTAGCTAAATAATGTATGAGCTTTTGTCCAAGCAGTCCAGAAAGTGCAGAAAAGTTTGATCGAATGGGAAAATGATCAACTGTGAGTAAGTTTTTTTCTGTCAGCTACTACCAAAAATTCGTCTTAATGGTCAACACTGTACAATATAGTCGAGGTGACAAATGACTTTCATTTGTGTAAGGAACTTTCACAGTCTGAACTGCCATAAATTCAGCTTGCTTAAGCGAAATTAGTTGCTGGGCTGAATCTCCCTGGATGTAATTTATTCTGAACGTCCTACAGACTTTTTATGTATACTACTGTACATATAGGCCTGTTCATAGTGTCAGTGTCAATTCCGAACGAAACTGAAATCGACGAATAGGGTTCCCTTAGTAAGCCCTGGACAACTAGCCCTGATAAAAATGATGATGAAAAGCAAGAACACTCGTGACGAAGCAACACGGCGTGTGTGCGACGGACCTACTTGAGCATAATTTTTAGCAAAGAGTCATTCATTAGGGTGAAGCAGACGAGGAATAAAGAGAGTCGTCCCCTGCTAAGGATTTGATTCAGATCGGATTCATCCATTTGATTTGAGCTTAAATGTACAAGCAGGGTCTGGGTAGACATGCACATGAAGGGACATTATCATCGGAGGGTAAAAATGAAAGATAAGACTATGAAAAAAGAGATGATGGGGAGATGGGGAAAATAATGCATGGAACATGAGAGACAGACGGACGAGGAGGATCGATACATTTCCCATTCGTGTGTATTTGACTTGGAATGAAAGTAGAGGCAATAGAAGTGGTGGTGGCTGGTAATAGAACACTTTGGAAATGAGTCTGTGGGGAAAGTAGACACAGGAGCAACTGAGGACGAGTCGAAATAGCACACACTTTCATCCTCCAGGGCTTCTTCCTTGGCACAACTTGCTTTATTTCGGTATAATAAATCCAAACCCAGAAGCAATATCAGCAGGACCAAGTTTCCCTCGACAAACGGACTTCAAGGGAAAGCAATCGTGTATACAAGGCTTGCACACTCTCCGGCCAAATATGTTCCAATAATACTAAACCACTGGATGTGTGACTAGTGACTGTAGCAAAGATCTAGACTAGAAATTCTGCTGTGAACTCATTGTTCCGCATAAGAATTAGTAAGGAGCCCTTCTAATGAGAAAATGGTCCTTCAATCTCACCAATAATAAGCTCCTATTCCTTTGTCTGTGTTTGAGGAGAGACAAATAATGTGGTTGTCCAAGGAGGATTGACATTATGACGCTTGCGATTCCCAAATCTGTCCCGAAATCTGAATCATTTTGACACGGGACTCCGAAGAACTCCTTCAACGATTCACGCTGCCCCATTTTATTGCATATTATTATCATGTGCATTTTCATTAGAATAGCACAGGCTCAGGGTTGTGTACTAATGTGTGTACTGCTACGTGGCTTCTTTTAATAGAAACTGCTGCACAGGAAGCGAAAGACTGGAATGTGATACTGATCATTCTACTACTTCTGATAGTAGACGCTCGCTTGCATTTGATTAATCACTTTCCCCCGAGAAGAGAAAGCATCCTACGAATAAAAGCAACCCAGGATTGAATTGCTCTTTGATCCTGTGAAGGACATCTGCTGAGCACTCCCTCAACATTTCAGAAGAACCTACTTCCCTTCTAATGTAGAGACCCTTCCTGAACCCTACACTCTTTGTCAACCAACTGTACTAAATTGTACTAGTGCTGGATTCCACTGCAGACAATACTCTCTTGATAAGCTTACTTAAAGTTAAAGTATTGACTTGCAAATTCTAGCTCATGAAACTTTACTCGTTAAAGTGTTTCTAGTTTCTTTTTATAGTTTATGATGAACACGATGTGATTCATTTAAAATGAACCCAGAGTATGTTGTGTTTCATCATGCTTATTAATGCTATACGACTAGCTACCATTTTTACCACTTCTAAAACTATTAACATGCAACTTCAAAATTCTAGAAACATCTTGAAATTTCGAGAGATTCCCAAACTGTCATCATAAAAGTCAGTTTTTTGTCGTAAAAACTCTGAAGGTTCAGGTAACTTTCCGCACCTAATTACCTAAACATACGATCTAGTCTGACACCTGTTTATCTCAAAACTTTTCCACTATTGCTCCTTTCCTAAAAGTTTATTAAGTGACAGTTCCTGGCCCTTAATACTTGCTGTTTTTGTCATATTTGGTACCTATGTCTAGTGTAATAATATGGATGCACAGTTTCCAGTTCCACTGTCTTGTCCTTGGTGACCCATCGAGCCATCACACCCAACAACAGACAACCTTTGAGAGTTTATGAGAAATGAAATGTTGTTTGAAAGTTATATGAGAGAGAAGGTAAGAGGATTCATAGATGAAATAGAAGGATCCCAAATGAAACTACACACCACCCACACTTATCTCGCTATTCTGTAGCCTCCAATCAAACACAGACCTATAATATCCTCTTTGTTGTGCATGTCATATTTATAAAAGAAAACCTTCTAGAATAGTAGAAACGGGATTCCTGGTATAGAGACAAAACCCCGACTTCCTTTCAGTCTCAATATTCTCAAACCCAACCGAAGAAGAGTTGTATATATATAATGCAACGAACTGCGTCACTCGTTACACAACATATGCGTGAGTCTGCCCTACTACTAGGCCTAAAGAAAGTGCGTAGTGCGTACACGAAATTGTTTTTTGCATGCAATCGCTCATGGTACAGCCTGGAAGCAACTGGAAAGTTTTGTGTGTTCACTCTGGACTCTAGAGACTCAGTAGAGCTATATAATTGTTCGTAGGGTTGTAAAATACCCGTCGTCGGATGATAAGAAAACTGAACTGGGATATGTTCACTCCTCATGAGAATTAAAAGTAAGAACAACGACAGGTTGGAATTTCAGTTTTAAATTGGAGCTTGATTGTGTCCGAAGTCCAAAGAATCTACTCGAAACTTATTTGCAGTGAGTGTTAAAGGTAAGAGCACACATTTTGCTGTTTCATATTTCATATTTCATACTTAAGGTAGATGATAAATTCGTTTTGAAGTTTTTGAAACTACGTTATCCACAGTTATCTGTCTATACTGATTACTCTGGGGTGGAAAAAGACTATTATTTTATGTTCATAACTACTGATGTTAGGTCGTATGATCTTTGATTCACAATTTTACTTGAAAATAGTAAAACATTCCATTTCGTTCTGCCACACTGACATTTTTGACTAATCCTAATAATGATCTCGAAACTCAAAAAGCAGACTTGAAACAATTGAATCCCAATTTCAAATGTCTTTAAATTATATTTTACGATTGGTTAGCTTGATCACAATACGAATAATAATAATGACATGAAACTGTAACACACACAGTTTGATTTTTCATTGAATTGCTAAAGAGGGCTATTAAAGAGAAAAGGCCATTAAGTTTTTCTGGTGCAATGTAAGCCATAAAACTGCGATTTCTGATTCAACAAGTAAAATTACAAAACAAAGTCACTGACAAATCGCGAATGATTACACGAAGCAATAAATTAAGTCCAACTCTGTTTACTACTCGACATATGTAAATCCCTTTCGTGTTATTTATTCGTAAAGAAGAACTTGAAAAGCGCAAACCACGCATACATTCAGACTATTAACGATAAGTATAAGTTCCAAAGTTCGCCATTTGTTTTTAAGCCAGACTTAATTACTAAAGAGCAACATTATTATCCATATATTCAGTTGGCAGTAGCTTGGATGTTATCTGGTAGTGCATACTTAATTATAATAATAATATGACGTACATCGAAATCCCGTCTCATTTTGCTTACGAACGCGTCTCTATCTACGCGAACATCCATCTCAAATGAAACGAGTCTCTCTCATCCCTAACAAGTTTGTTATTCTCTTCTTGTCTACCTCCTCCTACTTAAGTTTTACGCACTTACAGACATATCATTGCATTATTATTGCCTGATTCCTTGGTCTTAATTTACAGGTACGAGAGAGCGAGTATGACGCTTGTTTACTTCGCCAGACGAAGAATAGAAAGAGATTGCTTGATCTGAACCATCCCCACCAGATCAGATTCAGTGGCGAGCGAGCAGAAGCAGCAGAAGGTCTCCTTCACTATATTGC
>Ga0194135_10001993_pt1 | contig 12355 bp, 13 predicted proteins | sample LitLau_LLRF_2013_FD_134024 | JGI IMG/M metagenome (GOLD analysis project Ga0194135, IMG submission 134024) | Freshwater sediment microbial communities in response to fracking from North America - Little Laurel Run_MetaG_LLRF_2013 (version 2) | ecosystem: Environmental > Aquatic > Freshwater >... | reverse complement strand
TGTATTTGCAGTTAACTGAGATTCTCAAGACGGCAGACTTACCAGGTGTGAATTTTATTTACTCCCTTTTTGAAGAAAAGAAACACAAGCTTAGCTTAGATCAATTTATATTGCATCAGTTACAACAACACTTGTCCTCTTAGTGGTCTAGTTGTAACTGTATCTTCCGAAACGTTAACAGCCATAACAGCTTAAACAAAATATTAATTGCTTTACAAAAAGTCACTCAATACAGTTTATCAATCACTACGAAAATGAGCCTGACAACTATTAGTGGGAGTGTAGGTTTGCGAGTAGGAGGAGGCGATGGACGCTTGAGCAGCAGTAAGAAAGCTACTACTGGAAGTGGACTATCGGAAACCCAAATTAGTAACTCTAAGCCATTAGCAGTCAGTAACAACAATCTTTCTAAAATGACGGGGGAAAATTCAGTCCCTACTGCACTAGCTGTTCCAGTACATTCGAACACACCTGTTGGAGGCCCTTCCTCCACTGCAAGCTCAGCGCAGGGTGTTACTGATAGTCCAGGAATGCCAGTTTCTTCTTCAAGTTCCAGTACCAGAGCATATGGTCAAATTGTACTTACTTTAGAAAATGTTCTGCTCCCTCCTGAAAAGCTCAATCCCACGCCATCAGCACAAGATGGTCTGGACCCAGAATTGGAGATGGACCTAAGAGTTGCTGGGTGTGAACTAATTTCTTCCTCTGGAATCCTACTTAAACTTCCTCAGGTGAGGACACTGCTGATATGAAAATTATGCTTTTGTAGTATCTTTTACACCATGATTGATTCAAATGAATTTGTTCTATTTCAGACGGCCATGGCCACTGGACAGGTTTTATTCCAAAGATTCTATTACTCAAAGTCGTTTTTGCGTCAGGACATGGAACTGACGGCAATGGCTTGTATATATTTGGCATCCAAAATTGAAGAAGCCCCTAGACGAATACGTGATGTTATTAATGTTTTCCACCACATAAAGCAACTCAGAAATGGAAAGTAAGTTCCTAAACGAAACAATTTTAAGCCTTCAAACCATGTTACGTTGCTCAGGGTAGGTTGATGTTTAGTATGAATTGAAAATATAGAAACAATTGTTAATTCTAGGACTTTTCAATAAGTTGCACATGAGTTAAGTTGTCTAAGACCTGTGCACACTTCAACGGACCATACGGTAATGAATATGTCAAGTATTAGTCAACGATCAACATGTACCTCGTTTGTGAATTTTCGTTTCTTCTAACTTGCAGTTGTCGTCTGGACTGGAGTTGTAAGGGAAGTGGATAAATATGGATTTATGTAAAGTACACGGCACAAAATTATCTTGTAACTTTACTGATTCTTGTACATTGATTATGTTTGGCTACGAATACGGCTAATCAGTTTCGTAGAATTTGATGCTGTATTGATCTGATGGTATTGTTTATTCACTTCTCTTCTCTCCACCAGAAAGACGACAGAGAAGTTTAAATTCACAGATTTGGTACGAACAGTTGAAGCACAATAATTCATTTGTTCTTCAGTTTTTACAGTTTCTACAGTCAGGACTTTCCCAATCACGTCATCATCATCAATGCCCCTGTACGCTTGGGAGTTTTGGATATGTGTGGGTTTCCGACATTAATTGGACGCATTCTTGTGTCCAGTTGTGGCGAATTTCAGCTTTGCGACTTGCGAGTGTTATTGTCATGTCATATAATAAGGACTCAGCTGTTATTGTCGACTTCCAAGCAGACCCAAATCTATTTAGTGATGTAATTCTAGCTGCTATACTTTCTAATTCTAATTTTTATATTTGTGCACTAGCAGGAGTCCCTACCCTATCCAGATTACCCAGGCATTTGGACTCGATCCACTCGACTCTAGCAACTGTTCATCTTTCACCTATGTAAAAGTTCAGTTGTTATTAGTGCACAGAAACTGACTGACAGCCTTTTTGGTTTTTACTGTTAGAGACGGGAGTGAAAAATCGCTTTGAGCTTGTTAATTTTATAATTCTGAATCTACTGTGGCTTAAATGTACCTTGGGAGAAAATGTTCTTATCCAATCTCCTTAGTGTGTATCAGGGTTTGAATTGATAATGATGACTTCGATTTGGAAAGCTTCTAAACTGTTGGGATTCTGTAAGTTATTTGATTACTGTGTTATCGTTGACGATGGTCCGCTGTTTTGTGATAATTTACAGGAGATAGGTGAACGATTTGTATGGAAGCCAGCAGAAATGCTATGAACAGCATTGCAGGCTGTGTGTAATATTCGAAAATTGCATTGTTTTTAATTTTTCGATTTCAGACCATTGGACCCCATGATACTTGATCAGTCTTACATTAGACTCAAGAGTGACGTGACTTTAGCCGAACGACGAGTTCTTAAAGAACTTGGATTTTGCGTGCATGTCAAGCATCCACACAAGGTATAAAATGTTTTCACTTGCTTTTTTATAATGTACCAGAAATATAATAAACCTAACCGAATTTTATTATGCCCATTGCAGTTGATCGTTGTGTACATGCAGCAGTTGGGATGCGATAAAGACTCTAATTTTGTCCAACGAGCATGGTGAGAAAATATTGTTTTTGTATTCAGATTCATGAAGTAATGCAAGATCTTAAATACAATTTTCTGAAACTATTTTGCGTGCTTCAGGAATTTTATGTCGGATGCACTCAGAACAAACGTGTTCGTCCGATATCCACCTGAAGCAATTGCCTGTGCCTGCATATACCTTAGCGCGAGGCAGTTAAATATTCCTCTACCAACAAATCCTGCATGGTATCTGGTGTTCGATGTCCTAGAGGATCAAATAGTTGATATATGTGAATGTATTTTAGACCTGTACGACAGACCCAAAGTATGTTCTTACATTTTGATTATGTTTTTCGTTTCTTTTTTGTTTTATTTCAATGCATCGTGATTTTTTCTAGGTGAATTTTGACGCTATTGGAAAGAAAATGGGTGTTTTGGTGAAGGAGTTTAAAGAAAGTCGTCAGAGTCAGAAGACAACTGTAGCTGATAAAATAGTACAAGGAATATCTACCGTTACAATTAGTCCTAATTCTTCAAGACCTGTTTCACCAAATCCTGGCAGTGACAGTTCAGCCAGTAACCTAATTGGAAAGCAGTCAAAAGAAAACATTGACAGCGATAAACCCAAAGCGGATAAGAGAAAAAATGAGGATATCGATTCCAGTAACAAGAAGTCTGTGAACTCTCCTGAGTAAGTCAATGTTCAAGTCTTGCTATGACTTATTTTAGAATGTCTTGTTGAGCTCAATTTTGTATCTTGATTGTGTTTGTTTAAATGCTATTGTCCAAATTGTGTAGGCCGAAAAGAGTCAGAAGAAGTCCGTCTCCAATTGTTTTTAACGACAGTCCTCAGCGTCACAAGAAGAAGAAGAGAAGGAAATCTAGATCGGAATCAAGTTCCCCTTCACGATCCAGAGATGACAGGAAATCGGCAAAGAAACATATTCGCAGGGAAAGAACAGAAAGGAGTAGATCCAGATCCCCATATTCGCCTAAACGACATCATCACAAAAAATCCAAGTCTCACCACAGGTACACGTAATACATTTTCAATTTACCATAAAATAAAAGTTCCTACATAAAGCCATACGTTATATTAATCTGTGAAACTTACAGGGATCGGTACAGATCACGGTCCAGATCATACTCTCCTGTTGATGAGCGAGATCGTTATGACAGAAGCTACGACAAACAATACTATAAGAAGTCTTCAAAATCGTCCAAACATCAACGCGATCGAGATGATGAATCAATTGCTAGCAAAAATAGATCGAGAGATAAAGACAGGAGATGACGTCAGTTTTAGCTAAGGCACAATGATATTTCCCAGCGGAGTTATTCGTTGTTATTACTTATTATTATATTAGTATATAATCAAAGCAGACCATTAGATTTCATACTATAATGATTGTTGAATAGCTGTTAAATCCTGAATGTACTGCAGGTTATTTTCAGAATATTTTTTGAATCAGATTCTTCGTATCAATCACGAACTAGCGGAAAGCTCCGTAAAACCTAATATTTTATTAAATAATCCCCTTATGGAATAAAAGAACTTAAATTACTTGATTAGCCAGTTAGTGCTACAAAGTTATGTATTCTTATAATTTAGTTGTTTTAATCATCGTCTGACAATTCATCTCCCCCTGCCATCATTCGCTCAGTGTATGTTATTTCTGCAGCCTTCTTACGAGCTTGATAAATAGCTTCCAGCTCCTCATGTCGTTTCATCCAATAAGGCTCATAGCATTTACCAAAGTCTGCTGAAGCAGCTTTGTCTGATTTTGTTACAGCAGTGAAATCCAAATGTGCTAGTCTTGGAAGATAAAATAGAACTGCAATCCGATATCCTTCTTCTTGCTCTAACGGGTTGCCCTGCAGGTTACAGAAAACGAATGAAGTTAACCGAATTACTCTATGTATGTATATCAAATTGTTGGGGTTGCTCTCATCACTCACATGAAGTGTAAGGGATTTCAGTTCAGGGAGAAATTGAAGCTTTGGTATTTCAGTCATCTACGCAAATCGATATCCATGTTACGGTTATCAAGCTAAATGCATATAGTTGTCAAGTAGTTTAAATGAAATAGCTTACATCAACAATGCAATTTCCGTGCAAATACAAAATCTTCAAGTTGGGAAGTTGACTAAGGGTGTCTTCGTCAAGTTTTGTAATCGCGTTAAACGACAGGTCGAGCCAACAAAGACCTATATGAAATAATTACCAATTAACTATGTTTTACTTATGTGTATAGGTGCATTCGCATTTGTATGGCTATGCTTGCTACTGACCGACAGGTCCTCCGTCCAAAATTTTGTACAATACATTAATGAGGCCATCGATAGTGTCTATCACATTGTAACTGAGCAAAAGACTGGAAGTTCGATATCGCTCATCTCCAGTTTTAGAAAGTGGTCTGTAATTTCTAGTAGTCTGAGGTTGCTCATTCTCAGTCACAATTTCTTCAATTTTGTTAATCATGCAAAAGGAGTAATCCAATGGAGGAGCTGCAGGAAATATTGACTGCATGGCTTTTCCTCCAGTAAACCTATGCTGATCCCCAATAACCAAGAATCCCATTCGACGCTCATCGAAATTCCGATATGTTCTATCTGGAACTTTGTATGCATCGTCAGATTTCGCCCTGTGCCTCTCTCGTGGATTTTTCTTCTTCGACTTTGATCCGTCAACACTTTGGCTCTCCTGAGACAGACTTTGTGCAACTGACCTGGCAAGCTCGTCTGGTTTCATGCCTTCCTTGATCGCTCTCTGTGTCGCTTCGATTAAGATGTTTGGAATAGCTGGACGTGCCGGGGCACCCCCAACTGCACCTCCTTTACCATCCATGACTTCTCTAATATTTCACTATAAATTTGGTTTTACTGATAATATCGAGATTAAATTTCATAGGTACACTATGACTGCACCACCACGCAAAATAACGACAAAACGTATTCATTCGTGGACTGTACTGGAAGATTTAAGGTGCAAAATTCAGCGTGAAGGGACGTAAAAGTTGTCATGACCTAAAAGAAATGATGTTCGATTAGAGCAACTGTCTTCATTCAGCTCTTGGATTCCACTGTGCTAGCCCACAATCTGAACCAAGCCATTAAATCATTCTTTCTACACTCGTTATTGAGCTACAAAAGTCTAAAAACTAGAATAATGAAATAACAACAGATATCATACAAAAATACAATGCACCCTACAGCAAGACATTTTGGTTGCGAGTACCGTTCCGAGTTCCGAATTTTGAGGTGAAAGCATAAAAGACATGTATGTGAATACGACATTTCACCGTTGATGATGAATGAATACCACGCATAGGCTATTAGTGTGTGTGCGATCATTGCGTGCCAGGTATTCATTTCCCGTATCACTTTATCAAATTAACTTGGAACATGATATGTCAGTCAAAATAATAATAATATACAACGAAACACAAAAGTTCATATTACTGGAGAAAGTTTATTCTTCTATCATTCCATGCAACGCCTTTTGTTCGATTTCTCTCTGAACAGCAGGGCGTCCAATCCAAAGATTCATTTATCTCTTGTGAGAACATCAAAACTTCAGGACAATCAATTCTAAACCAATGTTTGCTTTTCGTATCAAAAGGTAGTGAAAATGACATTCTCAATTGAATCTCAGGAATTTAGTACAAGAATGACAATTGAACACAAATTGCAGTTTTCGTGTAAATGAAATATCGCATTTTATTCAGTCAATATATGCAATACTACCTTTAGTCCTAAAATTCCAAGGTACCTCTCATCTCTCAGGATTTCATAAACGTCTTAAATGTTTAAATTACGATAAATTAATCCAAGCGTTAATTTATACTTGCACCTTACAACATCACAAATGCAAATCGGTATGTGGTTACATGCAGTTTACAGTTTAGATTAGTGCTTATTACAAACACAATTGACATGTAATACATTTTAGATTGAAAATATAACGTACATACATACAGAACAAGAAAAGGGAAGTTTATCCTTAAAGATTGACAATAATACCATATATTCGTTAGCTGTTCACTAGAAGAAATGAAATGACATGAATGAAGACTTATCTGTGATAAAAACACATAAGAATCGCTGAAGCTTACATAATTTTTAAAACAATAACTTACGATTAACCCCATTTGCGTCTCATCGATTATTACTATAAGAACACGACTAGTCCTCGATTTTGTTGCAACCCAACTTGATCTTCATCTTCATCAGTGTCTACGTCTATGCCAGACGAGTCATCATCATCGTCTCCGTTTTCAATTACATACTCTTCATCGTCACTACTCAGATCATTGTCGTCGTCTGTTACAGTTTGATTACGTTCGACTTCTGCCACACGACTGGTGCTGCTTCTACTTTGTACTTCTGTTACATTCCTAGAACTACTAGACGATAACCCAGTTTGTTGTAACTGACCTGCAACGCGATTTGCAATTTGTTCGTCTCTTACTAGATTTTCTGTCCTTTGGCGTAGAACAAGACTTCCTCCACGCATATCCTCGAGTTCCTCCCCGTCACTATCACTCAAATTTATTAACTGATCGGGATTTCTGGGCACCTCCAAGTTTAACCCTAGACTTCTACTTGCTTGAGCTTGCACAGGTTCTGCCGGAGCAACATGTAAGTTGTTTCCAACTACTTCTGGAGCTTCGCTTGCAGTATCACTGATATTTTCTTCTTTGTAGAGTATCTCATGACACATTGGACATGTGTTTTGCACGTACAGCCATTTCCTGAGGCAAACAGCATGAAATAGATGACCACAGTTGGTGACCTTCGCAGATTCAAACCCTTCATAGCAAATTGAGCATACATCATCACTCATGGCTTGGATTTGCTCTTCGGAAGCATCCGCTAGCGACTCTATCTTTTTTGAAGCAGTTTTTCTTTGACAGTATATTCGTATTCCCTTCTGAGCATCACACCAAATATTGAAGTATGCATGAATAGACATTCCGATGGCTCGAATTGCACTTGCAGATTCAAAGAGAAATATCCAAACGGCGTTCACAAACAAAAATATTCCAGTGATAAATTCTGCAACATTGGCAATAGTTTTCAGGTAGAACACCATGTCTTCATGGGATACTTGGTCGTACAACTGGTCGAAGAATCTCATAAGAAATTTTGGGAAAATCCGACGACACAAATTAACAAACTTTTCGATGATATCTGGATACTGCACCAGTTGCGAAAGATACACTACTAATGATATTATCAATGATATGATAACTTTGATTTTGAATTCAATCGCTAAGGCAAGTACTGCTAGAGACCACGTTGATATAGTCGACCAGCGAAGGACGTAAAACGTAAGAGCAAAGGACATAGCAAGAAATGCGCACGATACGGAAGCTGCTCGAACCTGAACAGGCTGAAAACTTCGGAAGGCATGGAGCAGAGGAGCAACCTGAAGACAAACAATTACAATTAAATCTAGCATTAATGCTTCTTAAAAACGAAGAACGGTTTGGTGAATCGCATTACCATTTGGTGCAAAGCGTGGAATAACGCTGTTCCTAACAAAACAATATTTTTCATGAGTCTGTCAAGTCGTTTCTCCGGATCGAGAGACGTGAGTCCTGTTTGTAGACTTAAAATAAAAAATAAAACGGTCGAAATTGAGCCAAATCGATTTGCGTCGACTTCATTATTAGTTCCAAGATAAAGAATCCATAACAGGAAGTCACCGATTTGATGACATATGGCTGCCACCTAATCCACAAAAATGATTCAACATTGTAAATGTCATTGGCAAAATTGATGGGAAAATCAGAAGTATTGCAACTTACCGTAACAGTAAGCCCAATGACTCCAGTGAAAGTTTCTGTTCCGTGGGTCATGACGTGCCTTAGTACAAGACTCGTAGGCTCATCACAGCATCGGAAAAAGGCATCATAAATAGCACGAGTGATCCAGAAGAGTCGGAAAACTGAGTTGATTCGAAGACGATTTGATTCCACTTGAATTAAGTGGCTGAGTCCGTATTCGTTCTGAATTCTCTTAGTTTCAGCCCACGACGATAGCAAAAAGTTGTAAAGCATTGGAAGAGATGCAATTAACGGAACGTGCAAACATATTACAACAGGAATAAAAATCGTTACAGGAATCTGTACAACTCCAGAAATCAAAAGGAGAAACATTAAAACATTGTCCAATAAAGTTATAGGAAGATGATCTTCTGTATTATTCTGCACTGTGTCATTCACAGAATTTCCATTCTCAGGAGGAGCTTGATTAGGTCTACCTCGTCGTGATTCATGATCTGACGTTAGATAGACTCGGCACACGAAAAATGTTGCTGCTAGAAAAACTCTGATGATTACATTCGAAAGAATCAAAGACAAGGAGCTGACACTGAGCGAATAGCTGGTTAAAGGAGCCATCATGTAGGCGAAGTAAATGGTTGCAAATGATGTCAGGTGCGCATAGAGTTTTATCAAGGTCTGAGTAGCTAGCATGAACATCACAACCGCAGCAAAGAATACTGTAAGGAGAATAAAGAATTTTAGATTTTACGATTCTCATCAACTTTATAAATATAAAATATTTTAAAATTTAATCGATTAAAACTCACATAGAACGGAAGCGAAGACTTCAACACATCGCATGAGATCTCTTGACAATTCTTCGGAAGCACTTTCAGATCCATCAGAAGTTGTAAACGAATTTAGGAAAAGTTCTGTAGAGTTTGTTGTGCTACTATCACTTCCGATTGAATCGTCAGATCCGCGAATAAAATTGAGGGTACCGTTCTTTAATGCATCTTCAAACAGGTACCATGAATCCAACAAAGAAGACAAGTATGACACAATGGAAGAGCTCACTGACACTTCTGAGGAATTACTACTTGCAAGTCCAGCATCGCTAGACTGTGAGGAAGAAGAAACGTCTTCAGACAAGAACTCAGACACCAAACTCAATTCTTCATGCCTTTTACTCTCAAGTAGTTTTACCGTGGGGTCTTTAGAGTTTAGACTTTCAGGATCTGACTTGGAAGAACTGGATGTGAAAAGGCGACCTCCAAACCCGAAACTAGTCCGAAAAATCTCATCCACAAGAATCAGTGGTGGCACTCGTAGTATAGATTCACAAGCTAAGAGTAAACCTCTGCCTCTTCCAGCCATCTTTAATATTTAAAATACTACAGCTAAAAGTGATCTAACAAAGCTTCCCTCGTAAACCAACAGGTATTGGGAATCACTGCACTCTAATAGTCTTCGCAAGTCTTCAGTGAAGACCCTTGTCACTCAAGTTTTCATAGTGACTTCGTCTTGAAATCCCCCAGCTTCATTGTTGCATAAGCAGGACCGTAAGTTACCATCTGTGATTGAGAGGCAGGCATTGCTACAGGACAATCTGGTAGTCCAAATTCTGCAACATATCAAAAGTTATAGAGCGTTATTTTGTTAGTTAATTTATGTACAGTTGTACACAATACAAGAAATACAACTAATTAAAACCAGACCTGCGTCTTGCTAATGAAACTTTTAAAATAGTCGTAAATCAATTGTAATAGTCTCTTTGTCCTGACCTATCAAGCCAAATTGATTCAGCTCACTCAGCCTTCGATTACGACATTTTTTTAGAAACAGACAAGTACCAATTAAATTGGTAGATTACACTACTAAAGTCGCACCGAAGTCAACGCAATATTTAACCTGGTAATCGATAGTCTCAGTTACTTGTGTTGCACTAAATCCACTTCCATTTTTGTCATTTTCTTTTGTAAGGAATTCACAGCAATCCGAATAATCCGAGTTCTCAAGCAACCATTTAAAAAAACTTCAGAGCTATAATCAATTTCTGTCAAATGTACTCAGTTCATAGATCTATATAAACTATTTACTAGTTACTACATTAAAGAGCTATCTTTCTGACTCTAGGACAATTATTTACTGCCTTTGATATACGAAGTTGAGAACGAACAGCTAATAACCATCTTGAGAAGTCTTCACAAGCAAGGGAATTATGGGCTTCTTTACAACATAGTTTGCAATAACTACTTACTACAACTAGATATGTGATAGATTGCCTGCGCTCTTTCAGAAGAACAGAGTGATTTTGCAACTTCAATTGCTGACTAGGTATTTTTGTGATACTCAATATTCCAACACAGTGTGTCAGTGTATTACATTATCACGATATTTTCCTTCTGGAACGCATGGATTGTATTTGCGATAGTATTATATAATGTACAATCTAGTAATTCCGAGTTGAGTTACTTGAACAAAAAACTTGATTCTCTGTGGAAGATGCACCCAACTATTTCTCAGTAATCTCGAACAAAACCAGGTAGCTTGACGTGTGTTTGTTTGCGCCTTGCGGGCTACAGTATTCAAGAGCGACCGTCATTTGAAGCACACGCGATACACACAATTATATTACAAATGATGATAAGAGCTTCTAATAATTTTATGCAATGCAAATCACTACAGTGTATATGACCAAAATATATCGCATCATCATCTCTATCTGCATCCATTCCCTTTGTCATAATTTTTCTCATTTCAATTGTATTCTAATTGCGGATTGTACTATTGTGCATATCTATCTCCTCACTTAACATCTCCCTTATTGAATAGCTTCAAGTAGTGGTGGTTGAAGTCTCTCGCTCTGTACTCTGCACTAGAAGACCCCCATTTAGTTAGACAGACAACCTCTAAAGTCAGCTATTTGTTTAACATCTACCGTCAACCATACACAAACCAATTATCTGGGTAGAGCACCTTATTCTACATTCAACCTTCTTTAAGTTATGTTCACTAGTTATCAAATCTCCAAAACTAAACACAAGAACCGGCACATGGCCAAGTTCACTACGAGTTATATATCGGCTACAGCGACTACACAACCTTCTTACCTCGCATTTTCCGACTACCTGGCTTACTAATTAATTAGGGGTATTATGAGAAATCATAAGATCTCATCTCATAAGTTTCGAATGCAAGTTAACTGTTGAAAATTCTGTGGAAAACCAGCTAGAATGAAAAAATGTCATAAATATAAGTTGATGAAATTCAAATGTCACACAAGGAAACCACAAGAATTGGTCAATGGATCATTTGATCATTCATTGATTCTGACTTGGGAAACTTGGTCCTTTATCATTTCTTACAAAATCAATATCATGTGACTCGTGTACTAACTGTACCGTGTCTATATTTACAGCAATCTGCATTAATCATAGTCGATACACTCACGCGATCAGAGATGAGGAAGGAAGCCTCCCATTTAGACACTCTCGCTCTCTGCATGCACAGTTTGTCTCTCTGTCTAAAAGAAAAGGAAGTCCCAAAAGAGATCTTTGCAGGGGTGTCAAAAAACATCGCGCACTATAATGCAATTCACAACATGATCACAAGGACAAGACACCCTGACCCTATTTCTTTCAACTAGCGTCTTGTTGCCACTACAAATTTAGTTCATTACCAACCTCACATCACAAACTACATCTCTTTACAACTTCATTGATCCACGTCCAATGTAAACTCGTCTCATATCCTACTAAGCCACTCACTAGTAGTAACTGTAAAGTACTGTAAACCCCTTAAAATCAAAATGAATGAGCTACACAATTATTGATTGGAACATCACAGGAAGGAAGTCAAAATCTTGGAGAAGGCTTTTGATTAATCAAGGGTTTTGATAATCAGTAATTACAAACTAATGTTTTTAAAATGCCACGAATGCTTTTCTACTACTTTCGTTTTGAATTCTATTATTGATGCATTAACGCAATTAATTTCATACTTTTCAAATATGAACAGTTTATTATACCATGCAGGTTACTTTTCTCTGACTCT
>Ga0194135_10001992_pt1 | contig 12358 bp, 15 predicted proteins | sample LitLau_LLRF_2013_FD_134024 | JGI IMG/M metagenome (GOLD analysis project Ga0194135, IMG submission 134024) | Freshwater sediment microbial communities in response to fracking from North America - Little Laurel Run_MetaG_LLRF_2013 (version 2) | ecosystem: Environmental > Aquatic > Freshwater >... | reverse complement strand
GTAAACAACAAAGGAAAATGTGGGAAAATCCAACCAAACAAACATTTTTTAAACTGTAATAATAATATGAATTATTAAATAACTATTAAAAAATAAGAATATTCTGATAATAATAATATATCATTAAAATTAAATTTTTAAATTTTCGCTCTGCAGACATGTTTTAATTGACATTGATAGTCTATGATTATATGAGTATTGATGAAATGGTTTCCAGATTTCCGGAAAACCGTCAATATTTCTGTCAATACGCCAATACACGACCGCACACGATCAATAATATTGTCAATACGACGGATATTGACAATATTATTGATCGTGTGCGGTCTGCTTATGTCTAGGAAATCTAGAACTAATTTAAAAAACGATATTGTTTACTTCTAGGAATCCTAGGAGGGTCGCACACATTGCCAAAGAAAACTTCAACGCACACCATGTCATTACACGGACCTCCAGCATCAGCTCCTCCTTTTCTAGACAACCCTATCCATAAACCGAAAACAGCCAAGCATTCAGCAGCGAAGCGGGGATCGGGTTCCCACAAGAGGCGATGGGGGACCCTTGTGGAAGCGGCGAAAGCGGGGAAAGTGGGCAGACTGATATCCCGCAGCCGATCCGAAGACTCTGTTTGCAATTCCAATCCTCTATCTCACAGCGAGTCTGACTCCAACCCCAGCTTAGTTGAAGCTTTCCCCTTCGGGGCTCTAGCGGCACTACGAAAAAAGCGGAAAAAGTTCTCAGGGACCAGGTCGAAAAATGGAAGCACCGAAAGCAAGGCGACTGACTTGAGTACGATATCGGGCGGTTATAGTGATAAAAGCAAGTGTCTTAAAAGGGCCAGTTCAGTGCCGATGCGGAGCGTGGAGATCAAAGAAACGGTGGAAGAAGAGAGTGAAGTGTGCGATTCTGGGAAAGAACTTACTCCACCGCCGCCTAACATTTTAGTGGAGCCTTGTTCGACTGCAGCGAGCAATTCGGCGAACGAGCCTCTTCTGTTGACCACCTCGACTTCAACCCAACCTTCCCCGACAACAGTGCAGCCTTCGAAGCCCAGGAATGGGTCCATGTTACCGAACCTACCGGGGATACAACCCCTCAGTGGGCATAATCTTCACCACGGATGGCTATAGCATTATCTAGTCTTATTATTTCATGTGATATCGTAATTTATTTATTTGGTACCTGTGCGAGTAGGCAATGTAAATTATAGAACCTTTCCTCTTTTACTTCAAGCTGCGAGACGACCACGGTATAACTGGTTGGAGATACGGGTACCCACTATTTTGCCATTGGCACTGTTAATATGTATTTGTTACACCAATTTTTCCGTATTGTATAAGGTAATGTATAAGACGTATCTATATAATAAAATGCCATAAATAATATATTATAGTCTAAGATATATGAATAGGAATTTGGAATTCTTATTAATATTAAAAATATTCTTTAAGTCAGTGTTTGTCTATAAAGACAATTATTGAAGATGGAGAAGATTTAACCTAGAACTGTTTAACTGTTAACGTAATTCCTATTGTATTTTATAGAAAACGATCGTTGCATTTATAGTTTACGGACCAATAAAAACGTTAAATAAATTATCTTTATTGATTGTTTAAAATTAATTATTGTTTGAAAAAAAATCACAAAACTACCTATTTAAAACTTCCTGCACTTTTTGTTGGAGTCATAGCGGTCTGCAAGATCGCTTGTGATAATGTTATACAGGTAAGAGTTCCGCTTCACTTGGTCAGTCGGTTGGAGAGTTCCATTCAATCCCTAGAATGTAAACGTGGTTGGTATTAGAATCGCACAGATGCCCCAAAAGTGAGCAACCATCATTTTTGGTGCTTAATTAGTAGCAAAGTATCTTTTGGCATCGGCTGATAAGGTCGAACGGTCCAATGCACTTTAATAATTGCGCCGTTCGCCAACACCAACTCATTTCCAGGATAAACTCCATACCATATCCTATTCTATCTTATCCTAGATATGTAATTTGATATTATAATAGGGGTTCTCACGGTGCGTTATGCTTCTCTGCTTTTCTGATACTTTTGAATTTTGCACAGAGGCCCCATGTGTTGATTGCCAAACAAACATTCGAACCGGGAAACATTTAGCACAAGTCTTGGAATTATTTCCCAATTCGAATCAGCTTGTACTTTATGTGTAAATCCATTTATCTACTCGAAATGGCTTTCTTTAGAACAGCCATTGTTAATTCATTAAAAAACGTACCTGTAAAGATTTGGATTTTTTGCGTTTGATGCCAGGCGTATGAACTAGGAAAACTCCATCTAATATGACGAATCTATAATCTAAGAGGCACATCTCGAACATCTGTAACATTGTAAATAAGAAAAATAAATCCTTCAACGATATAAATTAAAAAAGGTAAAGAAATGTTTACTGGATCGTGCTTGTCCGAGTTGAGGACAGTATATTCTGATGGGGACAGACAGCCAGATCTCATGTCTAGCATACGGAGAGGGGGGACCTTAACAGGCTGCCTGCCCCCGTCAGAACACATTGTCCTCTACTTGGAAAACCACTATGAATATGAAAATGTTTAGACTCCGGTATGTACCTATACCTGGAGCAGCAAACGGGCCTTTCAATTGAACAATTGACCGTTTCTCAATGTTTAAAATGGTGTTGTAAAAGTAATTTTTTATATTAATTTTATCTTGCTTGGGATTTAAAACAAAGTTACAGGTGAAATTACCTGGGTCATTTTATCTTGTTGACCTTCCCAAGTCAGCAACTCGCTATACATCGGTTCTTCATGACTTCCAATGTAAATAGGTTCCCATCGATGATGCGGAAACTCTCTCTTCACCACCAGCATTGGCTACAAATTATTCAACTAGTTAGGTAACTTAATCCAACTTGTAGGCAAATGAAAGGATGTAGAAAATGTGTAGCCTACATTTCATAAAGAACAAACAAGTTCATTAAATGCGAGAAAGAAATAATAATAACTATGTATTATTATTATACTAACCTGAACGATAGAAGATTTTTTCCAAGGACTCTCTCTGCGCTGCAGCCACTGCTGAAGTCCCGGAAATAGCTGACAATGCCTACAGACGAATCTATGGAAGTAGACAGCTCGATCATGATTATGAAGTTGAAGCAATTCCTTTTTGGTCCGCGGAAGACGTCTCACATCACTCACGACTTCAAATACAGGTATCACATAAACGTGCCTGAAACAAACGCTGGTTAGTTTTGAGCCTTATATGCACCCGAGGAATTAACTTTATGTATTTTCACCTTTTCTTTAGAAAAGAATGGTCACCAAGACGAAGTTTAGATAACCTCCGCAGCATTTCTAGAAAGCCCTGTGCTAATCCAGCGCTGGGGAAGAGCTCGATATCAGCAACCAGCATATACTTGGAACGGGTGCCTTGTCTTGCTACATTTCTTGCAACATTCACTGGGTAGAGTAGATTATGAGTCGGTCGGACCGAACGAAGCCACATCTTTGGAATTACACACGAATCGGAAGCATTGTTGAAGTTGGAAGTCACATTGGGAGGATGTTCCAAATGGAAAATAATATGGACGGATACATTTTTCATAGCTGGTTCGCAATAACAAAGACTTTCCAGAATTTTGAGGGCCGGTCCCATGTCCACTCCCGGTAAGTAGCACGACACGCTCACAGTCCCTTCCCATATCCGAGCAATCTCAGCAATATGCACCATGTACTCCAGGGTCGCGTGCGTCACGAAACTCACTGACTGCTGAGTTGTATCATTTACGGACTTTCCAGTCACAGCGTTGTACAGTACCCTGTAAGGGCTCTTCTCACCGAGTTCTGGCGATCCTGCCAAAGCATCATCAGGTATGGAGAAGTTGTCCCCCTTTCCATAGAGGAAGTTGCAAAAACTTTCACCGTTAGGGTAATTGTCTTTTAAGTAAGCACCGACCTCGAAACGAGAAGTGGTTAAGTATGACCAAGGCGCTTCCAACGACACCCGCTCGCCCACCATAAAAGGTGCCCTCCAGGGGGTCAAGTGAATCATGATCATAACCAAGGAGCACACAGTTAGCACTGCACAAACAACCTGAAGCCCACATCTCACTCTAAAGCGGCGACGGCCGTGACGATAAATCTTCATGCCTCATATAGATCCCGTCTGAAGAGCTGACATCTTCCACGACACCTTACCACTTGACAAAGAGTATAGACACGTGCGAGCATAGTGCAGCTACCTTACCATCAGATGATAAGCAGTCGACAGAGGCGCGGATCGATTACCAGGCAAGGACTGAGAAAATGCCCGCTAGATGTCAGCAACATGTTAGTTCGTTATAATTAAAGTAATCAGTAACCGCTCATTTAACAGTAAAGCGGCCCTTGAACTTCGACCAACAGGACGAAGAGCATAGTGTTCATTTCATAATCACCAAGCAGCTCCTTTGAGCATGGCTTGTATTTCCAAGTAAGTAAAAGCAAGCAACTATTTTTATTTGGTTAAGGAATTATTTACTGCCTACTATACATAAAGGGGTACTTACCTTCCATCTCTTTAGTCTTTTGCACTAAACATCACTTATTAATTTTGTTAGTCTTCAATTATTGGTAACACAATTAGGTCAGCGTTAACAAATCGGACCTTAATTTCTTGACTAATATATTTTAAAATATAAACCAACCATGTTAAAGTAGATAAAATCTAAAACCGATCCTACACGTCCCTTTCCAGCTTTGGCTTCTTGGTAGGCACAAAATCCCTCGGCAGCATTCAGAGTAGGGTCTCAAAATAGCGGGGCCAGTGCAAATTAATTTGTTAGTTAAATTGCCTTCAGGTAGCAAAAACTTGGTACAATTTGTTTTCATCATGTTTCTCCCTTTTCACATCAACAATTAGAATAGAGCATAAATTAATGGTTAAGGGTTATAAAAAATGTAATGCAGTGGTATTTACTGATAGTGATAACCTTTAACCTACCATTGCATATCAATATCAAAACATTAGAAGATGAAACAATTCGTTATTTGTTTATACTTCATTACAACATTTAAAACCATATTCTATCTAGGTTACGAATTGGTTTCCTTCTCCTGCTGGTTACCCTATGCCAAGCATGCGAAAGACGGCCCGACAAAAGACAATCGGTTTCGTACAAATCACCGGGTGATGGAGGATTCCGAATCCAAATAAACGGATCCCCTGCTTCGTATATACCGGGAGCAAGTTACGTTGGTAAGCACCTACTTTTTCTTGGACTTGTACCTCAAAGGGAATTCGCCCCGCTCTTAAGTTACGTAAGGCAGTGAGCGGGGCTAGCCGTACTAGATAGATACCAAGTATTTCATATTATTCGCTTTGTTGCATTATTGATGATGATTAAATCTGCAGATTATTACTGGCTTTTAGTTTTTAGACCAAGCGATGGAGTCTCCACTTCCACAAGATAGGAAAAATTGTCGTATGACTGTCTGTCAGTTCCTATCTAGGGGCCACAGCTTTCAATTGATCGTTCCAAAAATTTGGCCGCAAACTCAGATTTTGTCAATACCTTTTTTTGATAGGGCGAAACGGGGGCAAAAAGGTGTAAAGTTAGGTGAAGCCACATTTTTCAACTCATGTAAAGAATCCCTCACAAGATGTTGTGGGAATAAAAGTTTATGGAGGGAAGAGGAAGTTTTGTGCATTAGGGAAGGCGGAGCTAATAGTGGGAAAGAATCGCGAGGTCTAGTATCCACAGGACCACTAGTTATAATTTTTTTCTGAAACGCCAAAATTACGTCTAACGGCAAAAATTAATAATATTGGAACTTGTATTGATTTCAGTTTCCATTGTCGGGGGTAGAACCGGCAATGGTTTTCGGCAACAATTCAAAGGTTTTCAGCTGTCAGCTGAGTTGAACGGAAGAGCAGCCAATCCCCTGCATGTGGGAACGTTCATCCTGTACCCAGATCAAGACTCTCAGTACCATGACGAATGCATCAATACTGTCAGAGAAGGTTCGAATACTCCCATACAGGAAGTACAGGTCATGTGGACAGCCCCGACAAGACCCACTGGATGTGTCACATTTCAGTAAGTGCATGAAACTTAAGGCAACCCCAAACTCTTCGATCCGTCCGACGGCCATCAGCTCACTTAGCGGCCATGAGGGAAAAGGGCGCCCCACATTTGAACCTTTTGGCTATGTTGTGAGATAGGTGTCTTATTTTAGGGCCATGGTTTTGGTGAACGAAGAAACTTGGTATTCAGATGAAGGGCAATTAAGTCTGCAGTTCTGCGATGCATATCAAAAGGACGTGGACCAGAACACAGAAGAATGCTGTGCATGTTCCCAGGCCAAGTACAAGGTAATATCATTCCCCATCCAAAAAAGGTCTTCAACCACCAGATCTCAATATAACAAGCTGCCGCAAGAGATGAACAATCAGCTAACAACAGTTCGGTTTCGAAGAAAATAATTAGAAGATCATAATACATATTATCAAAACAGCCTAGGTAGTCAGTCAGTTGTCTTCAATCGGGCGAAGAACTACATAACATACAAGATTATAAGAGTTGATTTCCTGCAATTCTTTGGATAAACTATTTTTTAACATCTCTTTATATTACTAGATGGTGTTTGAAGGAATTTGGTCAAAAGAAACACATCCCAAGGACTTTCCTACCAACGTGCATTTCACGCATTTCTCAGATGTCATTGGAGCTTCTCATCGCCGGAACTTTAGCTTCTGGGGGGAGGGGCAAACATCAAGCGATGGCTTAATGCAGCTGGCAGAGTGGGGAAGTGCTAGAGGCATGGAGGCTGAACTAATGGCACAGGTATTTTATAAAATTAAAATAAATCATCTGCTGCGTTTCTTTGCACAATTATGGGTAAAAAGCGATGAATTTAAATATTTAAGGCACGAAATCTTCGGACGCTAGTGAAAGCTCCTGGGCTATGGTATCCCCGTGTAAACGAAAATACTACAGCTACGTTCAGGGTAGACCGAACGAGACCATTGCTGTCAGTAGCCTCAATGTTTGGTACGTAAATAATTTGAAGGAAAAAAATTCCATGGGTAATATTTATCAATAACTAATATTTTGCCGGGAAATTTTAGGTCCGTCCCCTGATTGGATCGTAGGAGTCAATGGATTAAACCTATGCATGGCGGATTGCAATTGGATCGAAGAAAAAGTTATTGATTTGTATCCCTACGATGCAGGAACAGACAACGGAGTTACATATAACGTAAGTAAAAGTTGTCAACCATAACGCTTAACATATTAACATTAATAAATAATATAATAATGGATATAATTCTAGTCTCCCAATGACCCAACTACACCTAGAGAGCGTATTCATAAAATTACGACAATGTATCCTGAAGATCCTCGAGCGCCATTCTACAGCATGAACAACGTTATGAATCCACTTGCAAAACTCTACATTAAATTAGAGACTGTTTCCAAGCAACCTTGTGGGATTGAAGAAAAGACAATTGACTTGCCCGCCCCTGCTGATCTTGCTGAGTTCACGGAAGACACTAGACGTCGTAAGTAGACAAGTCTACTGAACCAGAAAATTTTCCTGTTAAGGAAAGGACAAAATATTGAAAATTGTACCTGGTTGTTATAGCTGAATGTAATGTCACCGAATACACGAACTTTAGCCCATGTTCAGCGACGTGCGGTAAGGGAGTTAAAATGCGCACAAGAACGTACGTCATGCCCATGAAAGCGCGAATGCTCGGATGTGAACGGCAGCTCGTCAGCAAGGAAATGTGTGTCAGCGATCAACCAATATGTCCGTAAGTATATTAAAATTCAGAATACACAAAAAATTACAATCTGGTACAGCTGAAACTTAAATTTTAGGGGAGAAAACGTACAACACCCCGCAGGTCTCATCGGCAACCCTTCATTCGAGGACTCCGAGGGCGGTGTGGTGGACACCTCGGAGATTTGCAAAACAAGCGATTATGGCCCATGGTCTGAATGCTCGGTGACATGCGGTGTTGGTGTAGCTATGAGAACCCGACGTTTTCACGACGAATGGGGTAGAAAGAAATGCCCTCACGTCGCACTTGTCGAAAAAAGGGAATGCGTTGAAACACCTTGCCCTCCGCCCTTGCCGGGCATTGTAAGTAAGCCAAAAATATAAGTTGTACCTACGAGTAATTCAGAGTAGCCCAAAACAATTAAACCTGAATCTAATCTACAGAATATGGATGAGAGATGCACAGTATCGGAATGGAGCGACTTTTCACCTTGTAGCGCTACATGCGGGACCGGACTGCGCTTCCGATCTCGAATACTTCTCGTCTCGGGCGATTTGAAGAACATCTGCCAGGGAAGAGTTGAGCTAAACCAGCAAAGAATTTGCACCTTGCAGGCTAACTGCAATGCCAATGAATTTGCTTCCAGAGGTGAGAACCTAGAATATTTTGAAATGCCCGAAAATAAAGGTGAACTAATTTTGCCATAATTCCAGAGGTTTGTATGAGTGAGCCGGACTATGGTCCCTGTCGATCTCACCAGGAGAAGTGGTACTTTGATCCTCGGGAACGAAAATGTCAAACATTTTTATATGGAGGTTGCCGAGGTAACAAAAACAATTTCAAGACAGAAGAAGACTGCAACAACGCCTGCGTCAAAGTTAAGGGTGAGTATTGTCTATAGAAGTGTCAAGAATGAAAAATAAGCCAACCGAGTAGCCTACCGTAAATGACTAGCTCTCACTTGTTTTGCTGGTAGGATATTGTAACTAAAAAAACCTGTAATTTGTTTAGATGAATTGGAGGTAGCTCACCTGGCCAGACATAGAGGTAACCCAGTCGATTGTCAAGTTTCCCCATGGTCACCATGGACCCCATGCAGCGTGTCCTGTGGCTCAGGCACCACAGTTCGAGTGCGATCCGTTCTCAGAGCGCCTAGTAATGGCGGAAGGAACTGCCCTCAAACATTGGTCAAAAAACGACAATGTTTTGAGCGTAACTGTAACTGAAACAGCATCACTAGCTGAATATGATATTATATTTTGTATTCAGTAAATTGATAATATTTAACAGGCAAAATATATTTTACATTCATATTATAATTTCTAGAATTATTTAACATGAAAGGATACAGTGAGGAAATACGCAAGCCGTCGATCTCAGGCCAGCAAAATACATAATCTATCGATTGTATGCGCCCTTAGTGGTCAGCCATACTAAGGATGACTTTGACATGCATTTTGGCGAATCCCCTATGCCCATTTCAATCGAATACTTCAATATACTTTCATAATTTATGAAACTTGCAACGTATAGGTAACACACAAGAATAACATTCACTCAATAAACCCCAGATGAAGTAGGGTAAAGGTAATAAAATTTGGTAAGAATATCATAGTATGATAGTAATTAAAACGTTAAGATTGACCCTTCCCGATGATCCAATAAATCTTCAGCAGCGTCCGAAATAAAACAAACATTTCAAACCCCAATGAATTTCAGATTATGATGATTTTTTCATGGTAGAAAAGTACCAAGCTCTAATTTTTATTCCTTGTAAAATGCCTTATATTTCATTCAGTCAGAGTTCATAGTTATTTTGATCTTGACCACAACCACAAATCAAGACCATGGAGAAAAAAACTTACCCCTTGCTATGGTCCACCAAGGAAGAGTGATATAAGTAAGAAACGCATTGAGGGGAACCGACTGGGCTCGCTTCGTTTCTTTCCACATGTGGAAAGTCTGCGTATGTCCTTTCATAGTCCACAAAGGGTTGTAAGCGCCATCATCGAGTTCTACAAAAACATTTCCCTTTGTCAATAAAATTTATCATAAACAAATTAATTTAGCCCTGATTTGGTTTCATGAGTTCTTCCAAAAAACCAAGAGGACAGTAAACTAGGAGTTATTCTTATCCACTGCAACCATCAAGGACGAATGCAATGGAAGCTCCCGAGTGGCGGAAGCCGGAAGGTATGTATGTACCAACATCGACGTTGATGGCATTAGGACCAAACTTTAAGGTGGAAATCATCTGTGACCGGTTTCGGTTGACCGTGGTTCTTAAAGGTACCACGAAATCAACAAGAAAGAAGTCTCAAGGAAGCAGCAAAACCCTCTCGAGTAATTCGCAGTTATAGTTTTTCTTTGTTGCTTAAGGGTGGGGGGGGGCATCAAGACCAAAATTGTAAATATTGATTGGATTCCGTACCATCTCGGATGTCACCAGCGTCGACTTCTGACACAGCACACCCTAATGCATCCAAGCCTTCGTTTTCACTTCTTGCTCGAGTACCGGCAGTATCTCTTGATTTCCACCCACCGCGCACAAAATAATTAATGTTTGCGCTAGGGTCACTCATCCGCCTCTGAAACAGAAAAGAAAACAACTATATTTTATTATACTCGAGTGATTTAAAACATTACACCCAGTACGTGGCTATCTATGACATTTAAGATAATACAACAGTAGATTAAGCGATGGAGTTCTGCTCCATTCAGTATTTAGTTGAACGTAATAGTTGACCAATAAGTAAGCATGCAATGTTAACAAATTTTAATTGAAAACTGGAATCTTAGACAAAGAAAATAAAAAGATGGCGGACTTCATAGGGAAGAGTGAAGCTGAGAAGTTGTCCTGTTTTGCCCTCGATCCGAGTCCCGAGAAGTGCCATCGACTGCCGAAGTTCTCCAGACACCCACCCAATCATGCCTAGCAATTGTAAATATCTGCCAGTTCCCCGAACGCCCACCCAACTACGCTCAGCGGACATTCATAAAGTAAACGCCAGATTCCGAGCTTGACTTTTGTGACATTGGGCAAGACATCTTGTGTTCCTTGTCTCTGATAGTTACCAACCTCGTGCTTGTACATGAACATGTCTTCTGGATCATCCCAATCTTGATCCCAGAGATCGATTGCACACACTCCCGGCTCGCTGGTGGGGGTCTCGCAGCCTGCACCCGGAGGCTTGCTCACTGCCATTTCTGCGTGTCCTTTACCATCTGGCCCCTTCATGCGCACGTATTCAACACGAGAACCTGAGCCAAAGAGACCGAACGACATTCGGGACGCCATTTTGTTTCCTGCACTGGCCTGGAAAACCATGTTTCACAATTATTATTCTTATTATTAATATTATTATTATTATTATTATCATTTCCTACGTTTTATTCAAAGCCTTTGAATAAGGGTTCTAGTCTACTCACCCTAGCGTCGTAAACTCTTTTTAGCGCGTCATATCTAATTGAACCCAAAAATATGACTCCTAAGTTAGAAGCATCTCGGTCGGCTGCCAGAAGTTCTACACACACCATTTCTCCATCGCGGACCAGAATATCAGCAAACACCTAGGTACATATTGCATTAGAAAATAATAAAATGCGGAAAATATCTGAATGTGAAACACTCCACCCGGATTAGGATTACCCCCCGAATTCACAAATTTGCAGATTATAAAGCAACCTCTAAGCGAAAACTACGACGACCAATCGACCATAGCAATATTGTTGATACAAAAAATTTAATTTGGGTTTATAGCTAAGCGGGAGAAGCAGGCAGCGCAGATATATCAAAGTTAATTTTTTACTTGACATTATGAAAGTATTAATAGGAGTATTGTATTCGGTGGATCCAAGCGGAATTATGCGTTGACTTAATATAGGAAATGACGTTAAAAGTTGACTCGACTGCTCCATCCATTGAAAAGAATACATTGACATTTATGGGAACTGCCGCTGTTATAAGATGACTTGACTCACTCACTTGGGTCCACCGAAAAGAAAACGACTAATAAAGTTATTTACCTCATCGAAGTTATCAACCATGAAGCAAATGTAGGGATACGTCATTTCTTCAGTGTCCCCTTTTGTGTCCATTCTTCGCCTCGAAGGAGAAGCGTATACCTTCTGATCGGAAGAAAACAAAGATGAGTGGAGAGGAGTTATGAAGGGCCTTGAATTAAGTAGAGCACCTACCTGAGAGTGGCGACGCAGGATTTGTAGCTGGCGAGGACTTGTGCGTGTGCAAATGGCAAGCGTTAGAGTAAACTCAAATTGGTGGATTATCAAATTTAAATATACTGTCTCCTCCCAATCAATAGATGGGTCTCCAATCGGTAACTTCTTACTATCTTTTCGAAAAACTTCTACCTCAGTCTAAAAAATAATAAAAATAAAATATAAATCCATAATTCATTCATTCTCTTTCTTAGGGAAAACTGTAAACTGAATGGTACATTTGTCAAAACCGTAGTGTGGTCTCCACGGTATGAAAAGGAAGTAGCTTCATTGAACAGGAGTTAAAATAGTTAGGTACGCCAGACGCCTCGCCCCCATGATAAATGCTCCTGTTTCTTAAAAGGTTTCAATTATGTATTTTAGCCCTTCAT
>Ga0194135_10001991_pt1 | contig 12359 bp, 11 predicted proteins | sample LitLau_LLRF_2013_FD_134024 | JGI IMG/M metagenome (GOLD analysis project Ga0194135, IMG submission 134024) | Freshwater sediment microbial communities in response to fracking from North America - Little Laurel Run_MetaG_LLRF_2013 (version 2) | ecosystem: Environmental > Aquatic > Freshwater >... | reverse complement strand
ATGAACTTGGTGGCAATCCAATGATGTACGTGAACCTGTTCTGGGCCTGGGGTCACCCCGAGGTGTACATCCTGATCCTGCCGGCGTTCGGTATCTTCTCCGAAGTGATCTCGACCTTCTCCGGCAAGCGCCTGTTCGGCCACCACTCGATGATCTACGCCTCCGGCGCGATCTCGATCCTGGGCTTCATGGTCTGGCTGCACCACTTCTTCACCATGGGTTCGGGGGCCAGCGTCAACGCCTTCTTCGGCCTGGCGACCATGCTGATCTCGATCCCGACCGGGGTGAAGCTGTTCAACTGGCTGTTCACCATCTATCACGGCCGTCTGCGCATCACCAGCCAGGTTCTGTGGACCCTGGGCTTCATGGTGACCTTCGCCATCGGCGGCATGACCGGCGTACTGCTGGCCATCCCGGGTGCGGACTTCGCGCTGCACAACAGCCTGTTCGTGATCGCGCACTTCCATAACGTGATCATCGGCGGCGCGGTATTCGGCTACATCGCCGGCTTCAGCTTCTACTTCCCGAAAGCCTTCGGCTTCAAGCTGCATGAAGGTTGGGGCAAGGCTGCGTTCTGGTTCTGGATCTCGGGCTTCTTCGTTGCCTTCATGCCGCTCTACGCACTGGGCTTCATGGGCATGACCCGTCGTCTGAACGCCACCACCAACCCTGAGTGGGTGCCATACCTGTACGTGGCCATGGTGGGTGCGCTGATGATCGCCGTGGGCATCGCCTGCCAGCTGATCCAGCTGTACGTCAGCGTGCGTGACCGCAAGCAGAACATGTGTGTGTCCGGCGACCCTTGGAACGCCCACACCCTGGAATGGTCGACTTCGTCGCCACCGCCGTTCTACAACTTCGCGGTACTGCCCAAAGCCGAAGGCATCGATCCGTTCACCGAAGCCAAGGAAAACGGCACTGCCTACGCGCAGCCTGGCCGCTACCAGCCGATCCACATGCCCAACAACACCGCTACCGGTGTGGTCATGGGGGCTCTGCTGACCGTGTTCGGTTTCGCCATGATCTGGCACATCTGGTGGCTGGCCATCGCAAGCCTGGCCGGCACCGTGATCTATTTCGCGATCCACGCTGCCCGTGATGATCAAGGCTACATGGTGCCGGTCGAGACGATCGAACGCATCGAAGCCGAGCAGCACAAGCGTCTGGTATCGGAGAACAAGATCCCGGCTACCCGTGTTGAAACCTCGTTGGAACAGGCTTAATCCATGTCGAACTTAGTGACCAATGCTGGACACGCCCATGTCGATGACCATGGGCACGATGACCATCACCACGACTCGGGCGAGATGACCGTATTCGGTTTCTGGCTCTACCTGATGACCGACTGCATTCTGTTTGCGTCGATCTTCGCGGTATACGCGGTACTGGTTAACAACGTAGCGGGTGGCCCGTCGGGCCACGACATCTTCGAGCTGCCTTACGTACTGGGCGAAACCGCTCTGCTGCTGTTCAGTTCGATCACCTACGGCTTCGCCATGCTGGCGTTCTTCCGGGGCAACAAGAAGCAGGTACTGGGCTGGCTGGCCATGACCTTCCTGTTCGGCCTGGGCTTCATCGGCATGGAGATCAACGAGTTCCACCTGCTGATCTCCGAAGGTTACGGCCCTAGCCGTTCCGGCTTCCTGTCCGGGTTCTTCACCCTGGTCGGCACCCACGGTCTGCACGTGACCAGCGGTCTGATCTGGATGGCGATCATGATGTACCAGGTGCAGAAAAACGGCCTGACGGCGACCAACAAGACCCGTCTGAGCTGCCTGAGCCTGTTCTGGCACTTCCTGGACGTGGTGTGGATCTGCGTATTCACCGTTGTTTACCTGATGGGGACTATGTAAATGGCCAACACACACTCCCACGACGAAGCCGGTCACGGCAGCGTCAAGTCCTACGCCATCGGCTTCATCCTGTCGGTCATCCTGACACTGATCCCGTTCGGCCTGGTGATGTACCCGTCGTTGCCTAAAGACGTGACCCTGTGGATCGTCCTGGCGTTCGCGGTCATCCAGGTGATCGTTCACCTGGTGTACTTCCTCCATCTGGACCGTTCCGCGGCGCAGCGTAACAACGTCATCGCGTTTATCTTCGCGGCGCTGGTCATTGTTCTGCTGGTTGGTCTGTCGTTGTGGATCATGTTCAGCATCCACACCGTCATGATGGCCAAGTGAGGTAAACCCGATGTCGCTCAAGCACTTTATCCAAATCACCAAACCGGGGATCATTTTCGGTAACGTGCTTTCTGTGGCAGGCGGGTTTTTCCTGGCCTCGAAAGGGCATGTCGATCTGGCCATTTTCCTGGCCGCCATGATCGGCACCTCGCTGGTGGTAGCGTCCGGTTGCGTGTTTAACAACTGCATCGACCGTGACATCGACCTGAAGATGGAGCGCACCAAGAACCGCGTGCTGGTCCAGGGCCTGATCTCCCTGGAAGCGGCCCTGGTCTATGCCTCCCTCCTCGGGATCGCCGGCGTCGCCCTGCTGTACTACGTGGCCAACCCGTTGGCCGCGTTGTTCGCGGTAATCGGCTTTGTCATCTACGTCGGCCTGTACAGCCTGTACCTCAAGCGCAAGTCGGTTCACGGCACGCTGGTGGGCAGTCTGTCCGGGGCCATGCCGCCGGTGATCGGTTATGTGGCCGTGAGCAACACCTTCGACATGGCCGCGCTGACCCTGCTGGTGATGTTCAGCCTGTGGCAGATGCCGCATTCCTACGCCATCGCAATCTTCCGCTTCAACGATTACCTGGCCGCATCGATTCCGGTGCTGCCGGTAAAACGTGGGATTCGCGTGGCCAAGAAGCACATCCTGCTCTACATCCTGGCGTTCCTGGTGGCGACCCTGATGCTGACCTTCAGCGGTTACGCCGGCATGAGCTACTTGGCGGTAGCGGCGGCGATGGGCATGTACTGGCTGTACATGGCCTGGACCGGCTACAAGGCGGTGGATGACACCGTGTGGGCGCGCAAGCTGTTCGTGTTCTCGATCTTCACCATCACCGCGCTGAGCGTGATGATGTCGGTGGACTTCAAGGCCCCGACCGAGTTGTTGCTGACCTACGCACACTAAGCTGTCCAGGCCACAGAAAAGCCCCGCCTTCGTAAGGAGCGCGGGGCTTTTTTTATCCTGCGGCGGTGACGGTCACATCATTTAAAGCTTTTCGCTCCGGGGGCTCGAGCTGGCCGGGTAAAATGCGCCGTTCGTGGATGAACCTGAGTGGATGTAATGCAAAGCCATATTGAAATGAACGACTCCAAGCTGCGCTACGGCGCGGTCAGTCGTGGGTTGCACTGGGCCATGGCGCTGGCCTTTGCCTGGATCTATTGTTCGACCGCCGCCCATTACCTGCTGGAGGATTCGGCATTGGACAAGTTCCTCTGGCCGACCCACAAGCAAGTCGGGCTGCTATTGATGGGGCTGTTGCTGGTGCGGCTGCTCTGGAGCCTGCTGAACCGCCATCGTCGGCCGCCGAGCCTGAACCTGGCCGCGCGTCTGGGGCATGGGTTGCTGTATGCCGGGATGTTCGCCATTCCGTTTCTCGGACTGCTGCGCCAGTACGGCTCCGGGCGAGCGTTTTCCGCCTTCGGGCTGCCGGTGATGAGCGGCTTCGAAGGGCCGAAGATCCAGTGGATGACCGACCTGGGCAACAGCTTCCATAGCCTGCTGGGCTGGACCTTGCTGCTACTGATCGCCGGTCATGTGGCGGCGGTGATCCTGCATTGCGTCAAAGGCCAGGGGCATATCCTGCGGCGCATGGCCGGTCGCACGACCTCGGCTTGAGTGATCGTCCGAGCAGAGAAAACCCCGTCTTCTAGAGAAGGGCGGGGTTGTTTATCCACAGTCCGCCATTGGGCTGTTCAAACCTTACAAGTGACTCAACCTTTGCAGGAAGCAGAATGATGAAAAAAATAGCCGTTGTCGTTTTTAGTGGCGGGCAGGACTCAACAACCTGTTTGCTCCATGCACTGCCGGTTTATGACGAAGTGCACTGTATTACGTTTGACTATGGTCAGCGTCATCACGCGGAAATTGAAACGGCACAGAGACTGTCCAAACAATTGGGGGCGACAGTTCACAAGGTACTGGACGCTTCGTTGTTGAATGAGTTGGCGATCAGTAGCCTTACCCGGGACAATATTCCCGTTCCGACGGTAAACAGTTCCGGTGAAAGCTTGCCGAGCACTTTTGTGCCAGGAAGAAATATTCTATTTTTAACTTTGGCTTCTATATATGCCTATCAAGTAAAGGCTGAGACTGTCATTACCGGTGTGTGTGAGACGGACTTTTCCGGTTACCCCGATTGTCGGGACGAGTTCGTGAAAGCCTTGAACAAGGCCCTTGAATTGGGAATGGAGTACCGGCTGCGCCTTGAAACCCCGTTGATGTGGCTAAACAAGGCAGAGACTTGGGCGCTGGCGGACTACCACAACCGGTTGGAGCTGATTCGTGAGCAAACACTGACTTGCTATAACGGTGTCATTGGAAGTGGTTGTGCTGATTGTGATGCTTGCAACCTTCGTGCAAGAGGCTTGAACAGTTACTTGGAAAATAAAGCCGAAGTGATGAATAGCTTGAAAAGCAAAATGGCTCTGAAATAAAGATATAGATGTCGGCTCGCCATTGCTATTCAACACTGCACCTGTTTTTGACGCAGGTGAGTGTTGAATTCAATGGCTTAAGCTGACGTGTTTTTTACCTAGCTATCTGGCTATCTGTGACATATCTCTTGAATAGTGATCGCGCACCATAGGCAGGCAGAATGTTGAAAAAGGCAAAGCATACTTTGATCGCGATCTGGACATAGATCATGCTCAGAATATCGTTGTTCTGCATTGCTCCATAGAAAGCAATGTAGCAGAACAGGAAACTATCGATAATCACTGCAAACAAGGTGCTCAAGAATATACGCAGGAAGAGAAATCTAGAGTTTGTCAGTTCTTTTATCTTGCATAGTAAGTATGAGTTTACGTTTTCCGAAACCAAGAAAGAGACGGAGGATGCAATCAATACAGAAGCCACCTGAATGATGACGTCGTTATAAGGCTTGTCGAGCTTCCAGTCAGGCAGTCCAGGGAGAAAGGTCGAAGCATAAAGTAGGATGATGATCATTGCGTTGCTTGCAAATGCAAAGAAAATGGCTTTTCTTGCAAGCCTGAGCCCGAAGTTTTCGTTCAGCAGGTCAACGATCAAAAATGTCAGGGGATAAAGAAAGGTGCCGGGAGTGATGATGATATTGAGCGACTCCAGATAGATTGGCTTTGTCGCAGCAATACTTGTGAAAATATAGAACGTAAAAAGTAGTAGGTTCAGGATGATATAAATCATCCATGAGTTTTCGTGACGGTCATTCAGGTCGTAGGCAGTAAGTGCTCCTCCTTGGGAATAGAATTTTTTATATAGGTTTCTGATTTCCATTTTGTTCAGGTTGTCCATTATTTCGCTGTTCAATACTTCGCTCAGCTTTATTTTGATGACCTTGCCCGTGGCGATAATCATGATCACGGCTAGGCTCTTATTGTTTTCAAAGCCCAATAGTTTATATTTGCTATTCTCGATTTCACTTTCAAATGCTGTCATTGAATCGCTCCTCGATGATGTCTCCCACAACGCACATATCATCTGAGCTTGAGCACGGAGTGTTCACGATTAACAGCTTGTTTGTCAGCCTGTCGTAAACGAGTTTTTCCTTGTCGTCTGTCGATGACCCTTTTTGCACGATCAAGAGATCGCCAGGTTCATTAATGTCACGTATTTCATTCTCAAGCAGCACTGCTATCAAGTTGCAAGATGTGCCGAAATAATAAGTCAGCGGATAAAGCGTGGCCAGTTCGCCGATGCGTCTATCGAGATTGGCGATCAGCAGACTTTCCTTGATGATTGGCACAGCGGCGGGATTCATGTTGCCTTGAGGTGAGATGCTGCTTTCGATGATCTCCTTTTCCTCAAAGTCGATAGTTTCTATTTCTTCGTAGGAAACACCGAAGAAGTCGGAAATTTTTCGAATAGTGGACTGCTGTACATTAGTAACCTTGCCTTCCAGGATGTTGTATATGGTCGTTCTGGTCAGGCCACTAGCGTTGCACAAAGACAGTTGCGTCTCGCCGCGACTTTTTATCAGGTATTTGATATTGCTCTTCAAATACTCTGTTCTTTCTCTTTTGTGCATCAAATGCTCACCATTTCCTTATAGTCGTCAGGCATTGAGACGTTCATAGAAGTTGTGCCGTGCACGGCGCTCGACATATCTAATGCCAAGCGCTGGGCTACTGCCGCGAAAGTGGTCAGGTTAGTGTTTGATTTTTACCAATTCGCTACTACTCCTTTAGTCAGCCTGCATCCGTCCTGGGTTGCTCTGCTGTTGGTATGTGGGGCGATCAAATCGTGGGGGAAATCCGATTCGTGAGGGCCCGCGGTGGGTAAGTGTTACATGCGTCCGCCAGGGGAATAAAGCCCCAAAATCTGTCGTCTTGCTCCTCGTTGCTGGGTATTGAGCAGCAGCGCAGTGTCGATGCTTTCCGCTCAAGCAGAAAAGCATCATTTAATTTGGAAAATGTTTAATTCTTTGATTAATTTTGTTGCGCCTTATAGAGTCTGACGCCGAGGCTTGGATAAGCCCGATGCAGGCAAACGAACGTGATATCCAGGAAGCGTGCTGTCGTTCGTGGCGCGCAACACTCAAGGAAGGGACACAGAACAATGGCAGCTGACACTGAACCACTCAGGACCCAGGCCGACCTGCTGCGACGCGGTTTGGCCGATCTGCGAACCGAAGATGCCGAGCTGGCAAACATCCTCGATGCGGAAGTCACGCGTCAACATCACACGCTGTCGTTGGTTTCATCCTCCTGTGCCGCCGGTCCGCGGACCTTGGCCGCTTCGGCCTCGGCCCTGGTCAACGTCACTCTGGAAGGCACCCTTGGCCGACGTCATCACCCCGGGTGCGGGAACGCCGACCGGGTCGAGTCGCTGGCGATTCGGCGGGCCCAGGAGTTGTTCGGTGCGCAATACGCCAGTGTGCAATCGCATTCGGCCTCCAGTGCCGTTTACCAGGTGCTCACGGCCCTGGCCGAGCCCGGGGATACGATTCTCGGCATGGCCCTCGACCACGGTGGGCAGCTGACTCACGGCAGTGCGCTGGCTTTCACGGAAGCCCATTACAAGGCCATCCGCTACGGCACCACGTCCCTGGGCAGTATCGATTACCAAGAAGTGCGGCAACTGGCGTTGGCCCATCGTCCGCGGATCATCCTCTGTGGTGCGACGGCCTACTCGCGAGTTCTGGATTTCCAGCGCTTGCGGGCCATCGCCGATGAAGCCGGGGCGCTGCTGCTGGCGGACATTTCGCACATCGCCGGGCTGGTGGCCACCGGGCGCCACCCGAGCCCGATCGACGCGGCGCACGTGACCATCACCTGCACCCACAGGCAACTCGGTGGGCCTCGTTCAGGGCTGATTCTTTCCGGACGGGACGCCGACACCAAGGTGCCCGGGCTGCGCTCGACCTTGCGCCGTATCCTCGATCAGGCGGTGTTCCCGGGCATGCAGGGAGCGCCCATGGTGAACATGATCGCCGCCAAGGCGGCCGCCCTGGGCCATGCCATGTCTCCCCAGTTCGATGCCTACATGGGGCGGGTTCGCGACGCGGCGGATGAAATGGCCAGCGCGTTCATGGCTCGGGACTACGAGGTCGTGGGCGGGGGCACGGAGAACCATTCGATTCTGTTGCGGTTGCGGGGCGGCATCACCGGGGCCATCGCCGAGTCGGCGCTGGAAGCCTGCGGCATCATCGTCAACAAATTGCGCGCTCGTGGGGAAACCCGCTCGTCTTTTGTCGGCAATGGGCTGTGCATCGGCAGCGGCTCCGTCGCCCAGCGTGGCATCGATCCCCAAGGCTGTCGCCAGGTCGTCGATCTGGTGTGCCGGATACTGGACAAAGTGACGCCCCTTGGCGAGCAGAGGTATCAGCTGGATCCCGTGCTGCTGGAGCAGTTCCGCCTGGAGGTGGAGGCTTTGTGCTTGAGGTATCCGATTGCGGATTACCGGGATAGCTGAGGAGCAGGCCAAGCCCCGACTTCGCTGTGAAGTACGGGGCTTTTTCTTGGCGGCTGGGGGAGGCTTCGCGAGCAAGCTCGCTCCTACAGGGCCGGGTTACAGCTGTTGTTGCGCGCTGTAGCCTTCGAATGCGGTCTGTTGCTGGATCGCGGTGATGATGTTCTTGCGGGTCGCTTGCTGCTCGTTGCCGTTCTTGTCGAGGAACATTTCGCTTTCCAGTTCCGCCTCATCGCCTTCGCCGACAAAGCTGAAACCGAGGAATTCGAAGGCTTCACGGTCGACGTTGGCCTTGGAGCGCGGGCGCATCGGCAGGGTGACGCTGATGCCGTCCTTGCTGATGGCGAACACTTCCATTTCCTTCTTCGGCCGCGCCTTGCTCTTGCCGCCGCTGGGGTTGCTGATGGCCTGGTGCGTCTGGTTCAGCACTTTCAGGGCCAGGCCGTAGACCAGCTCCTGGAAATCCGGGTCGTCCTTGTAGCTGGAGAGAATCCGGCTGATGGGGAATTTCTTGCTCAGGTCTTCCAGGGCGGCCAGATCGGCGGCTTCGGCGTCTTTGAGTTGCTTGAGCTGGCCCATGAGTTCATAGGCGGTGTCGTCGTCAAAGCGGTCGTGGGCCTGGCGAATCGCAGCACGCAGTTCGCGAATCTGGTCACTTTCTTTCGAGCTGTGGAAGGCGTCGAGCACCATCTCGCTGATGGTCTTGGCCTGGGACACGTGCTGGGAAAGATGAATGGCGTTTTCGTATTCGGCCTTGTTGGACAGGGCGATCACGGATTCTTCGGTGTTGGAATCAGGCATTGAACATCCACTACTTGGTTTAACAGGTTTGAGGCGCGAAAGGCCCGGGGGCATTTTCGGGGGCGCCTAATCTATTGGACCCGGACCCTAATGTCACGGACCAAGCGACCCGCCCAGCAGGACGGTCCCTACAGACCGGTTTGCACAGCGAAGATTCCCCAGTACCCGGAGGGCATGGCCGCGCGGCTTTCAGGCGTTGAGCCGCAGTTGCTGGAAGTTGCGGTACAGCTTGAGTGCTCGCCCGCAGAACAGACCAACGGTAAAGCCTGCGGCGGCGCCACTGATGGCGAGCATCTGCACGCTGGTGGCCTGTTCGGGGTGCACGGCGGTTTGATAGCCAATCCAGTATTTCACCGCGAAGAACAGCAGCGAGATGGCGAGGATCTTCACGGTGCCGGGCACCAGGATCGCCTCGCCGCCGGACTCCAGTAGCACGCCGGCGCTGGAGAACAACAGCAGCGCCAGCAGGCTGCCGAGTGTCGCGCCGCTGGCCCAGGCGCCCAGCGCCAGCAATGGATGCTCACCAAGGTTCACCGAGCACAGCGACCAGACCAGCAGGATCGCCGGTGTCAGCAGCAGCGAACGGCGGCTCTCGCGAGTGGTGGCGAGGGCGCGCAGGCCGTAGTAGCAGATCAGGGCGAAGACCGCATACACCCACATGGGGGTGCCTTGGAGGATATCGAGCATCTGTAGCGTCCTTGCTTCAGCGGAAAATGAGCGCTCCATAGTGCGCTTTGTACCCGCCTACGTGAAGCCTCCGCCCTCGGCACAGCTCAGCGCAGCCGCTTGCGCCTGAACACTTGCTGCTTGAAGCTCAGTGCACCTGCGTATCGCTGACCCCAGCCTCCAGTTCCTGGCGCAGATCGCTGCCCCGACGGGCGATGAACACCAATTGCGCGGCATGCTCGGTGGGCTGGTCGGCGGCCAGGGTGAACTGGCTGCGGTTGCCCACATGCTGCAACCAGTAGGGTTGTTCATTGCCCTCCAGGCGCACCAGGCCCTTGAGGCGCAGCAGGTCGGCGGGCAGGCGCGCCAGCCAGTCGCGCAGGGCCTTGGGCTGCAGCGGTCGCGAGCTTTTCCACACCCAGCTTTCGAACAGTTCGTCGTGGGCCTGGGGCAGGGCCTTGAACAGCACTTCGGTGGAGCGCACCGGCGGCGCCAGCAGCAGCTCGGGGGGCAGTTCGGCCTGCACCGTGTCGAACACCGGGGCACGATGGCCGAGGCTGGCGCGAATGCTCTGCAACTGCTCGGCGCTCACCAGGTCGGCCTTGTTCAGCAGCACCCAGTCGGCGCAGGCCACCTGGGCCCGGGATAGCCGGGCCATTTCCCCTTCCAGGCTCTGGTAGCCGCTGGCGTCCACCAGGGTGATCACCGCGTCCAGGTGCAGGCGGTTGCGCAGTTGCGGGTAGCCGATGGTCTGCACGATGCGCTGCGGATCGGAGACCCCGCTGCACTCGATGACGATCCGCTCCAGGGGCGGGCGCAGCTTGGACAGGCTCACCAGTTGCGCCAGCAGGTCCTCTTGCACGGTGCAGCAGATGCAGCCGTTCTGCAGGCTGTACACCGCGTCGGTGACCTCGGCAATGATCGCCGCATCGATGTTCAGCTCGCCGAAGTCGTTGACGATCACCGCCAGTCGGCCGCTGTCGGCGCGCTGCACCATGCGGTTGAGCAGGGTGGTCTTGCCGGCACCAAGAAAGCCTGCCACCACTGTGACCGGAATGCTCGGGGTGCTGTTCATTGTTCCTTGCCCTCGATCACCGGCGGCAGGCCTTCCCACACCGCTTGCAACGGCGTGTCGCTGAAGGTGCCCTGGCGATCGTAGACCAGTTGCCCTTCGACGAAGGTCAGTTGCACCTGGGTGTGGTGGATGTAGTTGCGCGCGCCCTGGGCAAACAGGTCGCGGTCGAGGACGATCAGGTCCGCCGACTTGCCGGCCTCCAGGCTGCCGGTCAGGTGTTCCAGGCCCATGGCGTGGGCGCCGTTGAGGGTCGCCACTTGCAGGGCCTGTTCCAGGCTGATGGGGTCGCCGAAGGTGTCGGGTTCCTGGTTCCACGGGTTCTGCCGGGTGACCATGGTTTCCAGGGCCAGCCACGGGTCGATCGAGGCCACCGGCCAGTCGGTGCCGAACACCGCGATGCCGCCGGCCGCCAGCACGCCCTTGAAGTCATAGATGCGCTTGAGGCGCTCCTGGCCGTAGCCGGAGCGGGCGCCACTGGCGAAGGGCGTCGGGTACCAGGCCGCCGGGGAGAACTCGGCAATCACGTCCAGGCTCTGGAAGCGCTTGAGGTTGCCCGGGTGCAGCAGGGTGCTGTGGGCGCATTGGTGACGGATGCCACTGTTGCCGTTGCGCCGCCGAGCTTCGGCCACCGCGTCGAGGAACACGTCGGAGGCGCCGTCGCCGGTGCAGTGGGCGATCACCCGCAGGCCGCGCTTGTCCATGTCCACCACCATGTCGGTGATGTGTTCCGGGGTCAGGTTCAGCTTGCCGCGCCAGCTCGACTCTTCCGGCCAGGGGGTCAGCAGGTAGGACGACTTGGGCTCCACGGTGCCGTCGAAGTGGAACTTCACCGCGTTGGCATTCAGGCGCGCGCTGCGATAGAAATGCCGCTCGCCGCTGAGCAGCTCCCAGCGCCGACGCACCGGGAAGATATCGTCCTGCCAACTGATGGCCGCTTCCACCCGCAGGGTCAGCTCACCGGCATCGTCCAGTTCCTTGAGGGCTTGCAGGCGGTTCTCGCAGACGTGCACGTACTTGGTGGCGGTGACCCCGCGAGAGGTCTGGAAGTGCACGCCATCGCGATAGGCACGGCGCAGCACCGACACCGGAGTCGGCGGCATGGCGGCGTGGATCAGGGCGTAGGCACCGTCGATCAGCAGGCCGTTGGGCTCGCCGGTCAGTTCATCGCGCTCCAGATAGCCGTTGCGCGGATCGCTGGTGTGGCGGTCGATACCGGCCAGTTCCAGGGCTTTGGAGTTGACCATCATGGTCCCCCACATGCGGTCCAGCAGGGCCACCGGACGATCCGGCATGACGCTGTCGAGCCACTCGCGGCCCGGGGTCAGGCCGGCTTCGCGGAAGGTGTAGCGCACCCAGTACTGGCCGTAGATCCAGCCGTCGCCGGGGTGACTGTCGGCGTAGGCATGAATCGCCGCCGCCAGTTGCTCCGGGGTCGGGTCCTCGATGCCCACGTCCAGGTCGTCGGCGTAGCGCGGCGCCAGGGCCAGATCCGGGTGGGTGTGCATGTCGTGCAGGCCGGGCATGCAGAAGGCCCCGTCCAGATCGTGTTGGCGGGTGTTGGGCCCGATCAGCGACGCCAGAGAGGCAAGGCTGCCCACCGCGATCAGCTTGCCCTGGCGGATGGCCACGGCGTCGGCCCAGGGCTGGGCCGGGTCGAGGGTGTACATCCGGCCGTTGTGCAGCACCAGTTCGGCGTATTGATCGACGGCGCTATGGGTGGAGTTGAATTGGTCGGAAGCGGTCACGGGGTCAACCT
>Ga0194135_10001990_pt1 | contig 12362 bp, 11 predicted proteins | sample LitLau_LLRF_2013_FD_134024 | JGI IMG/M metagenome (GOLD analysis project Ga0194135, IMG submission 134024) | Freshwater sediment microbial communities in response to fracking from North America - Little Laurel Run_MetaG_LLRF_2013 (version 2) | ecosystem: Environmental > Aquatic > Freshwater >... | reverse complement strand
AGCAAACTCAACGGGGCAGCCAACCGAACTTCTAAGTTTCTTCTTTGACACTCTCTTTTGCACACTTCGAGCAGAAAGCCGTATGTATACAGGATCGGAAATCTAAAGCAAAAATGTGCAAATATGTTGTTAATAAGAACACAGGTAATATGAAGTCTGAGTTTGAATGGGTGAATTTTCTGAAAATTCTAGAATAAGATCAAGTTACCTTTCTCTTTCTCTTTCTCTTTCTGGAGGCAGAGGATGAAGGCCCAGTAGCAGGACTGGGGACACCAAAGCTCACATCACTCTCTTCAAGATCGTCATCTTCCAACAGCAAGACTTCCGGCTGCTCTTTTAGTTTTCGGCCAATAAATGTCACCTCACCGTTGATCACTTCACCGACAATTTCGATGTCACCATCACCTTCACCATCGTTTTCAAATGTAGTAGCAGCAGATGAAGAGTGAGTTTGAGAGTCCATATCCGGGATCTCTTGCTTTAAGGTAGATCCATTTGGAAGTTCCACTTGTTCACTCTGATGTATAACTTCGGCAGCCGCACCACTCTGCAACGCATCAATTATACTCCGTATAAATCCACTCCTGTCCTCCGATAACTCCATCGGAAAGGTCTCTTGTAGTTTTTCATTGACTTGTAAGAAGGACATGTCCATCAGCTGTTGTCTCGTCACTCCTGTGAAATTCACATTACTCTGATTTAGCTTTGAGTTCACTTTAAAGATTTAGACCAAAGATTGTACTTTAACTTTACTTGATCTTACCTGCAAACAGATGATACAAGTTAGGAGGGCAGGTGGAGGATACGAGCAAGTTAAGCATTCCCAAATCCATTTTGTGCTGTCTGAAATGATATTTGGAAATGAAACTTCATGTAAACCGAAACAAGTTGTATTTCGGGTATACCTTACCTCGTTTCAATGAGTGCAATGAAAATTCATCAAGAATAATCGGTAGTGGATCTATAAAAACTTTATTGGTAATTGTTGAAATTGATAGATTGGGAAAAGGGAAAACTCTGCATCAAAGTTCCAAAGCTCAATTTTTTAACAATCAATTGGTGCTGTTTGATTTGAAAGAAACTCGAAAGGTATGTCTCCATGAAATTCAAGCGGGATGGACTCCGTGAGATAATTATTAGTGATTTGGTCTACATAAAGATTTTGTTTTCAAGCTTACGTCGTTTCGTATTGGGAACTGTGTAAGTTTACCAGTTGTTCAGGAAAAGGAAGGCAACAGGAACGGACTGGATTTAAGTAATTGGTAAGTTAAGTTACCATTCAACCTGAATTATTTTATCAGACTGCAACACCAGGAGAAGATAAGGAATGACAATGAGAGGTTAAATTGATTAACCATTACATTTGGGAACAAGACTCACGAACTGAGATAACGGGGAACAATGAGAGATAAGGGGATATAGGTTTTACGAGCATATTGCAACAGATTTGGCTACAGCTCTTTTTTCTGGTCAGAAAAGATTGGAACCGGAAGTGGATCCTCACTCAGCAACTTTCGTCCTCGAGTCCATCACAAGGTAATTTCAGCTCCGAATTCAGTTACTAGTAATACAATAGCAAAACTAAGGAATCCTAGTCTGCAATGAATCATTCTTTCTTACAGAAATTAATACTTGCATAGAGTACACGAGAGGAGGCGAGTGGGAGTGGGACTGGAACAACCGAAAGCAAAGCTGAAAATGTGTGAACATGCGCACAAAGAGGGAAGGGGCTTTGGAGGAAACAAGGAAATCCCGAATCAGAATTCCAAATTTCTCTCTATGAGAAGCAGTAGTGAAAGTGAGAGCGAGAGTGATAGTGACGGTGATGCGAATTATCAGCTTCCAGTGGCTCATCAGGACCCTCAGCCCTGGAACCGTTGGAAGGGAGTGGAAAAGTCCTCGGAAGTGACACTTGAAGAAGGGGACGGACGGAAGAAAAAGTTGAAGAAGAAGAAAATGTGCAGAACAAGCGGAGACAAAGGAAAAAAACTCAAAGAAACAGGGACTTCCGCCCACGGAAACACTCCACGGGGCGCTTCCAACGCCCGCGACGTAATGCTCAATCGACGCCTCGAACCCACAAAGCCCAAGAACTACTCATCGAGCAGCGATGAAGAAGAGGGGAGCAGGCAGGACAAAGGGAAGCAAAAATCAGCGTTTAGGCAAATTTTGTGCAAAAAGGATAAAAGTGGACCTTCCCCCAATACCCCCGCCCCAACGAGGAAAGCCAATGAATTGGAATGCCCCGAAACCATTGTCAAAGCGACAAGTTTAGCTTCCGTCCCCCCTACGTCTACTCAGGAATCCCTTGCAAAGGATCCGCAATTGACAGAAACGTTTAAAGTAGAACTGGAGCCGCAGATTCAGAAACGGAAGGATGAGTTCATTGAGCGGAGACATCCAGCTTCACCCATGGAGTCCACCACCGCAATGGACACACCAGAGGTTGGCATTTTTTCCATTCGCCACATTTTGGCACCACGGCACAAGTTGCTCCGGCTAAAAGGCTCTTTAAACTTAATTGAGAATTCAAACCGATGCGGCCAGCATAAATTTAAAGAGTCGGGAATCCCTAAAATCAAAGACAATTTATGCTAAGTCATCAACGTGGCCAAGATAAGGGAAGAGTATAATATCCAATTACTCAACTCGAACTCACTCCACTCTAACCCTAACCTTCACTAAGCTAATCTAGGGATAATGGCAAGGAGGGCGGGAGGTGATGCATCGCATCCGGAATGATAACGAAATGGGTGTGACGTAGGAAACTTCCAGAACATGCAAATAACGGAGTTTATTTACTCGAATTTTCGTGAATTAGAAAATTCAGAACTTGAATTAAAAATTATTGACTCGCTCATACTCCCATCCAATACGGAACGAATTTTGGAATCACTGCTGTGGTTGCTCGTAAAATGCCCTCGTCGTTTTATCGAGCTCAGGTGGTCCACAGTACATGTCGTCGTACACAAAAAGTTGAGGTCAGAGTGGATAAGGGTTTGAGATTTACGGAGTTTTGATTTCTTTATACAGAAGTCGAATCAAGACCAAGGACAAATTCCAGTTCCGGGGGTGTCTGCCACTCCGAGGAGAAGGATCTCTCCAAGTCCATCAGAAGGCGTGGCTGGCGAGGGAGTTTGATCCCAAGAAATCACCAGCAATTACATTGCGGCGGACTCACCAGAGGGAGCGAATCAGAAACCGGAGTTTACTCAGCTTCTAGCGAAAAATGCAAATTTTATCCTATACAAAAATTAAAATTCGAAGAATGGATTTATGCATAGAGCCATTCAGAATGAACAATCATAGAAACCATATTTTTGAGGCCTTAAGGGCCTCCTTGCCTTCCGGGAAACGGGAAAGTTTTTTTGGCCTCAAAGATTCGGTTTCTATGAGTGTTCATTCTGAATGTCTCATGCGGAACGGCATCTCTTGAACTCATCTCGGCATCTCGCTCATCATTCACAATCATCAGGTTTTCAGTCTGGGCTCAAAGTTCATAATGTACTAATTCCATTTCATTCATTCGGAACGCGGATTCCAGTGATATTCTACATGGAGAGAGCCATACTGGATACACCGAGATTGCGCACCCGTAAAAAATGGATTTAGAAGAAGTTTAGAATGGGCAGCGTCTCTCAAGGTTGCTAGGAGACCAAAATTGTAAAATTGGCAGGCGTTCTTGTACTTTTTTTCCGACCCACCTTGGCGTTCCTAGTCGAGCTGTACCGATTTAAAAAAAACCTTCCATCTAGGTTCCATTCCTTGATTCATACATTTTGGGATTTTTTTTGTCAGATTCTTTGCTGCAAGACCGAAAGATGACAGGCAATATTGAATATAGGGTTTAAATAAACCGAATGAGCCGCACGTGCTTCCGAATTCTTCTAAAAAAACGAGTTCTTTTCCATAATTGTTAAGTTAGATTTTCTAATTAACACTGTTCATAGTTCAGGTATTAAGTTTGTAAAGTTTAACGGATCAAGTAGGAATTTCCACTTTCAAAAAATGAAATGATGTATATTTGAAATTACAGAAGTCATCCAATTAAGATTCATTATACTAACCTAACCGGAGGATCCAATTAAAACTTCCTTCCATATAAATTGAAATAGTTTCGTGCATTTGTTGAGAAGCATCAGCGCATTCCTTTAACTTACAACTAAAGCAGAACGACAGTGTAAGTAAATTTGTCATAAAACATGACAATCCCGTACAGTTGCCCTTGCTTATATACTTGTTTTGGTTTTATGACTTTTTCAGCTTCAAAAAATACTCATGGACAAGAAACTACTCCTCCTTTTCATTGGAATTCTTTTCTTGGGCTGTCTTTGGGAAACTGTGGATGGAGCACTCGTGCGTACAATTACTGATGACTGCAGCAAATGTACTGAATTTTGTAAAACCCGGAATGGAAAAGAAATGGGATGCCGACAGAGGGAAGAAGGGAAATTCACTTGCACGTGCGCTTCCAACGGAAAGTGTGAGAAAACAGGAGATGACATTGAATGCGTTGGAAAATAAATAAATTCCTTTGACCATACCTTCCGATCTTGAATACCATCCAGCAATGAGCTTGAATTTAGGGCAAGGGAATTGGGCGTGGTTGGACACAATGATAAGATGGAGGGAAGTTGTGGGAAATTAACGAGAATTTAACTGTCAGCTTAATTGGCCATTTCGAATAAGGTCAATTCAATTGACAGGAACGGAATTAACCATTTATTATAAATTTGACGTAAATGTAAAAACGTCTCATTCTCCCATTCCCACACTAAATTCAAACCTCTATAATAGCCTAATCCCATCTAAAGGTATCCGAGTTTTTGCACATTTTTAGCAACGTCAAATATTTTCCAAACTTCTTTCTCACTTATTTGTTGAAGGTTTTTATATCATGGATCAAAAACTTACGATTTTCATCTGCATTCTTTTTCTGGGGATTGCATGGAAAGAGGCGGAAGGAGCGCTCTTCACGGAGTTAATCAAATCCTGCCGGGAATGCGAACTAACCTGTAAAGCAAAGAATGCAGAAAAGCTGGAATGTCGGCCGTATGCGTTCGAGGCTGGCAAGCAGGCCTGCCAGTGTGCAACTTCAGCGGTTTGCACTGACACGCCTACCGGGATACGATGCAGGGGATAACCAAATCAGGATATTCCGACGGAGATTCCTCGAATATTTTTAAACAATTGTTCCAGAGTAAAGTTGATTGGACCATTTCAATAAAACAGAGCCAATTGTCGTAAAGAGTAGACATACTCGAATGTTTTACCAAAATTTATTTCAGTCTTATTACAATTAATACAAATCATCTGCTAGTAGCAGGGTTGCTATAGTCTAATGCGTAGTCGCTAGGGTAAAAAAAAGAAAAGATTCCAAAGTGAGGGGAATTCTTGAGCAACCCAGGAAGCAACGCGTTTAGCTCTTGACAAAATTGAAGAAAATGATTTGTGGGAAGAAGTTAGATAAATTTTATGACAAAGGAATTTAAATTCGGGTGTCGAATTAAGGTTAATCTAATTAAAGAAAATAAAGGGCAATCCAAAATATATAACGGAAGTAACGTGTCGAATCGCTTTCTGCGGTGATGCCCCTTTTCCCTCGACACTTCCAATTCCTCCCACCAAATACGAAGGCGCCTTGGTCTGACGCAGTCAGTCAAATAAAATAATATACTAATTACTTAACAAAAGTGTGAAAGAGAAAACGAAATCAACATAAATAAATAAACCGAACAGCAACCGTGAAGATATAATGATATGAAGTTTAAACTGCATCTGCAAATTGCTTGGTGTGCTTCAGAAGCTCCACAGGCCCAAACTCTGCAATGTCCAAGAAAACTTTGTTCACCGTCTCCTTGGCTTGGTTTGCTTCCTCCTTTCCTTTTTGAGACTTTAGAAGTGGACCGTTTTGGATTGAATTTTCAATAGCAAAAGCGAAACCACTTGTTGCCAAGAAATACAGCATTCTACCTGGAATTGAGAAAATAGAAAATCCAAGTCAATCAATTTCAATCAAAATCAATTTGATTCATCAATTATCGATGGGCTTGCGTGGTGCATACCATGGCACATGGAGAGACCCGGTGCAATTCGATGTACAACTTCCAAGCCTTGTTTTGAAATGTTGTACATTTTTCCCAGAAGTTGAATGTTTGTGGAGCGGGTGGATTTCTCATGTCTGCACTGCAGTAAAGTCTTTTACAAGAAGAATCATCACAGGATGTACGTGCATGAAAATAGCAATTGAACTCTAAATTGATTAATTGAACAAGGCTTAGCCTGGTATTTTTAACATTTCTAGGCAATTGTTGAAAGTTCACAACGTGAGGGAGGAATCGAGTGAGGAGTCCCAGTCCCCACAGGAAATTGGACAAGCTGCATATGACGGCAGTTAAGGTAGAGATGAAAAAAACCAGTGGCACTGGGAGTGGGTATCCAATCAATCAAAGTTTTTAAGTCAAACCAGGCACGATAGTGGAAATACGATGGAGACGACTTGGAAGAAATCTCATACAAAGTTTTACCTTGAAAACTCTCATCCACCCACTCTTTCGTCAAAAGTCACTGAGAAGTGATAACGAAGTTTTTTAATTCTTATCAGTTCTATTTTTAGGAAAGGTTGAAATAACACACGCAGGTAGATTCTGTAAAGTTAAACCAAAAAGCAAACCAAACCAAACCAAAGAATTGAAGAATGTAGATAATTTAATTGAAACTTGTAAAACAGAGATAGAACCGAGGAGAATTGAAATGTTAAGTTTTCAGAACTTATTTGGAGCTGGCTGGAGGAAGTTGTCAGAATTTTAAAGCCAGGTTTTCGGATCAGCAACGCAGCAACGCAACGAGGAGTGCTTTTTGTGCACAGTAAGGAGGACAATACCAGGTTGGTTTTTGAAACAAATTTCAAAGTTAGTTTTTTTAGTTAAAGGACGTTTGATATTTTTTTTTCTTTTTCTGAGATTTAAATGGAAAAGCTGTTTAATTTCAATTCAATTTCAAACAAGTTTATTCCAAGTAATTTTATCTTCAGCAAATCACCCTACGGCTATGATGTTCTCCAGATATGAGACTGCTAAGTGCTTTTGCTTAACTTTTTTTTTATAATCTTTAACAGGGATAATGTGGGATGACATTCTATTCCGCTACGATTTTGAGCACCCCGAGCTTTACCAATGCCCTCCGTCACCACCATCATCATCCGCATCGTCAGTCATTGGATCGATTTTGGAAGGGGTTTCAGAATTAGCCGTTGGATTCAAAAATGGGGTGGTAGCAGCAGCAGCATCAGTACTTGGGTCCGCAGCAGGAAGTGAGGAAGAGGAGGATATGGGGGGCATTCTTCAACGTCCTCATCATCACTTGTTGGATTGGATTTTGTTCCAAGGGCAGGAGAGGTGATGAAGTTGGACGCCAATGGGGAACTCCTACCTCCACCACCCAAAGCTCACAGGTGCGAGGAATGTGGAGCTGACTGCGGGAGCAAATGCGGGATTGCGGGAAAGACGAGGCACAAGAACCGGGAGCACCGAGAGGCACGTTTCTCATGCCCCCACTTTGGATGCACCTGAACTTTCGACAATAAGTTTAACCAAGAACGCCACATCGGAAGGGCTCATTCGGCAGCTGTACTTCCCGTAAAAAGGAATTAAAAGTGTTTAGGTGAGTTAAGGTGTTAAACTAACTATAAACTAACCAAACTTTAATTATTAAGTGGTTTTTGATCATAGTCTTATTTATCATTTTCCTCCCTAACTAACCCTCTAATGAAAATAAATACTCATGATTCGTTAAAAAAAATAAAAGTGTTAGAATTGTCAAAAAAATCGACCAATGTGTGTACTCTCTTGTTTGTTACTCCCCTGTGCCTTTTAAATTTGGACCAATTTATTTGATTTTCATTTCAGCTCAATCCGTCATTACTTTCCCTCAACCCATTTCCATTTCTCATCCTGTAGCCGTCGAGCACTCTTTTAAATAGTATTATAGGAAATACTTTTTGCCAAAAAACTTTCCAGGTTATTCCGATATTTTCTTATTCGTATAAATTCAAATAAACTCAATCTATAATTTGGAGTTAGCGTTGTTTACGTATAATTCACTAAATGGAAATTTTCAGGTTTTGGAGCATTTTTTGAACCCATTACTAGCTGCAGAATTAATTACCTCGAGTCGTCTTGTCCACAAGCAATGGAATTCAGTTGCATCCGCCGTGTGTCGTCGCCGTTTAGTGAAGTTTAAATTGGTCTCGTCCATACATTCTAGAGACCCTCTGAACAGGTAGTGTTCATATTTTAACAATTCCCAAAACTTACCATGGTCATCTTGTCGGTTTGCAATGAACCTTTCAGTCTTGGATATCGAAATTTTTGTCTCAGTGATTCTGCTCGGATTTCCATGTCAAGTAATAGACTTAGTAAGTTAAGCCTCCGCACTAGGGCGTGAGCGTAAAGTTTGCGTAAATTAAATCAAAAGTAAGTTGTAATTTAATAAGAATGTTGGGGCTTAAAAGCAGATTTCTGTCCTAGGTAAAAGCGGGCGCTTGTAACGCCACAATATCCCTACACCTACAACTGGAGCACAAAGATATATACGCCGGCAACAAAATTCCAGCTGCCTGCAAACATCGACAAGGGTGAATAATTTCAACGATCTCATATTTCAACATGCTTTGTGTTCACATTAACTAATCACTAACCTAACCCGCCCATAATGGCAGATGCGATGAAATTCATCCCATAAAAAATCTGCCTCCGGAGTTGACCCTTGAGGTAATGATTCGAGTGATGGACTTTTCCCAGCTCTCGATCATATTCCTCCATGGCCACAGTTAGGATATACTCGTTCAAGGCGAGGGATGGGTGGAAAATTCGCTCAAAACCTTGCTGAGCGGTAGAGTCAGTGAATGTATATATTTTGTCCTCAATGGGAGCCATGATTTGATTTGAACTTTCTCACACAATTCACTGTAATTTCAACGGCAGGGACGGGCCTCTTTTTCATCCACATGAACTGTCCTATCCGACGTGCATTTGCATTGTAGGTGAACCCAAGCCAGGTCATGAAGACAAAACCAGTCTAGAACTCAAACCGGCTCTTTGGCATTGTTTCATTGTAAGCCCCAAAATTTGCCCCACTCTCTTCTGTCCAATCTCATTAATGTGAAAAACCAAATCCAATCAACTTGACTTTTCTTTCGTTTTGACAATTCTCTGTTTCATTTCAATTTTGCTTTCCAAAGTCGTGCAAGAGTTAGAGCAAGAAGGCGGCCGGAAGAAATGATGAGCTCCGCTACAAATCCGGATTACCACACATTCATCAATTCCGTTTCGGTAGGTAAAAGAGACCAATTTGAGAGTGGAATTCAGTTCAAGTCGGTTTCATTCATATCTCGCTCGAGAGGTAAAATAAATGACATTTTCATTATTAACTTTAGGAAGCACAAGTTGGAAATATTGCGGATTTTGATGACATACTGGAGGTGGTTGGCTCATATGGAAAATACCAGAAACGGTTGCTCTATTGCATTCTGTTCCCGTTTGCATTCTACAGTTCCATTTTGTACTACTATTTCATTTTCATGTTGGCTGTCCCCGCTCACACTTGTCATGTCCCTGGAGACGGTTACGATGGACGGATGTCACTCAGACAGTGGCACAGTGACATGTTACCACGGTGACAAAAAACAGAATGGGCTCTATATGCCACTTACAATGGAGCATACCCAAAGCCAAAGGTCACGTACGGACCTTCCAACCACATTCGCATGGGAGATATAGCGACTGATTAGAGCTGTAGGTTTAACCTTGTGGCTGGAGGAGAGTTCCTTGCACGGGAAAAGAAATATTCCCAATTTTTTTTTAAAGTTCCAAATTTACATGTTGAAAATCGCAAAATTATATTTTGTATCAAGTAGAATCTGGCCAAAGTAGAATTAAATTTTCATCGAAATCTTCAAGAATTCACTCAAGTTTATCGTGCACTTTATGGTCATGTGCATGTCTGGGACTCGGCCTTTGTCATTTCCTGAGTTCGGTTGCTCTATCACCTTTAGCAATGTAATTGTGATCCAAGGAAAAAATTTGGGTGTGTTCCATTGTCAGATTACCTATTTCATTATTAATAAAAAAAATTTTGATAAATGGACAGTTGTTCTTTGAAGGGAAATTGGATCCGATGGAACTGAGAAATTGAGCGAATGCTTCATGTTTGCGTCCCCACAAAATCATTCTTGGATTCCTTGCACAAGCGGATGGGATTATGATACCACTGACTACTCTGCCACCATGTCATCAACCTTCAACTGGGTCTGTGACAAAGCGGCTTATCCCACGCTAGCAATCACAGTCGGGTCCATTGGAGGTGTAATTGGCTCAATTTTATGTGGTTGGCTTGGAGACAAGTACGGATTGTCATCAATTTAGTTTCAACAGAAATTGAGTATTTATACAATTCAGTTTGCATTCATTTTTTAAATTCACATAGATTTGGAAGAAAACCAGTTTTCTTTGGATGCTGTTTTCTAGCTGGGCTTACGAACATCCTCCGACTTTTTCTACCAGGCCATTTCATTTTATTTTTAATAATAACTTTTGTCATTTCGGCAGTAATTAGTATAAACTTGGTAATTCTTGCCTCAATCGTCGCAGAGCTCGCAGCACCTGGTAAGAAATGCGCCCAACCGATCCTTGGATTTAGTAAAGTGACTAAATTTTATTCTCGTAGGAATTCGTTCATGGATTTACGGAATCATGTCCGCATTCTGGTCAGTCACTTCCAAATGGCATCAAGTATAAAGGAAATATAAATCGCTGACCCCGTTTCTAAATTGTAGGACATTTGGAATGTGTGCGTTGCCATTGGTTGCCTGGCTAACGAGGAATTGGTTTTACTTGGGCCTCATTGGATCCCTACCAGGATTTCTGCTGCTCTTGTGCTACAACATCATTCCGCCGTCACCTCGATGGCTCTCAACCCAAAATCGACTCGTCGAAGCATCTCTAATTTTAGAAAAAGTGGCCCGCACGAACGGAAGAGGCACCACACTCAAATCAACTGACATTTTGAAAATGCTCATAATTTTGAAGTCTAAGAAGCAAGGCATCACCGGAAGTCAGGGCTGGCAGACGCTATTCTCCAAGAAAACCCTTGCGATGCATACAATCATGCTAACTATTTCCTACTCAATGAATTTAGTCGTCTACTTTGGGATCGCAATTAACACTACGAATCTGTCTGGGAATCAATTCTTGGATTTCTTCATTCTTGCCGTGGTTGAATTTCCGGCAGCGTGGCTAGTGGTAATTTTGACACCGCGGGTTGGAAGACGTTGGCCGAACACATTTTCATTCGGTAGTGGTTTTGTTGTCTTTGGGATTGTAGGGATCTGCAGCCAAATCCAAACCGTAGCACCCATCCTCCCCTTAATTTTCTTTGCAAAGTACGTTGTTCTGTTCCGTAATAAGTGTTTCACTGGTCTTGAATTGACATCTAAATTCTTCTTTCTCATCTTGACCAGATTATCTTGCGCAATTTTGACTATGATATTCAGTCTACAAACATTTGAAATGTTCCCCACCCCACTTCGGGCAACTGGGCTGGGTTTCGTAATAATGGTGGGTAATGTTGCATCAATTGTTTCACCCTTCATTGTATTTTTGGTAAGTTTCTTGAATAGGAATTATGACTTGGTTAACGAAATCCAATTAACCAGAACTTCTCCTCCTAGGGAACATTACATCCTGCCATCCTGTATTGGACTTTTAGCTTCATCGCGTTAGTTGGCATGATTGCCGCTTCCTTCCTACCGGAAACATTGAATCAGAGTTTGCCAGACGCAATCGAAGAGGCAAATGCACTTGGGCGGAATGCAAAATACTGGAGCTTCCTACCGCCAGATTACAAGAAAATTTAAGGAAATCCTTGTGATCGTGTCCAGCCAAAGTTAAACAAATGTGCCTCAAGCCAAGGGCGAATTCCTTCTAAATATCCGAGCGTTCCACGCCACTTCTTAGAAGCCCGATCATAGCACAATTTTAACAATTGCAACAATTTTTGTGAAAAAGGACAGAAGAAGTTTTAGTGAGTTATAGAGAGATATCTTTCATTTGAATTACAAAGTGAACATTGTTATTTTAAATTATACATAGAACCTTTATTATGCTTAGCTGGTTTATTTATTTATTTTTTATTTTTTCACAAGTTGGTCGTATTTCAATAAAACCTCTTAAATCTTGTAAGTTTTCAATTTGAGGTGGTTCTGAACGTTTTTTTACATCTTAAAAAAATATTTTGGGCTTTTACTGAATCTTTACTTTACAGGCTAATACATGGAAAATAGATAAATGTTTTGGATTTTTTTT
>Ga0194135_10001989_pt1 | contig 12364 bp, 8 predicted proteins | sample LitLau_LLRF_2013_FD_134024 | JGI IMG/M metagenome (GOLD analysis project Ga0194135, IMG submission 134024) | Freshwater sediment microbial communities in response to fracking from North America - Little Laurel Run_MetaG_LLRF_2013 (version 2) | ecosystem: Environmental > Aquatic > Freshwater >... | reverse complement strand
TTCACACAAACTAAACACTATATCTTCTGGGTATTGAATAATGGTCGCTTCTTGCTGTGTTGCTAAATGTTAAGTGGCAAGTTCCAATAGTCTGTAACGCTGTTCCATTTAATATTCTGCTTATTCCTAACACTTTCTCCTTAAAGTCTGAAATTATTGAGAATGGCCTTCCTCCCTTATTATTACCCTTGGGTTTGGGTAAAGTTACTTCTGTACTTTGTTACTGTTGGATAAAAGGTAAAGTAAATTTAATTGAAATTTAAGATGAACGCACTGTTTAGGATTCCAAGAAGAAGTCACCGTGTGGGAAATCACGCTAAGACGCTCAGTGATCTTTAGGAGATACCAAAATGCAGTGAAAAACCCTTGTCTAGAAAGATACTTAAGGTTTAATTAACTAAGCAAATTGCATCCGAGATAGGACCGGAACAGTCTATTTTGCATTGCTAAGAAGCGTAGATCACCTCGTTCATCATACGATGTCTCTAGTGGTGAAGGTAAAAAGAGTAATGGGTTATTGAGGACAAGCGGATTGTGGGGAGCTCGCGGCCTGGAGCTAACTCCTTTCCCTTCTCTCTTAAAATTTCGGTGGCTACAGTATTTGTTACATTGGGATGACATTTTTGAATTTTGACCGTAAGAAAGAAGTGATGCAGGTTTGAATTAAAAATTTACAAGAAAGGGATGCAAATTATCTCTTTTAACTTAAGCTCATGGATTTTAATTTTTGGATAGAGTCAAACGAAATGAAAAAAAAATGTTATCCAATCATCAAAATTACGGGCATTTTACACACATTTTGATTGATTTAATTTCATATATATAGAAAAAAACCATTTTATTTGTAAGAGACGTGAATATCTAATAGTTTGACCACCAAAATGTGGTAAGTTGAAGCTACTAATCTACACGGTGTATTAAATTTTACCATGAATGATAATAAATTAGAAATTAATTTAGGTATAGCGCTGTTCCAATTCTGTATTAGGCTCGTAGGAGCATGGACGAGTTGAGTTGCGGAATGGAGGGTGTACCCGACAGACCCATGCACAATTCCAATTCTTCCTTGAGAATTTGGAGCACCTGCGCCACGCCTTTCTCTCCATCCACAGCGAGACCCCAAATTGCAGCACGCCCAACAAAGACCATGTCAGCTCCTAAAGCCAACGCTTTCATGATGTCCGACCCTCGGTTAACACCTCCGTCTAGGAATACTTGACACTTTCCACCCACTGCTTGAACCACGCCTGGCAGCACATCAATCTAAATGAGAATAAAAAAATTTTGGTTGAGATTTTCGGATTTGGTGCTGGTCAACTTACTGTTGGCAGAACAGTATCCAGTTGACGTCCACCATGATTTGAAATCCATACGGCGTCGACGCCAAGTTCAACCGCTAGTTGGGCATCTTCGGAACTCATGATCCCTTTGAGAACTATAGGCAACATGGTTACTCTGCGAATTAAGAATCATTCCTAATTAACGGTTAATTATGATTCATCTAACTATGCCCGCTTACCGTTTGATCCATTTGATGTCATCCCACGTGGCAGAACTCTTGACTTGCTCATCAGAGAAGGCTAATATTTTCTCATAGCTCAAGTTACTTTGGCCATCAAAATCCAAATTAGGCATTCTGGAAAAATGTTTGAATTGGAAAATGGACTTTTTAGCCTTTTCAGTTTCTTGTTTTACCTAAGACGACTTGGGAAATCGAATGGATGCCTGATACAACCTCTTCGTTTCCCGTAATACGGACCGTCTATTGTAATCACGAGAGCTTCCACCCCTGCGTTTTCGGCTTTTCTAATAAGAATCTCAGTCTCACTTTGATTGTTGAGTAGGTAGAGCTGAGCCCAACGTCGACCGCCGGGTGCCACAGCTTCAACTTCTTTGAAGGTGTTGTTGCTCATGATACTCTGGCAGTAAATGGACCCGAGACGCTCTGCGGCTGCGCAAAGGAAGTTGAAGGGTATAGAGGAACAGTCAGTGCAGAATGGCTGAGTTGCCCCGTGTATGTTTACCTTTAGCAGTGGCAAGTTCTCCCTTGGGATGTGCCAGCCCATGTAAAGCTGTAGGTGAAACTCCGAATGGTATTGCAACGGGCTTTCCCAAGACGTTAGTAGTGAGGGAAATCCTAGAGACGTCAACGAGGCACCGTGGAAGGATCTTCCATCTGTCAAAGATCAAGGGAGATGGAAAAAGGTAGAGAACAGAACAAGGTCAGTTCCTTACTTTCAATTGAAAATAGGAAATTTACTTGAGGAAAGCGGATGAATTTTCTTTGAGCGTCACTTCATCATCGGCTCCTCCTCGAAAGTATTCTCCAAGTACTGGCGCCAGTTCCGTCAGAGCCACCCTCTGAAAGTCACCCACGCAGACGAGTCGCTCTAGTTGCTGCCTGGAATCCTTCATGCTCGGGGATTTGACATGTGACATCAATAAGGGGAACATTGGTTTTTTTATGATTAAACTAGACATGCCCGATTCTAGAATCGGAAGGATGCACCATCCGGTACTAGAATCAGGCATGTCTAGTTTTGCTCTCCTTGCAAACTTGTATGTCCACCAAACGACGAAAAACTGGAGGATTGAAGCTTCCTGAGCGCGAAGTGATACTGAGGACTGAGAGCGGTATGACATGGCATGGCATGGTTACTGGTCCTTTTCTCAATCCCCATGCGATGCTGAACGCATTACAAGCACGAGTATTGTAAGGAACAAAAAGAGTGAATCGTCGCAAAGCTAACGTCAAGAAAAGAGAAGGGAAAAACTCTCTAAGCGCTGTTCCTTCTTACTACAAACTAGGTCTTATTCTGCTATCCAGATGGTGCATCCTTCTGATTCTAGAATCAGGGCTAGTTTAGTTTGTATATACTACTAGATGGTAGTGCAGAGACCGCAATACGCCAGATGTGCACGCTCGGCGAGGGGCGAAAGCCCCCCTGCTGAAACATGCATAGTTTGTGTTTAATCTCGCTCGATCGCTCGCATCCCCGTGAGATGGCGGAAGGAGAGTCTTCTCGTCCTTTAAAGTTGTCACTAGCTCACTCACTCACTCACTCACTCACTCACGTCAGTCCTTCCGATTTTACAGTAAGGCAATACTTTGGCTCTGCTATATATCTCCAGAACGCGCATGCGCAAAAATATGATTCACGGCGTAATTGAAAGGAGGTCTTAACTTGGCTCGTTGCCAAAAGTTTGCCGGCTGGTTCGTCAGGCCTCGGCGACTACACATCCACGCATTTTGTGGGAATAACTTAAAAATTTACATGGATTTTGCTGAAGCGTGTGGCATTTCCGCTAGCGCAGATCCAGCGCCTTGGTATTTAGGCAAGAAAAGTGCGAGTGTGCTACGTTTACACGGACGCGTAAGGAATGTTTTTGCGCATGGGTGCTCTGGTGATATTTAGGTAACATTCAAATAAAATTCTTCCGTTTTTATTGCCATTTGGCAAAATGATTGTCAGGATGACAAAATGAAAAATGCACTCCCAACTTAACCAAAAACATATTTTGCGTTTGCGCGATCTGGAGATAGGTGGGGGATTATTACTTGACTCCCGAGTCAGGGAAACAATTGAGTGCGGCGACCCTCCAGGGCCAATTATGCTAAACAGGGTAGTTACTGAGGTATTGCGTTAGGTTGGGTTGAAATGGGCTTTAGAATTAATGCTTTTGTAACCTAACAGCTAACTATTTATATGCTCGACGGATGAAGGAATTTCAAACAAGCTTAACCTATTAATGCATCATCCTTTCACGCTTCCCTGTTGTCTCCAATTAGCATTACAAAAGCAAACACGGTGATCCATTTAATTAAAATAAACAAGGAAGTTTTCTGGAGTGAAAATATCCCTCTCAAAATGCAAGGATGGAGATATCATTTTAATTTATTGGAAATGTGAACCAACTAGGCCACAGGAAGTTCAGAAAAATAAAAACGAATCACTCGTATTTTACTTTCCTTATCATCAAACTACCTACTCAGCTAGATACATCATGTGCGTCGTAGACGGAGTACGAAGAGTTTGGGATTCGTCTTAATTCATTTTTCTATATCAAAAATGAATTATAACACAAATTCTATAAATGAAAAGTCTTTCAGTTTTAGTAAGCTAACTTGTAAAATACAGAAGCCTTTCAAATTTTATTGCTATGCGAGTTTTGTATTACCATATTGATTTTTGCACTGCATTTTTGTAGCTTTAAACCTGGTTTCCTCTATTAAAAATTAGTATTCATAAAAGCATAAAATGAGTCCAAATTCGAGGATTTGTAAGATTTGTCTCTAGAAACTGAATTAATTAGCGTATAGGTTTGTCGCTTTATACTCCCAAATTCTCGATCGCAACCAGATGTAGAAAAATGATCCACCAGAATAGCGAGCCCGGTCGCTGGAGTTCCTGAGTTTGTACTAATCAATAGGCTTACTCGCTCCCCCTATAAAACATACGTCCAGAATAGCGTAAAAATTAACGTAAACTTGCAACAGTTCAGAATAATTTAAAAGTTAAGTCTAATGTTGTGGTTGAGAGTCCGAACGTCATCATATTAAATAATGAGTTGTTTTCCTGTCAATTTAATTATCGTTCGGTCAGTAAACTTTGGACAAATATTTAATACGATAGCACGAAGTGAATGGTGTTTTTCGCACAGATAAAATTTACTCTTTTAGCTAAAACAAAACTTATTACCTGGATTGTAAAAAATTAATACTTTTCATTTCTCATTTTTGCTTGTTTTATTTAATATTAATAAATAAAAATCATAACGACTATGCATTGGTTTTCTTCCTTATTAGATGAATCTTCTAGTTGACAGGGTCTATATCGGTATGCCATGAATCTAAATAAGATCGTGTTTAAAATCATCACTCTGGTAAAGAGGAACATCTCCTTAAAGTGAAATAACCAGATAACCTCTGTTAGTTGCTTAAAAGCCTACGTTCTGGGGAATATTACTCATCAGATTATGTGAAATGAAACTCTTTTCCGTTTTTCAAGCTTTACCTGTTAATTGAAGAATTTGGCTCCTGCAACAATGACAACAATCAAATTTCAGAAGGGAAATATCCTGAGCATGCGGACTGCATCACATATTTCATAGAAACAGGCGAATTCGTAACATCAACACAAGCAAAGTTTATTAATTATCAGCGGGAATTTGAATCATTGAAAGGATACTTGTGACAATGAAAATGGCTTATTTTTAAATTACCCTTCTAAAACACTAAAATTATCCTTAATCAACACTAAAATCATCCATCCATGTTTTTATCCAAACAACCCACTAATTTTATCCTTCCAAAAACTGGATCTGCCCATCTTTATTTAATAAACACCAATAGCTAGTAATAGTACTAGCTCGAGCCTAGTAACTACGAACATAACATCTCTTGACGCAAGGAAAATATACCGAGGAAGGAGGCAGCACGTATGGAATAAGCTCTCTTTCGTAATGGTATGAAGAGCAACTACGTAACTATAGTAGAACCGCTTATCTAATTTGCCCTGCTGGTAGAGCTTATTAAGAAAAACCCATGAGGCCCTTTTACTTTGTTGCGAAGGCCTCATGGGTTTTTTCTTAATAAGCTCTACCCGCTGGGCAAATTCGATAAGCGGTTCTACTATAGCTGCATTTAAAAATCCACATCGTGGGTCCGAAGTCGCATTTGTCTCGAGGTAGATTCCATTTCGAGAAATGAACAGAATGTAACTGGCGCACAATTAAAAATCAAGTTCACGCTCAAAATCAACTTGAACATTTTTAGTATCAACCCTTTCTTATTCCGCAAATTAATTTCATTGTGAACCTAAAAAGGACACTATTCAGTACATTAAAATGAGGTCTATAGAAACCAAATTAAAATTAAGGAGTGGCAGCGGAGCGCATCGGCTTTCTTGGTCAAGAAATGGTCGTCCTCGGCAGAGAGCAGAGAAATCGCTGCTTATTTCAAAGACAAGTACTTGGACAAGCAAGCGGGTTGACATGAAGGAAAGGCCCCAGGATTTTCATTAACTAATAACGGCCCTGGAATCTATGATTGCACGACTCAAGAACGTAGGCACCTTTCGTACATGTTTTTTGTTGGGGAATATTATCGAATGTATCTGTAAATTAATTCACGATTCCACCGGCAAACTTTTGTCAAAAAGAGTACATGTGCAAGCATGTTGTAGGAATCGCAATTGTTAATGGGCCACTTCTGGTGCCAAAAAATGTCAAGACTGACCTTTTGAGTACAAAAAGAAACCACAAAGGAAGACCAAGGAAAGCGAAAGGTGCCTTTTGCCTTGTTAGATTGAAATCCGATGTAAAATTTTTCAATTTCTATATGCTGCTCTTTAGACATCTACTAAAATTTAAATTTGTATATAAACTGGTTCTTCTCAACTAAAAACATGATTTCAATTTGTATAAACTGGTTTCAACTGAATGGGCAAACTAAAAGCAAACTCAGCTTTGTAATCTTATTTTTGGATACTTTCAATCAAATCCCACGTCTTTTCATCCATTTCTGGCAAGTTTTAATCCCGCGAAAGTCAATTCTTTTTTTTGGAAGATTTCAATTCCTTTTTGGCTGCAGTATTAGAAACCCATTGCAAATTGGAAAAATTTTCTTGCAAAATCATTTCTCTGTTACTATTCTATGAAACAAAAGAAATCAATCAGGTCCGCATGACCTACGCTTCCTCCCAAATAAAAATTCTACTTTTTCATGAAACGAAAACGCATGGCAGTCCCAGTCACCACACACGGCTACCTTTGATGAGAATTCAACTTCCTCAAACGAACCATATTCCCTATTTTCAACCGTTTTCAATCAACTTGGATGCCCGGAACCGTAAAAATTGTTGCCCTCTCGAACGTTTCATTGCCGGAATTGCGGTTATCGAAAAATACTTGCAGGGTAATTCTTTGTCAGGAAATAAAAAGCCGTCACATCCAACTCGCGAATTAATTTTAAAGAAATTTAAACTGACTGTAAATGTGATGCAAATCGAATTCGGCCTTCGTTATCTTTAATTAATTGAATTAATTAGGCGTAACTAATGATCAAAGTGGATGGGTTTGGAGTAGCCTGGAACCCTATTTTGTACACAATCAGATGGGGGGCGGAAGGATACCGCCAATTCAGTAGCTCAAAGCCGCTTTACTCGTCGAGTTTGGTACCAAATGAAAGCTGATTCTTTTTACAATGCAGGGCCGAAAACTCGACAAGTAACGAGGTTGGCAACAGAGGGAGTGAGTTATTGAAACCGAGGCCCAAAGTTTTCCAAAAGGAGATTGCCGCCACTACCAACATCATTGCCACTCCCAAGCTTTTTCCCTCCGCCTTTACCCTCAATTCACGTGCAAAATTGGCAAGAGTGAGATTGTTACTAGCCGGAGGTGGAACAGAAATTGCTGAGTGGGATTTCTCTCACCCCACCGACGCCACTGTCAGAAACTTTCATACGCATAAGCGAAATCCGGTTTCCTGAGAAAGAATCACCCCGCACCCCGTTGGGACCGTTCATTGACCAATTTGTTCCAACTCTCGTATTCCAAGGAGATTAGATGAATATTGAATAGAGAGAAGTTCGTTCCCCTTTTTCCATCCCCCTTTAGCTGATTGTCCTTCCATCAAACTCAAAATGTAGGAATGCCTTTGTGCTCATTTGGATTGTTGAAAGGGTTAAAGGAAAGAGATCCCAGTGACAAAAAGAAGTCGGAGTTGAAACTTCTGGATTTATTTGTAGAGCAACCAATTCAAAATGAAATACACTAAATTTAATACCGAAGGCCGTCAGTCTACTTGGGATCGGACTAGTTGGATTACGAAATGGTTTTTTTGGTAAGTACTTTATATTATTTTGCATTCGAATGCCTTTTTAAACAGAAGCCTTATTTTCTGAATGTGCATATACAAATATCGCTGAATTTTTTTTAAATATTGGTGTGCGGTTGGATTCAGTATGAATCCGAGTAAATCTCTAACAGTGAAACGTTAACAAACTCTGTCAAATTTAAATCCAGCAAAATTTGGAGGGGCTCCTTTTGGGGTAGGCCACCCAGGCACTCGCCTAGGGCCTCAAGATTTTGGACGCCTCAAACGGCCCACTTATGTTTTTTTTGCTTACTGTCTAGGGTAGGTTTCTAGTTTCTAAAACTCAAAATCTTAAGCGCCTTCGGTGCATTTTTTTTCGTTTTAATGTCCTGGCAGATTTTGTGCCTCTGAAACTCAAAACCTTAAGGGATTTCGCTTCATTGGTTGCGGATTAGCGTAAATGAACTGCGGAAGGAACAGCTAACTTAACAATGCAACCAGGCAAAAAGGAACAAGCGGATCTCAATGAGCGTCATATATGCGATAGAAGGGCCAACAATAAATACATTAGGAGAGTATTAGCGGCACAGTCTAACTGTTAGTATATGAGAAATTTTTTTTTTTTTTCGTTTTTTAAAAAATTTCCAACGGGCCTTTGAAATTGGATTTTCAATTGCTTTTTGCCATAACAAATTCCGAATTTTGCATCTGGATGGAATTAGTGCATGTGATAATAAAATATTAAAATCTCAAGTACTATATGTTAGGAAGGACTCTATTATAATGTAAAATATATTTAACATAAAAAAAAAGAATTTTGAGTTAAAAGAACGCAGACAAGTAGGACTAATTTTGCAACTCCAGAATACTTTTGTATTGAGTTCAATAAACTTATAATTGAGTGGCTCCTAGCATAACGTTTGAGAATTTAACATTTTCTTAGGGGTCCCAATTAGTCCACCCTATCTAAAAGTAACTGGACCATATAGAAATTGGTGACTTCGCCATATAGGCACAGTGCCATATAGAATGATTTTTGCCACCATATCATAAAGTACTCGGCCATATAAATCGGTGAGAAGAGAATACTCGCACCTGACATTGAAATATGCTTTTGACTGAGTACTTTAACTACACATAGTTAATTTCAATTGACAATTAACCTAATTATCCAAACCTAACCTAAACTAAACAATTTAATTGATTAGAAATCGATTAAGATACAGCTGCTGAATTGAGGAAGAGTTCTGAGCAAGGAAACCGTATGGAGTTTCTCTCAAGCAACTCTTTCGTAAGGCCAAAAAGCCATTCTATATGGCACTGTGCCCATATGGCGGAGTCACCAATTTCTATATGGCGGAGTCACCAAAAGATAGGGTGCATAAACTTTTTACCTTTTCTTAGCACATACACATGAACTGGGGTGCCGACTCGAAAGCCAGTGCGGAGAGACAAGAGTTACGTCATTCCTCCTCCAGAGACTCATCATTGCCATTCAACGAAGTAATGCCGCAAGTGTCCTCGCCACCATCCCCAAGTCAACAAGACTCGGGGAATTGCACTACCTCACCGCGCCCCACATCGGATTTAATCCAAACATAAACTCCCATTAATCATAAAATCATTGAAAAGGGATCCTTACTTCAAGTTTACTCGGTGCAATTGCTAATAAAATACACTAATGTCATCCAGACGGAAAACTCATAACTTCTCATGGCAAAAAGCATTTGAAAATTCAAGTTTCAAACGGAAAATTCTTTTGAAAATAAAAAAAACGCGAAAAGTTCAAAAAATTGATACACCGGCCACAATTGAATTGGGCCGCTAACACTCTCCAAAGTACTAACCTTGGGCACTTCTGTCACATATGTGCCACTCATTGAGATTTGCTTGTTACCTTTGGCGTGGTTCCATCGTAAGTTTTCCCAAACTTTAAAACTTAATATCCATGAGTATCGTTCTTACTTGCCGGCCTACTCTAAACTCGTCCATTTTTGATGAATATGAAGCGGTTGGGAAAGGTTAAAAACAATTTGATAGCGCTGCGGACAAATTTCAACTGGATTTCTGAAATCAAAAACCGATCTGCTTCGAATATGCAGTATGCCATCTGCAAATATCAACGATGCATATGTCTATGCTCAAAAAATAAAAATAGGATGCGCCGTCGACGCATTGAGAAAGCTTTTTTTGCATCAAACTGCAGCAGCAAGGTCAATATTTCTGAGATGGGTTTAAGACTTGAACCATGAAGAGAATTTCGGGTTTGACTATTACGATACGACTTAAAGGTTAGTTGGAAATGTATTGTATTCAAAAAGGCAGCTTTAAAGAACGGGGCCCGCAATTGGCGTTTCCGCCGCTAGGCCCAGAGGTCACACGGGACGGCTACGACGTGAGCCTTTAAATTCAAAATGTAAGGCACCTTAGGCGAATTTCTTGTATATGTTTGCCACCTAAAGAATGTTTCGAACTTGTACAAGTCAAAATCTTACACGCCTTTGACGTATTTTCGTTAATATTTGCTATCCAGGACAACTGGTAGCGCAAAAATAAAGCATGAAACGTTCGGAACGGTTTGGCACTATTAAATAAAACGTATTTCCAAAGAACTTGGAAAGAGAAAGAAAAGAATTTGTATGATTGGTACGTTTAATTAGTTAATGAGTTTTTCAGTTATCCGGGAATATTTCAAAGTGAAGCCAGTACTAAATAATTCCTACTTTTAAGTCAATACACAACTTAGCTCGAATGGAGAGTTTATTCAGCTGGCAAGTGTCAGAAGGGATCGGCGTCGTGAGCTGATACATTTTACTTACCCAGTACTCTTTCTACGTACCTTTTTTTCTAAACTTTATTTCGTAAATTAGTTGGAATTTCAAACAAATATCCGGTCAAACATATTAGCGGATGTAAAAATACGTGGGATGATGTGGGCGACCTTGAACTTTGTCGCAACGTATTTTACAGCAAAGTTTTAGTGCCATAAGAAAGAAGTTTAAATTTTTTCTCCTGTGAGTATACCAAAAAAGTGAAGCAGAGACGACGGAGACGACGCAGCTCAACTCAAATCAGGTTTAACAACCCCTTGGTACCAGGAAATATTAATCGCTTTTCTGTGGCAAAGTCAAGTTTTCATTACAGGTAGTATTAGCCCTAATGTAAGGCGCAGCGAATAGGGCAGGAGATGCTTGCTAAGAACTGAATAATAAATTTTTTGTGCTTTGTATTAATCTTTATAAAGGTGGGTATTTGGACTAATTCGATTGGGAAACCAGAAGGAGTTGGGACTGGGGGATATTGATGTCATTCCTCCTTCCCACTCTACCCGTGTCCTTGGAGAGGATCTTCATGCCGCCTGGGAAAAAGAGAAGCGGAGATCGCAACCCAGCCTTTGGAGCACCCTTGTACGACTCTTCATCTCCGATTACTTTGCTCTAGTCGGAGTCGGCGCAATAAGCAACTGCGTCTGCAAGTAAGCGAGTTCCGTTTCAATTAAGTTCTCTTTGGGCATCAATCAAATATCGCGAATAATTATAGCCCATTTCAAAACTATAAATGGCTGAGGATTTCATCTAATTTTAATTATTCAGTCAATTGTTTAATTAATCATGAATTGATTAATTTTATTTAATGAATCAACAGTTGATTTAGGGTAAGAGGACGAAAGCGTGTGCTGAGGTGAGGAAAACTAGTAGTCCTACATGTGTCGTCTAACCCCTGGAGTAGGTTAAACAGCTATGCTGATATTTGAATTTTGAGGGGAGCCCTTTTTTTCGCAAAGCGAGTGATCGACTGGATCGTAAAAGTATTATATACACCAAGGTTGCTAGGAGACCAAAATTGACAAATTGGCACCTTGTATTTTTTCTTCCAAGCCACCTTGATATTCCACCAAAGTTTTGAGATGGAGATTACTCAAAAAATAATTCTGGAAAAAATAAGAAAACATTTTGCGATGGAATTTATGAACGTCGGGGCAAGAACTGCCAAGACTATGAAGGTATGCATTACCGATTACATTTAGGTAACGAAACAGTTTTCAGTATTTGTGAGTCAAATAAACCGTTGCAAACGCACGTAAGGAAGTAGCGTATGCAAATCCTCAAGGAAGGCAAAAAGGTCACTAAGGCAACCGAGACCATCAAAGCTTTTCATTTCATGCAAAAATAGGAAATAAAGCTTTTTCGTTTTCAAAACGTTTTGTGGCGCCAAGAACGTCAGATAAGTCACCGGAACCATCATAACTTTTCGTTTCATGCAAAAACAGGAAAAACGTTTTTTTTCGTTTTCAAAACGTTTTTACTTGTCACGAATGAAGTATAAATCCATAATGGCACGTGTGCATTTCAAATGCAACGCAACTTTTGAAAGTTGTGGGGTCAGCGCACCTGTGCGCACATGGGCATACTGAACTCACCTGTGCATGCACACCTGTGCTCACGATTAATTTCGGGGAAACGTTATTTGACCCAGAAAGAGTTGACCTACGGGGTTCATCTTCGAACTTGACCTCACTCTCGACCCCAAGTATCCAATTCCGAAAAC
>Ga0194135_10001987_pt1 | contig 12367 bp, 20 predicted proteins | sample LitLau_LLRF_2013_FD_134024 | JGI IMG/M metagenome (GOLD analysis project Ga0194135, IMG submission 134024) | Freshwater sediment microbial communities in response to fracking from North America - Little Laurel Run_MetaG_LLRF_2013 (version 2) | ecosystem: Environmental > Aquatic > Freshwater >... | reverse complement strand
CGGTGGAGCTGAGGACGGCGTTGGAAACGTGAAAGGATCCCTGGATTCCGTTTCTCCTGCACCTGCGAAAAAGAAGCTAAAAAAGGTGGATCCCGCTGATGTTTCGAAACCAAAATTATCACCGGCCTCCTCTTCAGGTGGGACCAAGAAAGGAAAGAAGGTCCGACGCTTTAAAGGCTACAAGTACTGGGGTGCACCGCCTCCCAGTGCAAAACGAAAGAAGAAAAGTCTCCCTGTTGCTATAGTGGCTCCGACCAGTGCAACCGGAGGGAAAGCGACCACCAAGACGCCAGTTCTTGGGCCCGATTCAGGCTCCAATCCAATGTCACAAAATATATCTCGACGGGAGACATCCCCAGTTCCGTCCAACTATCCAGTGGATACTGAATATCGTCCAAAGCAAAAAATAAGCAGGAAGGAGTCAACAGAAGACGCAAGGAAACCCACATCACAAATTCCACAAATCTCGGAAGAAGATCTGGCAAAGGAGGGAGAGGAATTTGGAAAGAACGCACTGAAAAACTTTGAGGAAGAGGAAATGGAAGAGTTGGAAGCAGAGGATAGTCAAAGCAGATCCGAATTTGAACTTTTTGAAAAGCAGAGAGGACAAGGTGGGAGCTTTCATCCAATTCACCAACTTACGACCGAGAACGTTGCGAACATCCTTGGAGGTGATTTCTCTCGGGGTGAAGGGGATGCCAACTTTGATGACATGCGTGGGGATCCCGAAAGGCCCAAAGAACCTGACTCGGAAAGTCTCCGCGTCATTCCAAGTGGCCCATCCAGTTGTAATACTGTCTATGATGACTCAGATTTCAGCAGTCAGCCAAGTGTCCCAACCTCGAACGGCGGGCAAATTTTTGAGAATGAAAATCGAAGCTCAAGCTCATGCAGTGGAGGGAATGGACCAACGACGAGCACCCCAACACCATCAAAACCCCAACAGCGACCCCACGTGAGTCAGGCACAACCTCAGCAACAACAACAGCAGCAGCAGCACCAGGCAGGAGTCACTCGAGCACCCGTTTTGGTGATGCCCCCTCACCAAAATCATCAAAATCCACATAATACTCCAAATTATGTCGCTCAGATACCGAACTCACAGTTACAGCCTCGTGTTATGCAACAGGAACCCACCGTTCAAGAAGGTAATTAAACCTTCTTTTTAATTTTAATGTGTTCTAAATGTTAAAAAACTAAACCCTAAAATTCTTCTTGTAGCTTCTCCTGCACCTCCTCCGCAGCTGCCGAAATCTCAACAGCCGCCTACGGATCCGGTTCTCTGCCAAACCCAAGGCCCGCCACCGCATCAACAACTCCATCAGCAACAGCAGCAGACCCGTCAAGTTGATATGAGTAACGTCGGGTATTCCCATCAGAATCCACAACACTCCTCACCTGGCTATGGACATGCTCATAGTAATCAGTCAAGCATGGAGTCTCCCCACTCCATTGCGAGTAACGGGTCAGTTGAAAACTACCAACAAGTCTCCTACCATCAGCAGGGACAACATAGAAGCACGGGATACGAGACTCGGCAAGAGTCACTCGCTCATTCTCCTGGCATGATGTGTGGCCCTCCAACGCCCCAAATGCAAATGTCACAGCAACAACAACAACCGCCCACTCCTCAGCAGCAGCGTAAGTGCTCACCACTACTCACTCTTCCTCAGTTTCTCCGTTTACATATTTGTTGACTGGTTTTCAATATAATGTGCTTACATTTCAGATACAAACTACTCGGCCCCACCAACGCCACAAGGCATGTCTCTTCATTCTTCCCTATCCCTACCGACCCCACTCCAGCTACATCCATCCTCACCTCAGTGCCACCAACAACAACCTTCCCCACCACAAAATTATCACAAGCAGGCATCCCCTCCCCAGCCGCCATCTTCGCATTACATGAGCATGAAGCAACAAGCTTCTCCCCAGAACATGACACATTACCAACAACAGCCATCACAGCAGCACCAGCATTACAATATTCCAAAGCCAGCAATGTCACCCTCTCTCCAGCATCAAAGCGCAGGCTCACCACAGAATCTGGCGCATTACCCTCAACAGGCACCCACTCCCCATAGTCACAGACAAGGTGCCATGATGGGATACGGACAACAAATGGATGCCCAACAGCAGCGTCCATCTCACCAGCAAACCGCGAACTTGAGCAATTCTGTGATACACCGCTCCATGACTCCAGCACCACCCATGTCACCAGCTAGTAATCATCGGACTGTCGCTCCACAAGGTAGTATTTTTGTTGAACTTTCATAAAAATGTTTATTTGAAATGGAGTCTCACTTTAATCTTAATCGTTTTCCAGCACATCCAATGGACTCGAGGTATTACGGGCATGGATCCACGAGTCAGCAGCATCCTCCCCCATCAAATTCACCTTACCACTCGCAATACCACAGAGTGCCGCCAAATCATCCTCAACCCATTCCGTCGCCTTCACCCATGCAATCCGTGCCTAGCGCTCCTCCACAATCCTCATCACAGTCCTCCCGACGCCATAGCGCAGCCTCAAATCAACAACAGCAGAACCAATCCCAAGATCAATGCTATAACAATAATGATATCGCTCGGCTTCAGCAACTGACGGAAAGATGTCAGTCGATTCCGCCTGAGAGAAGCCACGGTGTCTCTCCTCCACATCACGCTACACCAGTTCCTTCCATACCTTCGAGGCCTGCCTCTGTTGCTCCCAACTACTACCAGAATTACTATCAAAATATGCAGGTTCAAGGCCTTGGTAGGACCGAGTTACCTCCGGTTCCAGTCGCAACTCCTCCTGCCCCCACCAAACAGGGAAGAAGCTCGTCGTCGGGTAGCTCCTCTAAATCAAAATCCTCAAGAAACACTTCAACCCACTCGTCCTCTTCAACATCTCAGAGCATCATCCCTCCTCCTCCTCCTCCAGCAGCTCAACCTACAATTTCACACAACTACCCAGCATATGGACAGTATGGACACAACTATTCATTTGTTGCTACTTCACCGTACTCACAGTACTCGCAGTTTCTCCAGCAGAATGCAATGTCAATGATGCATCACAATGGACCGGGAGGAGGGACTCCGCCAAATCAGTTTCAGGATCCCAGAACGGCACAAGCGAGTGGAGTCTACCCTTACACATTTACCACACATCACCAGCTCATGCGGCGTTAGGGTCTTAACCCATTTTTAATGGAATTTGCCTTTTAGGGGTTAGTATTTTGTGTAGACTTCTTTAAAAATTAGGGCACCGTTAAGTTCTTCAACCAGACAAACGAAGCTACGAACACTTTCAGTCTTCATTTGTTTTAGTATTGTATAGTTTTTAATCAGTTCTCCAAATAAGGAAATAATGTAAAGCAGACTGATATTAGGAAGGATGATGGTGGCTGCTATAAACTGTCGAGAGAAGAGTATCTTATTAATGCTTCGTTTATATAATAAATTAAAATTAAATTTTGGAAATCCTGTTTGCTTTGCTATTTTCAAGTAAGAATACTTCACTAAAATTCCGGGTTCTTTGGCAGGAAGGCGAGTGGTCCGGGGAGGAGGAAATTCGGAAAATAGCGAGAGAAGGTAAAGACTTCCTGCTCAAAAAAGGAGAGGGTCCCATCCAGGAATTGGACGCACATAAAGTCGCACTCCTCCTCTTGTGGACTTGGAACTGGTTGAAGGGTGGGATTGGCCAAAGGCACCCACGACCATGTTGACGGCGTGTCGTCGGAGTCTATGCTCGTACAGGACTTGTGTCTCTTGGGAGTCCACGGATCCTTGGCTCGTGCTGGGAAGGTCAAGGGACAGATGCCCAAGGTGGAGAAGCAGGAAAAGAAAAAGAAGAGGACGGGACGTGCGAAGCGACGAATTCAATACAACCGTCGCTTTGTGAATGTGGTCCAAGGGTTCGGAAGGAAGCGCGGTCCCAATGCGGACCCACACTTTCTAGAGAATCTTTTCATATTTTGTCAACCAATTAAAAGTAAAACTTAGCTTTGAGTGAAAATGGAACTCTCGTATAAAAATCACTTTATTTCTTTTATCTCATTTCTAATTCGGAGTTGAGTTTCGGGAAACTCGGAGTATTTCATTATTCTTTTGTATTTGCTTTACCTGCCTGCTGATCTCCTCATTAGAGGAAAGAGACTAAATTATTTATTACTTTGTAGTTGATTGATTGTCCTCTGACAGGTTCAATTGATCACATTCCGTTTCTCTCTTAGTTCAGGTGCATTACATAATCTAATATAAGCTAATAATTATATATATTGAGTACACTGCCCAGTTTCCAGTCATTCGTCTGAATCCCTGGATGAGTCCATTCTAACCTAAATCCAGTCATCGGGCATTCCTTTTCCCTTATTCCTTCTTGCCTGGATTCGACTGACTGAGTTGGTTGGGTGGGACTACATATAAGAGGAAGCGTGGCTGGATTAATTTGATTTCTCAGCGGATTTCTCAGGACCGGCGGCCTTGGGCTTCCCATCCAACTGGAACCAAATAATTTAGAACCGTTTGGATCTGACTCCACTATTAATTAATTACTTAATGAACTAGTTAAAATAATTTCATATTAATAGGTTTAGTAAATGAATGGGGGAGAGGGACTTACTGCCTCGAGTTCGTTGTCTGTAAAGATGTGCTTGAGTGAGATCCGGATGGGGACGAGGAGCATGATGATGAAGGGGAAAGTGAGGGCAATGGCCTTGATGGACTTGACAATCCATAGCAACACAATACACCCAATCTGGACCAGGGTAAAGAGGTGGATCTTCCATGTTGGAACCTAACAATCAAAATACAACGCACGTTCAATCTTGAATCCCATTCCCCACGCAGCAGATCGAGATGAGACAGGAGCCAAAATTAATATTTTTGTTACCCGCCGTACGTAGATGGTAGGTGGATGATCCTGGCTGGGCGTGATGAAGAGGAGGACTCGTTCGTAGAATTGCGTCGCAAGGAGGGACGTGACGCCCATGTAGAGGAACACTCCGAATAGGATGGACATGGACATGTACTGGAGGAGCGGAGCAGCCAAGATGGACAACCCAATCAGCACACTCATCACCAAGGACGTCAGTCGCTCCTCTGCAGAAATAAATCGAAGCAAAACATGACATGAGACTTGGATTAATGTCAGACTATTCTATTGAGTATTCAGTTTCCGTACGTATAATGTAGAGGACGACGGGCGGGCTTCCAGGCGGATTATTTGAGGAGAAGACGGTGAGTGCGGAGCAGTGGGCGAGCGCCTTGAGCGTAGCACAGGAGAGCCACGGGAGGCCAAAGAGCCCGGAACCAAAGTTGATGAGGCCAAGTATGAGGACGTCCAGGTGGAACCCATTCCCCTTGTCAAACTTCTCACGCTCACTCAGGATTAATCTAAAACAAGGATTGGAGGATTCATTAAGAAACTATACAAAGATAGGATTAACAACGGAATCATCGCATTCACTGAGACTCCCTTACTCGCATATCTGTGCTGTCATGGACATGAGGATAAAGACGAGCGTGCCTGGAAGGAGTGTGATGAGGGGGACCCAGGGGTCAAGGGGTCTCTCCATTCCCCACATCGGGATGAACCAACCCCTCGCATCCGGCCTCGTCGTCTCAAACCCCCTCGGGACTTGAACCTTCTCCGTGAAGACATCACCAGCACACAAGTCCACACTCACCATCACAAAAATGGCAATCGGAACACTAAAGTCACTCAACGTATTCCGGAGCTAAGGAATATAATTTAGAATCATAGAATTGAGAGAATACGAAATTTTTAGAAAGAATTGGGCTTACTCTCTGGCCGAGCAGTTGACTCGCCCGCATTCTCTTGAGCGTGAATCCGATGAAAAATGTCCCAAACATGAGGAAGGTGCTGAGGAGGGCTGTGTTGGGCTCGTTCCTTCTGAGATTGACCTTTGGGGACTCTGTGGAGGTGGTACTGGTGACGTCCAGCTCTCCTTCGAGACTATCACCAAGTCCAGCTACCCATGGACTGGACAAGAGGGAAAGGAGTGGATTTTAATTAGCGTTAAATATGAATAATAAGAATATAACTAATATAATGGGGGTAAGAAAGGCGGATGGGGTAAAGAATTCAGAATTGAATTACTTGTCCGTTTGATTGAGTAGTGGGGGTGAACTGAGTGGATGTTTTTTGTAGACGTTAAAGAGGGCGGTACAACTCTCCACCACAAAGACGACTGAGATGAGGGCTGCGAATGTCTCCTGCGTGAACCGTGTAAAGTTCTTAACGATGACGCTCCCTTCCAAGGCGACATAGACGATGGAGATGATGAAGACCCAGAGGCCGATCCAGGCTCTAGCAGGGAGGAATTCGAATCCATGCTCATCCAGGAACCTATACAGGATCTCATCAAAGAGGAGAAGGGGGGCAGTAGGTGCAATAGGAAGGATTGGTTGTCCCGCAAACAAGGCAAACAGGAGGCCTGAACCAGTCGCAGCCACAAACGTCTCGATGACCCCAATGAACCCGTTCGTCTTCTGAGCTTGAAACATGAAATGAATGGAACCGAGTGAGTCATTCATGAATCATGATGGTTGTTATTGGACAATGTAAAAAAAAAAACAAAAAAAAACAGATGGGTGGAATGAAACTGACCAAGGAGTCCTCCGAATGTTATATTGTGAGCAATGGATGCAAAATAGAGGAAGATCGTTGCAGCGAGACACTTGATGCTGAGTCCGTCCAGGATGTCCCTTTTGTAACCCGGATATCTCCGTCGAATGTCATTCACCAGACCACCAAAGGGTTTCCCAGTCCTTAAAACTCAAGCAAACTCAAAGTAGCCCAACACCAAGAACCAGTTGAGACATGAGGTAGTAATAAAGTGGAGTTTTACCTTATGAAAGGGCCCGGAATCTCGTTCACGACAACACCACTCTCTAGAAACCAAAAGAACATTTAGAATGTAATTGAGCCTGGCCTGGATTTACAAAACGTAAAGAAGGATGAAGACTCCCCATGCTCCCACTTACTGGTTTCCATGATTTGTTCCTGTGGAAGTGGGTGGACCGAGTCGACTGAGTCTGTCAACTGTTGGTGTAGTCCTCCCTTCTGGGCTCCCTTTTCCTTTTGTCTCCGGATGAGGTTGCTCTTGTTAACCAACTCGTGTTGAGGGAGAAGGTCGTAGAGACGCTCATGCGAATAGTAATCCCCAGGCGGAAGTACGATGGACTCCTGTAGGAACTCATTCATTCCCCAGACAAGATCCTTCAGACTCGTGGCTCTCAGCCCAGTCTCGTAGAATCTCTGAAAGGGATTGGCAGAAGGTATTCTGCAGTCATTGACCGATTGAGTCTTGGATTCCTCCCATTCTGCCTCCCTTACCCTGTTGGCGAGGAGTGTTCCGAGTGACTTGCCCATTTCCACAAAGTCCTCTTCCATACCATTGGGTACGAGGATGAGGACGAGGATCCGCGTGGGTGTGGGAATCATGGAGACATCCGAGAGTGGCGTGGCCTCTGCCAGCCGAACAAAGACCAACTCCCCTCTTCTCCGCTTGTATTCTCCACGGAGAAGGATGATGGCGGACTCTGCTGAGGCCTGGGCCTGGACTATCGACTGGAGGCTACTCCGCCTCCTCCTGTTCCTCGGTCCCACGGCATCACTCGGGAAAAGGGAATCCCTCGGACTCGTACTCTTCCCACCGCCAACGGACAATCCAATCTCACCACCCATCTACACATCAGCAATGGAAATCCATTAATTTTAGAATCAATTGAAGGGAGGATGATTGGATGGGTTCCTTGCCTCAGTGTCTGATTCTCTTCTCTGTTGGAATGGGAACGAGAATGAGAGGGATCTCTTGTTGGCAAAGGCCATTTTCCTAAGAAGGATATTCCTAGGCTTCGGTTGACCTCCTGAGCGACGGTCCATGACGGTGACGAGGGTCTGCGGGGAACTTGGTTCCACTGAACGGCTATCCTCCCATCCGCTCTAAAAACAAACCACCGCAAGCAATCAGCAGATTTATAAATTGATATTTATAAATTGAGGTACTGGTACTGGTTGCATGAATCAAGGCACAAGAATGACTACAATTGGATTCCGTACGTACGTTGTTTGTCAGTTTGGCCACAAATCCTCCCTTGTCCCGCTCTGGAGCGAGTCTTTGCGTCAGGAGAAGATCCTCCATGAGGGAACTCCGTTCGTCGGGTTGAATGAGCCCAGCTGCCCCTAGGACTTCCGTAATCCTAATCCCAATCCCACCCATGTCCTTTTCATCCAAATCCAGCAGGGCAATGGCTACAGGATGAATAAATTCCGAATAACCAATTGAATTCAAAGCCTATAGAAATTAGGGACTGAATGAGTCATGAAATTACCATTTTTCTCAATGAGCGCGTTGAGCCTCATCAGGAAATGGAATGCGAGTGGAGCAATGTGGGGACGGCCGAGACGATCTGCACCTTCCTCCAAATCCTGCTCATACTTGATCCACCGTGCAATCTCCCTCCGCTCCTTTCTCCCGGTCCAAATCTCGCCGAGACCTCCCCCCCCGTCCACTCCAAGCGTCCTGATTTTGTAGACATTGAGCTGGACAATCCCATAAACCTAGGAGAGACCATTAAGATACTGTAAATGGAATCTCAACGGAATGAATTGAATTGATAGCAATTGAGATGTAAAAGGAGGATTGCCTCACCTCCCCAGAGTTTTCTATTAGGCTTGTGTCGGGTGAGGATGATTTCCGGAGGTGGGTCCTCTCCGTGGGACAAGGAGGTCCATGATTATTCCCAATAGAGGAAAGTCTTCCACTGTACATTTTCTCTGTCCTTCCGCCTCCATCCATTTCCACTTTCCCCATAGGCCTCATTTCCAACTGGATCTCTTCCATCCTGTCCCCATTCCGCTCCTCTGCAATCGAGAAGAGGTTCGAGGGTTCCAGTGGCGGACTGTAGGCCATTCTCCTCTATTCCCTGATGGACTATTGGGCAGAAACTCTTCCTGGAGAACAAAAGGAAGGATTGAATCAAAATCAGAATAATATGAGCATTGCATGGGCACATCCAGATAGGACCCTTTTGGACTGGACTGTGCCAATTACTTTGTAACCTTACGTCTAATACCCTGGCTGTTTGTTTTCCTTACGTACGTGAGGTTGAGGTTGAGGTGAAGGCGTGTTGTAGGTTGCGTGGTTGGTCAGGGCATGGGTCTCAGTTAGTCGGTTCTTGTTCCAGGAGTGGGGTCATTCGGTCGGCCTCCACGGAGAGTCCTAATTCAACGTCCCACCTCTGCTCCATTCCGTCCATTTCAGTAGAGAGGAAGCGTGTCTCCTTGGCGTGCCATTTAGAAAGGTGTAGAATGGAAAAGGGTGAAAGGTTTACAAGGAAAGCGACGAGTAGTTTAGTTAGAAGAGCGGAAAGTGGAGGACTGGACGAGGAGTCTATGCTGCATGAAATGTGGGTCAGAAATTCCCCCACTTTCTTTCCTTTCTTTTCCCACGGAAGGGATCTCCCTAGTTTTAGTTTCAGCTTAAAAGATTGGAACGAAAAGAAAGAAAGAAAGGAGAGAAGGTTAGGAGGACAGCAGGACACGGGAATCCCCTGATATTGATTTCTCTTTTCTCTTGGCGGAGAGAGTTCCAGTTAGTCCAAGTCCCGTCGAGTACTGGGATGAGAATGGAAGCTCTGGCGTTAAGATTGAGATTCAGCAGACTCCCATCACCTCATTCTGCTCAGAATTCTTTTGAATCAGACGAATGAATGAACTAATGAATGAGCTAATTAATTAACCACCTAACATAACAAAACGGATACCTAGCATCCACGACCATCACCCTCACCAGCACCACCTGACAACCCATCCTAACTTTTCTATAACTTTCCGTTTCCAATTCCAACACTTTCTCTCTTTCTTTCTTTCTCTCTCTAATAATAACCTCATAAAACTCATTTTGTCATCTTTCTCTTCTAGAAGAGGAAAAGTGGAACGAGAGAGACCGAGAGAGAGAGAGTCTGGTTGTGGGGTGAGCTACATGAATGAATCGAGTTTATAAAGTTTTTTTCTAGCCCGCCTGCCTGGTAATAAATTAAGTGATTGAAGGTCTGGTTTATTTCTTACGCTCCATCTGCAATCTGCATGGTCTTTCGTGTAGTCTGGACCTCCGTTCTCTTCTAAGTATCCAGATGTAGATGTAGGTGTGTAGCAGATGTGTAGCATGCAAGCAGCGCATAATGTGAGAGGAATCAGCGCATAATGTGAGAGGAATCAGCGCTAGGCCTCACGTTGTGGTTCCCCTTGGAGCTTTTGGACTAGTTGGAGTCGGTTGGTGGGACGGTGGGAGAGTTTTCCTCATGGTCGGCCCTTGCCCCTTCTCTACTTGACTTGTTGTCTGTTGGGGCTGATTGGGATTTGAAGCCTTGAGGATGGGTTCCATGAGTTCATGAGTGAGGATGGGTGGGATGTTGGGGATTGTGGAGGCTCCCTTGGCGTTTGGTTTGGGCTGGAGGAGCGCCTCTTCTTGTCCTCTGACCGTGAACGTGATGAAACCCTTGGAGTGTGTTGGTTGCGGAGACTCTTGGAGTCGTCGCTTGAGACCAAATGGGACGTCCAAATCACTCAGATTCGGTGGATGGGACTCATGCTCCTGGTCTCCTTCAACCTGGACCTCTCCTCCACCCAGTAGTTGCCCAGTTGAGTCTCCTTTCCGGTGGGAATCTGGCACTCTCTTGGTGGAATGCGGTTCCTTCTTTCCAATTTCACCTTCCTCTAGACGTCTTTTCTCTTTGAGCATTTCCAGTTTGTAGATTTCGTCAGGGGAGAGGGTGGGGCGAATGATTCTGGCTGATGGTGGCTCACTACCCCCACTCAACTTCTTCTTGATTTTGTCGAATCCATATCGGATGGCTTTGGTGGGTCCTGCAGTGAGGATTCCCTGCGCCGTCTGACGGAGACTCGACCTCCACACAATCTCTCCAAGGGAGTTCCGGACGAGGGGACCAAGGGCAGGGAAGGAGGAAATCTCCACTAAAACATCCTCAACATCATGTAGGGCAGGGTCTCGACCCGATTTTCGACAAATGGAACGCTGGAAACACACAGACTCACTTAGCATTTGGTTTCGAGGGCAAAGTCCACAGAGTGGCACCGAGATAAAGTATCCACTGACATACTTTGTTAATCCAATCTCTGGGTTAACCATTTTTTCGAGAAAGACAAAGAGTAATTTGTAATTTTAATTTACCTGAAGGGAGCATGGGAGTTGCAAGAGATGCTTGAGCCTTGCCTCAGAACTCGTGTCTTGGATTATCATGTCGGCGGCTGTCCCCTGGTATCCAAATAAAGAACAAAAGTTCAGTTGAGACTGCATAAGGAAGCCTTTTACTAAAGTTATCCTTTGTAAGCATCAGTGGACTGTGCTTACCTCAACTAATGGATGCAATTCCTTAAGGAGTGGTTGATAGATGTCATCAAAACTACTCACATTGGCTGCTACAATGTTTCCAACTTTATTCGGATTCTCCCCCACAGCCATTCGGGAGTCACCTGGAATTAGAAATGGGATTACTTACTTATTAACTCCGAAATTCAATTAATTTTTCTAAATAAATCATCCTATTCCTAATTAGCCCCTAACTTATCCATTGATGGATGTATCAACTAGCTAGACTTTACATAATAATTAAATAATGTCATGCATTAATACCAAAATATGAGAGTTCCGTGATGCCGTGGTAGAGTTCCAACTTGGTCGAGTGCGTGGGAAGTTGGAGGAGGACGGCACGAAGGGCAGAGAGGCGATTCTGTTTGATGTACCTCACCAACTGGGAGTTTGACGGAGGGTACAAATCCTTGACTGGTTTTTGAAGTCTCCCTGAAATGTAGGCATGCGTCCAATTCTTCAAATCATCCACGAGTGAATGGGTACTGATGACTCCGTACTTGAGCAACTAATTGAACCATAATCAGAAATGAATGTAAAAAAAAATCGACTGCAGAACGCAACTCCGAAATGAGTAGGTTAGGAGACAAAGTCTGCTTCCCCACCCGTCGCTCGGGTTTAAAGATTTTTAGGGAGAGGGAATAGATGGTGGTAACCTGATTGTCAACGTGGACGAGAGTGTTGTAGTAGACACCGCATGCCATCCTCTCTTGGATGCTGGCAATGAGCTTGGGTCCACCGTATTTGAGGAAGGAGTAGTGGCTGGGATGAAGGCTTAAATTCTGCGTGTGCCACCGGAAAGGATTCTCGACTACGAATATCAAGTCCACCATCTGCATTCACCATCAAGCACAACAACTGATTAAATTGACTAATGAATAACGGGGGTGTCTGTTCTTTGTTGTTTACCTTCCCAATGGGTTGATTTTTCTGTGCAAAGACAGCTGATCCATAAGCAAATGAGT
>Ga0194135_10001986_pt1 | contig 12376 bp, 18 predicted proteins | sample LitLau_LLRF_2013_FD_134024 | JGI IMG/M metagenome (GOLD analysis project Ga0194135, IMG submission 134024) | Freshwater sediment microbial communities in response to fracking from North America - Little Laurel Run_MetaG_LLRF_2013 (version 2) | ecosystem: Environmental > Aquatic > Freshwater >... | reverse complement strand
TCCGCGGAATTGGCTACAACACCATCAGCCAAAAGTACAAGCTAGCCAGACTGGTCCAGAGAACGTGGTGTGCAAGCACATCAACACCCAAGGTAAACGTCAGATTACAAACGCACAAAGTAAGGTGAGCGCCTGACCTTCGACCTTTCAATTTTTCTCTTTAGAATCACAACATGTGGGTTCCAGGATTTTCCAGAGACCATGGAAATTTTATTATCATCTATCACATCCCGGCCGAAGGAGTTCGTAAGTTGGTCAAAACCTAGACTTGAGAAACTCCCGTTATTATTAGCTGTTTTGCTTGGATGTCGGCAGGGGTTATAAGTCGTCAGGAGCCTTCGCCAGCTTGTGAACGGATCCAGGACACTACAAAAAATGGGACCCGGGAAGAGACGCAAACCCTCGCCGTGGATGAGAGGGAAATTCACAAGGATGAGGCAGACGATGCTCGGATTGATTTAGTAGTTCAAGAAAAACTGAGGACGAGGTCAGCCGAGCAAAGAGCAAAAAGGCGAGCCGCAGCCAGGGTTCCACCAACCGTCATTCGGAGGAGTGACTTGTCGGCGGAGAGAACATTCTGGATGGCTGGAACGGAAGTCTTGAAGGAAAATGATCCTCATTATGCCAGTGGGGAGACCGATCCAAGGAATATCCAAATTGCGACGACAGGACTGGAACAGATCAACGAAAACATCATCTTCCAAATTGATGTCGACTTCAGCCGGATACGTAGGGTATGACCACCCTCGGCGCACACGCTCACTGACCCACGTCTCACCGCATCTAGGATCTAATGTTCACATTCTTTACTTTTCTTCTCCAGAGCTTTGAAACGAACGGCCTTTCATTTGCCATAGATGAGCACTTGTATTCAAGTGGAGGAGACCAGTTGGTCCGGGACGCTCCGAACAACCGTCTCTTTTCCCTCCACTCTGTCCAGTTTACAGGAGTTGAGAAACTTTATCTGTTGGCCGTAGGGTTTCAGTCAGTCGAATTCCCGAAAACTATTGCCGACATCAATTCCACTGTCGTCTTGGTTGTTGCTTTCCTCGCCAATGACCTTCCAGTTGTACTGAATGGGACTTTGGTTGAGAAGGATATTGAATTGGAAGGTGTGGAGGTCACTTTCTCTGGGACGATTATCCGGAGGATGCAAGCCTCACACTCCGGGGAGGTGGACGCCTATACGCTCTTGCCGGGTGATTTTATGGATCCTGCCGGACGAGCCATTGTTCCAGGCCCGCTCTCAAGGCTGACCACCAAAGTTCACTCCATTAACACGGCAACTCCAATCTACGTTCTAGGAATCAATGATGTTATTATCTTTGCTTCATTGGATGGGAGCTTTGGTAAGTCAAGCTTGGAATTCAACGGCCCGTTCCACTTTTTGAATCATTTTATTCTTTCCTCTTAAAAATTCTGATGCACTTCTTTCGATTCGCAATTTTGCAGCCAAGCCTGTCCTAAGCTACGAAGATTATCCAATACATGACAATGATGTGACTCCCAAGGCATACTTGCCCTATACGTAAGAGTCTCTCATTTCTGAACTGATGCGTATTTTCCTAATTTGAATCGTGTATTTTACACGGGCAGGATGTTTGACATTTCGGTGACGGAGCAAGGGGTCATGTCGGTTCTCTCCAATAAAGAACTCTCAGGAAATGACTCTGCCATACCCTCACGTGCCTTCATTGGTTCTGTGCTCACCAGTGAGCCCCTTCGCACCATCCATCCCTTCCATGTCTCAAACAATGTCTTCCAAGCTGTCACGGTACAATCTTTGTTTACTGTCAGTGTTTCGCAGATTCGGTAACAATATTATTTATTCTTAAGGAAGAGGGAGAAATTGTTTATGGTCATATGAGCTACAACGAAAAAACGGAATCCGTCGACAGTCCTCCCCAGAGCACAATGCTCAGCCTTCCATTCTGGTCATATCTCAAAGGGAGTTTTGCAAGAAGTCAAGGAGAAGGAAACATTCCATTGGATCGCCATGTTCCGTCACATGGAACTATAATGGGTGAACATTATGCCGAAACCCTTTGTCCATTTGGGAGTTTCGATGTCTTCTTCGTCATTCTTCCCTTTGTTGAGGCTCGTAAGTTCCAAAGAGTCACACTCATGCTGCAATTATTGCACATTCTGTAAAAACTTATCCAAAGTACAATATCGGGTTTCTTAATTTCTAGAATATGTTACAAGAATTACAACTGAAGTTGGTAAGCAATCGACAAGGCACAAGCCTAATTAAATGAATATAAATGAATTCGTTCTTTAATTATAATGATTCCCTACTTTATTATTTTCAGCCTTCTATGGTGACATAATTCCATTGGAAGCTGACATTATTGTGGATTTTTCGGAAATTCAAGGCGTTTCCGTAGTCGTAAGCTTAAATTTATTTTGATCATTTGGAATTCTAGGGTTAATTGGCTTTGAAAAAATACCTTACGTTAACTTTTATGATCTAGGTTGCTTCGTTTTTGGAAGTGAATTACGATCAGACTGTCATCAGGAAGACAATTGAACTGGAAACCTCCCTTCCACTTCATGTAAGTTCAAATTACAAAACCAATGCGGTGTCAAGATTAGGACGGACGAAACCGGTCTTTTGTTTGGTTCGATTACATCAAAGACAAATTTTAATGTAGCAATTGGAGTCCATGTACAACAGACACTACTCATTTCCAACGGATGAAGAGGGAGGATTACAGACGGAGGAACTTCGTGTTTTTACGATGACAATACGCCCAAGTCTTCTCAATCTCCATTGCCAGAAAAACGACTACTTTAAGGTCATTGACATTTCCCCTCATTCAAATTCAAATTTGACCACCGTCTGTCCTGATCTCCAATTAATTGTTGGATTATTTAGACGATCCAGCTGAACATTGGATGTGACCCATTCACGCGCGTTCGCCTCCTTGCTGAAGCCCTTCCTCTAAAGAAAATTGATGTCTCTCCATGGCGAGCAGGGCTAAGTGAAGACGATCTGGAGACTCGTTGGTTCCATGAAGCTCCCGTTGAGGGTACATCAGGCATTGCTCATCTAGTGATCCCGCGAGATTCTATGCATCATTCCCAACGGAGAATTTCCGGATGCGAGAACCGAAATGAAACTTTCTGCAAGGTTCTTAATTGACGAATATTTTGGGTTTCCTGGATTTGATTTTGACATGTTGAATTGAATTTTCCGATTTTGAATTGTTATACATTTCCAGTTTAGAATCCCGGCTGGAAAAGGAGTTGAGAACAATGTCTACGGTTTGAGTTTCCGTGATGTTTTGGTTCCGAAGTTTGAGCAGTTTCTTTCTCAACATGCACGGCGGGTGACTGGTAACGTGGTCCTCTATGAGATTTTGGACTCTTACAAGGATGCTGACGCTTTCAGAATGGAAACTAACACGACGCAGTACAATGCCCAATGCATCGTTGACGAGTGAGTTAAAAGTTTATAAATTGGTTAATCTTGAAATCCGTTGAGGCCATGTTCGGTGGCACTTTGACATTATTTGGTTGTAGCGGTGACTGGTACGGGAGAATGGCTATGAATGCCAACTTTTACAAGAATGAGTTGTCCCTGAACGCGAACATTTACAGATATTATATCAATTGCTTCAGTCGGAGAGCGTCCTACAGGCCAGAGGTAAGAGTTCAAGTTACCAACCGGACATGCTCAGGTGCTTGTCAACTGGGAAGAAATCCCATTGTGCTCATTTTCTTTTTAGGATTTCATCAGTAATCCCAAACCCCTCGTGGCCATTCAACAACTTCACAACCGAGCCTACTTTGTCTTCAATCGAACCAATGGGAATACGCTGCGTCTTCAGCGGCGGCGAAACTTCATTTACTTGTTCCGTGCAGTGGTGGTAAATACGGAATTCAATTCATTCACCTACTGCTCGAAGCTGGACACATTCTTTGCGCTCCAAGTGGCCAATATCGCTGCTCCTTCGTAAGGATCTCCTGAACTAATGAATAAACCCTAATTACTTGGATTTGTAACTCTCTATCCTCATCCTCATCCTGGCTTTATTTTTCCTCCCTGAATGGGAGTGGATGTCCTTGTATTTGAACCTAAAATTCTATTCTTTGGATTTTATTTCAACACCCGCAGAGTGTTACCCTTTTTAATCCGCAATTTTAGGGACACTTCCGCTTGGGGGCTTTATGCATTTATTTTCAGTTTTTTTAACTTAATTTCTCAATTCTTTCCCTCCGAGTGTCCTCCAAATCGTTCACTTGTCGGCAGAATGGATAACTTGAAAAGGAAATTCTAAACGCACAAGCATACATTAACTGAATTTTTTTTTTGGAATTTAAAATGTTTCAGTTACTAGTAATTGAAGTAAAATGTTGGTAATCTTGCAATTATAAAAATCTCTGAGGAAATTTCCCAAATCAAGGCAATTGAACTCAACTGGACTGGAAGATTCTAAAGACGTGATTTGGAAATTTTCCTCGATATTTTTTTGATTTGATAAAATGGAGACATGAGAGAGACATAAAAATTGTGATATCTAACCCTAAGCCACTTTCTGATCTCTCTCCTCTAATTTCAATTTGAGATTGATAAATGTTAAATGTTCTAGAAACTTTATTCTTTCTGAAGAGCATGATCTCCGTGAAGGTTGTTGTTGGGAAGAATCTGGGTAACAACAGCGATAGAAGAGAAAAGAAAACCAGAATCCAACTGTGGGGTCACGACATTGGGAGAAAGATGAGAGGGTCGGGACAAGGAGAGGAGACAAGAGACTCTTTGCGAACTTAATAATTTATTGCATAAGGTGCTATCAGAAGGTAGGACGTGAACAAAGATACTCCTGAGTCTGTGGTAGTTCAAACAATTTGATGAACTCTGAGCGTATCTGTAGACGATTAGTGGATGGACACCCGGCCAGAGCCTGATGGACCCAATGGAAAGATCCCCAGATCCTCCTATAAAAGGATTTGGCAGACTCCAGTCAATTCACATTTCGACTTCAGACAGATCTTGTAAAAGATTTTCTGAAGAACTTCGATTCCCAGCAGACTTTTGGGGTTCCATTTCAGAAATCCACTTTGATCGTCATGAAGGCATTTTACTGCCTTTTGGCTCTGAGCCTTTTTGGTAAGTTTCAAAAAAAAAAAAATTCAAAATAAATTTGGAAACTTTTTAACTAACTTTTTAATTTTATTTAATTTTTTTTTTAGGCTGGGCTTCCTCTGATCATGCCTTTAAAACCGGAAAGTCATACCGCTACCAAGTACGAGGTCGACTCATGAATGGACTCACTGAAATCTCAACCCAATATGCTGGACTCGAAATGGACTACAAGCTCATCCTTACTGTCATGGGACAGACTGTCAACTTCAAGGTAATCACTCAGAGAATTACGCCCCGCCCCCTGGAGGGACCGCGCTGTCCTCTGCCCTAAGAGTACGTTGGCATTAATTCCCATTCTCAATTCCAGCCCGTGGACATGAAATTCTTTGAAGTCAATGACGTGATCAAAGGAGGATGGAGAGATGGGGAATTCCGTAACCCAACACCCGTTGAGCTCACCGAGGAAATCCGCCAATGGCTCGAGTCTCCAATGGACGTCGTTTTCAACAAGGGAGTCGTTGAGTCAATCCGAGTTCAAGCAGATTTGCCAAACTGGGTCATCAACATGAAGAAAGCCATGGCTTCCCACTTTGTCATTGATACCACCGGAGTCAACTTGTCCATGGAAGGAAACTTGAACCGCAAGACCGGGCATGAGCTTCCAGAGGAAAGGAACATGGAATCCGGTTTCCATTACGAAACTTTGGAGAAGACCATCCACGGAGAGTGCAGCACATACTACACCGTCTCTCAAAATGGTGCCTTCAACGAGCAAATGCCATTCTCTCAACAACACCAACCCGGAGTCCAAACTCATGAAAATACCCTCATCGAAAATATCATGGACCGCGTAGGGATTCAGAATTATTTACTGCCGCCCTGCCCGGATTCCTTGGTTCAAACATAATTGATTTTTATTCCAATTGTAGGAGATCGTTGGAGAGCTTCCCTGGCACCAAACTTGGCACAAATTCTGCCTGGAGAATGACCAAGTTTACGAAGTCATCAAAACCGTCAACTTCACTTCCTGCAGGAACAAGCCCGTCCTTTCCTTCATGGCCCCAAGCATGTCATTGGATGCCCGATCCGGAGACAACCATTTCGGTGGATCCATGGGACTCCGTACCCTTGTCACCCGATTCTTGGCCTGCGGACTGAACCGTGAGCAATTCACAATCTTGAAGGTCCACCAGGAGGAACAAGTCAAGGTCGGCCTCCATGCCACCAAGAAGATCATGACCGGAGCCATCAAGAACTTGACCCTCATTGAAATCACCGACGCCGTAGCACCCGTTCAGGTCAACAAACCAAAGGTCATCAACAGTTTGGTCTATCGATTTGTCCCGCAAACCCAAGAAACAAACATGGAACAAATTATGGAAATCCCACAAATGGATGCCGCTGACATGTAATTTGCTTCCAAACTTACCATCATTCTGAATTATTGATTAGCCATGCTAATTCCCATAATGTAATTTCCCTGTCTAGGATGAATTTCGAAGAGTCGATGGAAGATGTCAAGATGCCAATCGTCAACGCCGAGCCAGCCGTTCTCCCCAAACCAACTTTGACCGAAGCTCCAGTCAATTCCATGCTCATCACTCCCCTCAAGGTCGAAGGGATGAAGAAGCGTGTGGTGGTCCTCATCCGCGAAATCGTCCAAGATATTTTGAACAAGAACCACGAGGTTGACACCATTGTTGAGAAGGAGACCCTTTCCAAAATTTCAATTGTTGCCAAGATCATGCGATACCTGAACTTGGCCGATGTCACGGAACTCTACCGTCAAATCGCCACCAAGCAGTAAGTGAAACAATCAATTCTTCTTTATCTCAATTCCTTTCCCACTTTCTCCGAGCTCAAATCCTTAACTCTGTACTTTTCTTTAAACAGACAAACCGAGGAGGAAAAGATGACCCGTCAAATCTTCTTTGATTGTGTCGCCACCGGTAAGCCCCACATTTTTTCCATTCTCTGTACTCGGCCATACAAAATCGGAATTTGAATAGTTTAAAAACTCTCATCTTTGTTCTTCTACAGCCGGAACCAACCCGAACATGAAATTGTTGTTCAATTTGATCCAAAAGCGAGAAATCTTTGGAGATGAAGTTTCCCGAATCCTCATGACCCTCCCAATGTACATCCGGACCCCAACCATGGAATTGTTGAAGGAATACTTCAACCTTATCCAATCCGAAGTTCTCCGTGGACACAAACAGGCCAAGACCACTGCCGTCCTCTCATTCTCCACTGTCCTCTACGAGGCTTGTGTCAATACCCTCATCCGCAACACCCGCTACCCAGTTGCCATGTATGGACAATTCTGCGATGCTAAAGTCGTCGAACAGGAATTCCTCCCATACTTTGTCAAGGAACTCGAACGCATCATGAAGACTGAAGAACAGACTGAAAACACTCACTGGAAACTCGTCTACTTGACCGCTCTCGGAAACATCGGACACCCAGCTACCCTTCCCGTCATTCAACGCTACATGGACAACGTCCAGAACACCGTCGTCAAGACCAGAGTTATCTTTGCTCTCAAGCACATGATCATCGCCCGATCACACCAAGAGACCCAAGGAGTTCATCAAAAACTCGTCGTCGACCGTGACGCACAGTAAGTGGAAAACTTTAATTAGAAAAAAAAGTCAATTGTGGATTACTGGAATCGAAAAATAATTTTCTCTTTGTATAGGGATGTTTTGACTCACAAAATCGTGAAAGGCAAAGTGATGCCAATTCTCTTGGCTGCTGCTTTCGATAAGGGAGAACATCCCGATGTCCGAATGGCTGCAATTACGCTCATCTTCCACTCCAGCGCTGCCGATAAAACCGTCTTCCAACAACTCGCTTACAGTAAGTTTACTTGATAACTTTCATTTTCTGTGACTTTGCGAACTAATTTTTGACATTGTGTCTCCAGTGACCTGGTTCCCAGTTTCTCGCCAAGTTCACTCCTTGATCTACCACTCATTGAAAAATATGGCAGCCATTGAGAGCCCAGTTCACCCAGTCCACCACCGAATGCAAACCATTGCTCGTGAAGTCCTCTCCATCTGCAAGCCAGTTAGACTCGGATACCAGAGCTCCCGCAGCATCTTCAACGGAAACCAAATCACGGAATTCCTGTCTGGGTATTTCTCCCACTTTGAATACTTTGGCTCAAAGGACTCCATCCTCCCCAACATGATCTACTACCGCAACTTCTACCAATTCGGTGGTGAGCACGGGCTTGGATCCAACCCAATTGAATTCACTTTCTACGGAAACACACTCCAGAAGCTCTGGAATCACCTTGCCAAACAATTCATTCAACCGTCCATGGCTGATCAGGAAGCTCATGAGGATTTGGCCAAGATCCAGGATCTTTTGTCAATCAAGGACAGGAAACAACAGGAGAAAGTTGAGGGTTACTTCTACATGAAGATTCGCAATGAAATGGAACGTTTCATTACCGTCAACAAGGAAGTCATTGAGCAGTGGACAAAGAACATCATGGGAGACATGCTTCCCAAATTGCACCAGGGCCTTCCCGTCAACTTCCAGAAGACTCTCCGCCTTGCCGAATACACTCAGGAATTCCCATGTATCTTTGGACTTCCATTGAACTACAAGCACCGCATGCCCGTCCACTTCTCCCTTCGTGGAAACTTGAAATTGGCCACTGAGGAGAACATGAAGGACTTCCAAATCCAAGCTGAAGTAAGACCGCTCAATAACTTTAATTAATGGGACTAAATCTTATTCCAAAATGATAAATTATTTCAGCTCCACCCAGTCTATGCCTGGAAGATGCATGATAAACTCAGCGTCAAGGTCCCATTCTTGAACAAGAAGTACGAGACTGGTCTTCAAAACCACATGGTTGCCCAGTTCCCATTCCGTGCCCTCGTCCGCAAGGCCCCAAGGAACCAAATCACCATTGCCATCACGCCAACTCACATCCACGAACAGACGCCAAACTCCGAGTTGAACTTGATCACCGTCCACCGTGTCCCATACACCGCTGTCATCGTCGGTAAGATTCCTTGACTCATTTCCTACAAGTCAAATATTATGATGAAAACCTTTGCTTCATAAACTGATTTGTTTCTCTCTCTCTCCGTTCCAGATGAGTGCTGGCCAATTACCCACACCGAAGCTGGTCGCGTCAAGGCCGTCCGAGTCATGGAGACCCCGTACATGAACGAGCGTCGATATGGAGAACAATCCTTGGGACTCTCTCTCCACCTCCAAGAGGAATCTGATTACACGATTGAGGCCGAGGGACAAAGCCAATGGATGCACTTCTGGACTCGCTTCCACACTCCATCTGCCTGGTTCAACCTTGGATGGTTGGGGGCTCCTTCTACCCGATGGGCTAAGCGTAGCTTGAAATTGGACATGGCCCAATCCCAAACCAAGACCATCGCTGTCGTTGTCGGCGGAAATTGGTGGTGGACCCGCAAGAACGTTGATAATTTGGAAGCTCTTGTCACTGAATCTTCCGAGGAACACTCCAGCGAGGAAGAACATGTTGGAAAGGGTAAGTCTGGAGCATATAATTACCCCATTTTCTGGAAATTATAAAATTGGAACGTGTCTAATTAAACTTTATCTCATTTTCAGATGAGTACGTGTTTGTCACCGCTTTCATCGGTAAGAAGAATCCAATCCGCCCATTGACCTCCACCACCGGAATCCAAAAGATCCTCGTCAAAGGAACTCCATCCACCTTCCACTACTTGGCTCATTATGCCTACAACAAAGGACTCCATGGTAAATTCAACTTCCGATTTGTCGCTGGTGATGCCTGCAGAGATGCGGTTGCCAAATTCCCACAAAACATGCCGTCATTGGAAGCCATCCGAGAGTACATGATGGAATCCCACGTTGAGAGCCAACAAGTCCAACAATGCTTCGAACTCCTCAGCCAATGGGAAGTCCCAACCTGGGCCAACCCCCGTGAGCTCCTCGTCCTCCGCAAACGACTCCTCGCTCAGGATCTCATCATCAACAAAAACACTGAAATCCGATTCGGAGAAAACTGCAACCAGATGCCACACCACATCAAAGTCAACGGACAATGGAAGCGTGGACAGAAAATGACTGAGTGGGCTCGTACCAAGTCTCCAGAGGCCAAGCAATGCATTGAGGATGAAAGGAAAGGATTCTCCGTCTCCCCAGTTTGTCTCTGGGTTAGCGAACACCAAGCTGCCGCCATCAACGTCGCTGACTTCGAAATTGAATACACGGAGTTGCCAGTCTGGTTCAAGAACGTCACCTACAGAATGGAAGACTTCTTCAAGGCATACCTCTACACCTACGTCCAACACAACCGATTCCCAGAGGGTGGGCTTTTGGCTGAGAAGAAAATGAAAGTTCATTTTGAAATGACGCCAAGCAAGGAGTTCATCACATTCCACTTGATCAAACCCACTGGACACATCGAATGGCGAAATGTCAAGACCAACACATGGGCCAAGAAGCTCCTCCCATTCACTGTCACCCAAACCCCAATGGAAAACATCCGTGACCGTACTTTCCGATTCTACTCTGAGCGTAAGTCCTTTTCACCCTACCCAACCTAAGATGCTTCCTAAAGTCGAGTCTAATGAAATATTATTGTACCTTTTAAAATTGCAGAATCCTGCACTGTCGAAGGAAAGTATGTCAGCACTTTCGACAATGTCACCTATTCCTTCGGAGAGAAAGTAGCTACTGGCTGCACCCACCTCCTCACCAAAGACTGCACAGGTAAATACCCAATCGCCGTGCTCGTCAAGGATATCCACACTGAACGCAAAATGGTCACCGTTCTCTTGGGAGGAAAGAACAAGATCACCATCCAGCCCTTGAGCGCATTCATGGGTCTCCGCAAAGGAAACTTCAAGGTCATGTTAAACAACCAAGTCGTGACTGAGTTCCCCAAGAGAATCCATCACCCGCAATCCCACGAGCTCATTGCCACCGTTGAATTGATGTTGAATGGAGGAGTCCAAGTCCTTACCCACCGTGTCAAGGTCGCCACTGATGGAGCCCGTGTTGCCCTTTATGGCCACAACGACCTCAAGAACAGACTCTGCGGAATTTGCGGAAACGCCGATTACGAAAGCGTAAGAACTTTTTAATATTTAGCGAGATCCAGGATGAAGTTACACTAGTCTCCATTCCTTAAACGTTCTAATTGTTATTCTGTTTTGTATTAATTTAGAACGCCGAGATGAGAAGCCCAAAGAACTGCCCGTTGAGCAACGGAGAACTCCTCGTCGCTTCCTACTCCTTCGATTCATTGAACGCTGACGAGAGCCGTGGTCAATGCCAAATCCGCCCAGAAATCAAGGCTCGGATTGAGAAGGAAAATGCTGACTGTGTCCACCATTCCACCCACAACGTGCTCATGAGGAGTGAAATCAACGAAATGACTGATTCCGAGGAATCCAACCAATTCGATGCCGAAACTGTCTCTGATGAGTGCAACGTCCGTGAGCGAATCACGAAGCGATTCCCAGGAGTCGGTCTCTGCTACTCCGAGAAGCCCATTCACCAATGCAGCACCGGGTGTTATGCACAAAACGTCATTCAAAAGGAAGTCACCTTCAAGTGCTACCAGAAATCCAACCCAACACCATTTGCCAATTACATGATGAAGCAGATGACCATTGATGTCCCAACCGTCTGTGTTCGGGCCTAAATCTCAACACCTTCAGTACAACAACCTTTTTAAAAAATACTTACACTCTCATCACGACTGATTAATATGGAAATGGACCGGCAACCAACTTAGGAACTAACCTGGATTTAATTGTTACAGCTCTGGTTTCCTCATTGGTAAAGTACAGTTAGGATTTAGACTTAAAAAAAAATGTGAATTCCCAATTTGACTGGATGAACTAAAGCAATAAAGAAAGCACACAACAAATTTTCGTTGTCTCCGTAGTTTCATTCAGCGTTTCCTTCTCTCAATTCAAAGTATCCGAGCCATTAGGTTAAGTTGCGGTTCAAAACGAGGAAATTACAGTTGTAGAAGTCCTCCGGCGAATCTCACTTTCTAGAGTCATGAAAAAATTCTTGAAAGAATTATGCCTAAGCAAACCCGAATCCTACAGTTTCTTTTGTAGGTCTTCATGATGATTTCGGAGTTCATCGCGTCTCTTCCGGCCGATTGTCCTGGAACAATTCAATATGAAAATGGTCTCCACTTGAGACCAAATCCCTCCCGAGAAGGTGTTAAACTCACTTTAAAAGTTTTCATGGTTTAATCATAATTGTCATGCACATTTATTATTGGATTGAGTCACACTC
>Ga0194135_10001985_pt1 | contig 12381 bp, 6 predicted proteins | sample LitLau_LLRF_2013_FD_134024 | JGI IMG/M metagenome (GOLD analysis project Ga0194135, IMG submission 134024) | Freshwater sediment microbial communities in response to fracking from North America - Little Laurel Run_MetaG_LLRF_2013 (version 2) | ecosystem: Environmental > Aquatic > Freshwater >... | reverse complement strand
GCGTTTCACTTAAAACTCTTCCGCGTACATTTCCTGCTGGCAAAGGAAGGATCGATTCAATCCTTTTGCGTTCTCCCGCGCGTTTATTGGCATTCCCACAGAATCCTGCGGATGAGGAAAAAGAGAAAAATGATATCAGATCATGAGAAGGGATGAGAAAATACTTCGTTTCCTGTCTGGAGCTTCTTCTTCTTCTTTCCTCCTCCTCGCTCCCGACTTTCTCCTTACATTCTCTGATTCATTTTGGAAAAAAAGTTAAGTTAAAAGTGAATCCAATTGGGAGTCTAGTGAGAGTGCGTGGGTGGAGGAGTGTAGTGTACTAGGAATAAAACGGGCAGGCTCTGCAGAAAAAAAAGTCGGGCACCAGACCAAACATTTACTTTTACTGTCAGAATTGGCAATTCTCCTGACTCCCCCCTACGTTTCCTTTTTTTTGAAGAATAGAAAGAAGCCAACATCTAAGGCACAGCGGAGGAATAGTTAGCAAGTAGGAAAGCACCCGTTTCAACTCTTCTAACTCTCCCCCTTTTAACTTGTAATATTATTATGCTTTTCTCAAATCCTTACTTTCTCTTCTCTGGTACTCATCGCATCTCCGTTGAAAGTCATGCCTCCCTTCCTGCCTGTGCGGGTTAACAAAAGAGGCCCCTACGAGACGAGTAAAGTCGGAGGGCGAAGATATGAGAATGTATGAGACATTAAATTAAATTACATGCAAGGGAATACGGGGGATAGAGAGAAAGAGGAATCGGAAGCCAAAAGCCAAAGCTTTTGGCTTGCTTGACTTGCCTCTTTGATTCTTTCCATGATTCAAAAAATGGCCGCAATTTCTTTGGTTCAAAAGCCCTAGTACGGAATCAGGTCAGAGGAACAACTGAGTTTCAGAACAAAAGAATTCTTTCCCTGTATGGGTCCTACGCTCTTAGAATATTTTCTGTATGTATGGCACACTACGTAAATAGAAAGGCAAACAATACGCACGCAATATTCCTCACACGCATTTGTACAATTTCATAAACTTCAACTTACTAACGAGAGAGAAAGGCGTGTGAAAGTGTTGGATGGGAGCCCCCCTTTCTTCCTACCTGTGTGTACCTTTTACCTTATGAACACTGAACTATATGGATTACGTGAAGACTGTAAGTTGCGTTGAATCCGATTTTTGGAAGGGCAAGTCAAGCATCAAACTAACCAGCAAGCAGGAGGAGCGCAGCAGGCGATCAAGGAAACTTTCAAATCGAGCAGGAGGGAAGCTCAACTTTTTTTTAAAGGAGAAAGTAAACTTGTTAGCGTCATGTTAAAGTCTTTTATCATTATTGAGGTCATCACCTTCCGCATCTGTATATTTCCCTGGAGCTACTCCTCTAAAGTTTTACCCCCTGCTCCCCCTTTATATTTTATACCATAACCCCAAACTCAACTAATCCTTAATTCAACTCTGATGATGGGGAAGGTAGGATAATGAATTTACTTGAGCCGATTCCGTCAGCTAGCTTCCTCTTCTCTTCCAAAACCACCACTCCCACTTTCCCACTTTCTCTCTGACCTTAGAATTATAAAGTTTATACATCCCACAAATTACAAAGACTAAAAGCTAATGCAACATACATTATTCACCGTGCCTTACTCGGAAAACTCCACGTCCTCGCTTCATTTCAGTCCCAACATATTCTAATCTCTTCCTCTCTCGTTGTCTACGTCTCGTTCCTTTTTGCATTTACGAGGTTCTAAATCCCAAATCCCAGCCACCACTCTACCATTGTCAGTAAACCTGCATTATGTCCAGAAATATTTTTCCCAGGGCAAAAACTTCCACTCCCAATGAAAAAGTTTAGAAATGAAAACGAGTGTAGAGAAATCAAAAATTCATTCCTTTTTCTTGCTAAAATCCCAGATTATCCTACCAAATGAGACGTTCAGTTTACTCCTTCAAACTTTTTATATGAAATCATAAGGCCTTCTTTCCCAAAAAATTTATCCAAATTTGAATCCATTTTCCTTTTTACCATTTAAGGAAGAAAAAAAACTTTCGATAGTTTGGAATAAAAACTTTTTTTTTTTAATTTTCTAAATCCAAAATTTTTGAGCAAATGAAATTTATTCATTTTGCATTTATAGCTTGAATGCTACACGGGAAAATGCTTAAACTGAATGTGAACGTGGGTAGCAGGATCTGTCAATGTGATGTAAGGAGAAAGTTGAGTATAGGTTTTGGCAAAGGGGCCTCCTCATAAAGAAAACGTAGTCAAGATCCATTGCCCTTTTAGCCGGAAGTACTAAAACCTGCTTTTGAGGGAAAACCAGGAAATATTGGATGAGACGTGATGTGGACGGAGTATGTTTACAATCCGCGTCTCATCCCGTCCTCCTAACTTGGGGCACTGGCACTGGCTGCCTTGGGTAAGGATGGGGATGGAGCAAGGAATTTGATACATGATTAAGCCCGGCGCTGCTTGACTGGCTCACCTGGCACTCGTAGGTTCCATTGTCCCGTTTTTGCACAAACTTGATAAGAAGGGTCCAGTCATCCGAACCGTCCGCATGGAGTACTTGAAATCTTTCATCATTCGTGTATGTGATCTTCCCCGTGGTTAAGATATGCCAGTCTCGTCGTCGATACCAGGAAATCTACGCAAATAAAAACTAGGTCACAAAGGTTATTCCTCATTCTACACAATGCTGCCGCCATCGGGCCTCGGTAGGTAAACTGAATGGGGGAAATTGGCGTTCCATGTTCAAACGTCATTGCCGCCTTTGGTAAATGGGCTAAGTGATTAATCATTAGGAAATGTGACATGCGGGGAGAAAGGGGCTCGTAGAGAAGAAGTATAGTTATTCAATAAATTGGGCTAAAACCAGATGAGAACGGGAACATGTGTCCACCTCCATACAGAGATTGCTCAGGGCATCAAACTCTGCTCCTACGCCTTGTTGTACACCAGCAGGAGTCTCCTGTTCTACACGGGACCAGAGAGAGAGACGGGGGAGAAAGCAAAGAAAGTACAACTCGAAATGAGGTGAGAGCATCCGCCTCCTCACATATTTTCAACATTACTCGGATCCTCGTTATAAGGGAACCATCGACTTGGGCTTTGGGAAACGTGACGTCAAGGATAGAGCCAAGGTGGCCATTTCGATGGCCTAAATTACTCAGGGCACGTCGAGTAAGACATCACAACAAGTGCAACAAATTCGGAGAGTATGAGGAAGAAAAGCTTAATGCCTTGATCTCGTTTCTGGACGAAACTTGATTCGTGGAAAGGAAAAGTTTTTTTTTCGGAATGGACGGCCATTCCTCTCGTAATGAGATGAAACATGGAAAGGGTGTGAGGAATGTAATTGGAAACGCACCAGGGCACAATAATAAAAAAAAAACGTAGAAATGTTTTGAAATAATTTCTTAATATAATGAAACCACTATTACTACTTACAGATCTTTCCCCCAAATTCCGAACTTTGCATCGCAGAAAGGCAGTATCACCCAATGGAACTGTAGCATTTACACTTGTATTGTTATCAAATGGGTTCTCAGTCATTTTCTGAAGCTCCTCAAAACTTGCGTACTGCTGATTCGCAGTGTGTGCCATTGCCAAAGCATCATGGCTCAGGGCACCACCCTGTTTCTCTGTCACGAGTTGTAGTGAACCTGAAAGAGAAGGAGACGACTGAAATTAATTTGAAATTCCTTACTACCAAAATTTAATAAGCTCTTCAGTAGGACCGGCGACAGTAGCCTCATCAGTCTCTCAATTTACTTTATACTTTTTTCTGGAACAAATAATTATCTTCCCAACTCCCGTGCACCTTGCTCTTTATGGTCCATGCCCAAATTGAGATCAGAAGGGAACCCCGTGATTACCAAGTTTATTTCTCATTAGCCTAAACGCGCAGAGATCTTCCCTTTGTAATTTTCCTTTGTGTCGAACTGAGCAGCATATAATTTAATTATCTCCTTGGCTATTATGTTACCCGAGGCAGAGTTTACCCCGGTAGACTCATACGGAGAGGCATATACTTCCTCCACTTTACCCACCCGTTACCCACTTTTCAGCACGTATCCAGAGTGAGGCCCCTTGAACCAGAATTTAGAGTGGGGTGTAGGTTTCATCATTATACTAGACTATGCGGCATCAATGGATTAATCCCATACTTACGAATAAATAGGCTTTTGGATTAAAAATTTAAGGCTACCTACCAACATACTGACAGGCTCATCTACATGTGTTTTCCATTTAGATTGTCAAATGTCAACTTATAGTTTGGCCACATCATTGTGACATATGATTAGTGCGTGTGAGTTTGAGATTGGTATGTGTTGGTTAGTAATACTATTTTTAATATTCTTATTTATTCGACTCTTATTATGGTGACAAGGCATGACAGTGTGCATGGTGCGTGATAAGGAGGGGAGCGGGGGTGTGACAATTGGTCGTGATGGGTGAGGAAGCCGCCCTGCCGAGAAATTAAATTAATCTTCCTCTGCCAAGGCAGGAAGGAGAGAAATATTCCATGCTAGGAACCTTCATTCTTCCTCCTTAAAATTCCCCCTGGGAGACATTTTTCATCCGCCGATCTTTTCTTATACAAGGATCCGATGAGATGCTTTCTCTCCTGATGCGTCCCAACTTCCGCCTTCACACAGCGCAGCACGCGCTATTGCTAGCTCAGATTTGCAAAGTCCCTTAACATTGCTGCCTTCGCATTTCCTAGAAAAAACTTTAAGGAATGGTTAACAATTATTGGGAAAGCAGTATCCCAGAAGTGGAAGAAGGTGATGTACTTTTGCCATTTTATATTATGATGTTAATGGAACTTCAGATTTTAATTTAATTCAATTAAAACCACCCCACTTACTTCTGGAATTCAAGAGAAATTTGCTGCACCGCAGCACTTTGACAGCCTGATTTTCAACTAATATTTGTTAAATAATTCCCTTATAATTTTTGTACTTTTTTTTACAGGCGGTGCTATAAGTAATGCAAGGGACATGGACACAAGTACAGACGACAGGAAATGGACCATTTGCTACTAGTTTTTCAACCAAATGCACTTTTAGTGACTATATATTTACTACAAGTATAATTTGCATTTGTGAATTCCATTTTTACTTGAAAATTGTATTTCTCTGGTTGAGTGTGGGGTAACTGTCCGTTATCGACGAGCTATCCCCTCCCAACTCTACGTGGAGTATAGATTTTCCCTGCTCTTAAATTTTTCATGAAGTTATGAAATAATCCTTCAAATTGTTTGCCCGTTTTCCCAAAATAAAATCATGGGTATTTCTCTTGGGACGTGGGAAGGTAGTGGGGTGTCCTAACGTCAGCTGCTGTTATTGTTTTTTGTTGTCTTCAATGGAACTTCGTAATCTCAGTCCATAAAAACAGAATTATATTGAGGCAGTGTACAGAGTCTCCTATTAAGTAATCTACGTGACGACGGGGGACAAGTAGATATCAATTTCATCCGTTCACTTGCGTGCTCATTAGTTTCCAATAACAATTCCGAAATCCAAACTGGCGCATGATAACCACCAGCATTAGGGCCGTCACAAAAATATTCGGAAATTAATCAGCATTTTCATACCGGCAGCATGTCACGCTTTTTGGAGGCAGTAAGTTTTGAAATTATGATTTCATATTACGTTTCAAAAGTTTAGTTTTTCCTTATATCTCCCATTAAGTTCGGAGCTGCATGTTGGGTTTTTCTTTGGTTATGTTCCATAATTGGACCTCTCCTTTGGATTTTCGTTTTATTCTCCCGGTTTTGGTATCTGGCGCTTATTTATTCCGTCTGGATCCTGTACGATCGAAACATTGGCAAACAGGGTGGGAGACGGTAAGTTAAAATTCACTCGTGCTAACTTTGGACCGTAATATTAATAATTTTTTGCCTTATACAAGCTCGGAATTTGTACGGCGTCTTCCAGTATGGAATTGGTTCTGCGCATATTTCCCAATGCGAATCGTTAAGACGACAGCGTTGGACCCTTCGAAAAACTATCTCTTAGTCTACCATCCGCATGGGATGTACTGCGCAGGTTAGCACGTTTTATAACCTAACATAACCTTACCTAACGTTATAATTATAAACGTCATCAATTCCGTTTAGGAGTTCACGGGAATTTCGGATTCGAAGGGAACAAAGTGAGTCAAGTTTTCCCTGGGATTAGAATCCATTGCCTCACGCTGGACTTTAACTTCCGAATTCCCATATTTCGGGAGATTTGCCTAGCTGGAGGTTTGTGGGCATTTATGACTGGCACGCACGTTACTCAGGTTAACCGTTTACTAACTTCTGAGTCAATTTCAGGTGCCTGCTCAGTTTCGAGGGAGAGCATGAACTGCTTGCTGAGCAAACCCGGCGGTGGGAACGGCGTTCTAATTATTCCGGGTGGTGCTAGGGAGGGTAAGAACAACCATTGTCTGTGGATAGGGTTTCCGTTTCTATCTACAGACAATGGTACAAACCAAAAAATTGGTACAAAACAAGTTTCGCTTTGGCATAAATTTCTTTATTTTATATAATATAGCCCTATATTGTGAGCCTGGAACAGATATCGTCTATTTGAGAAGAAGAAAGGGTTTCATCAAAGTCGCCATTCAAAATGGGTACTAAAATTCTTTAATTCTTCGTAACACATCTAAATGTCCTTTGTTTTATTTAATCAGCTCTCCCCTCGTGCCGATTTACACTTTTGGCGAAACGGACATTTATTCTCAACCGAAAAATCCAAAGGGTTCCCTATTGCGAACTTTTGAGGACAGATGTATCGACGTGATCGGGGCTGCTCCAATTTTTGGATACGGGTTTGGCCTTCTCCCACGACGGCAAGCGATTACTTCCGTTGGTGAGAATTCAAGTGAATTTTGTAAAGGAGGGAATCAGTCCAGAGTGTTGGGATCCCCTCCTTATCTTTCTAGACACCATGGTATTAACTATTGTTTTTGTCTACATTCAGTTGGTGCTCCGATCTTGGTTGAGAAAATGGACAATCCGCCACAAGCATACATCGACAGTCTGCATGAGAAATATGTTGCTGCACTTACTGATCTTTATCACACGTATCGTGACCAGTACGGTCATCCTGACTCTGAGCTGATTATTTGTTAAATTGGATACGAGCAAGAAGACTCCAAATGGCAAATATCAGACTCCTAAGTTAACCATGCTAGTATCTGACGAGTGAATAGTATAAAGAAAACTAGAGACTGGACAAAAAGTTGTGACAATTCCCAAAACGATAATCAAGGTTGTTTATACATCTAACCTGTTGCTGTATAAAGTATGTTGCGTATTTGTTTATCAAGGTTTGATATAATGGTATAAAGCAATATGATTCCCTCCTTTAATTCTTCTTTACATTTCTATTCATTTTATTTTTCATAACTCCATTTCCATTAGTAATTTCTCATTTCAAATTTCGGACTGGGGTGTCGACATTTCACCCTAACTTTAATTACTAATAATAGTTGCGAGTGTGCGAGCGAACACAAAAAATGCATTTTATGTGCTAATTTCAAATTAGTAATTTGAATTTGATTCATTTACATGCCGCAATAATTTTTTTTACATGGTGAATATCTGTTTTCCAAAAGCGTTCCTAAAAGACAAGAATGTAAGTTTGGTAATTGATTTTTTTCTCAATTTATGAAACGTGCTCCGAAATAAATAATTTTTCTCCCAGTATCGCAACTGAAGGCCAGTAAAACATCATTTCCACCAACGATTCATTCGTAGATTCCAAGGTTTGCTGAAACGGCGTTTAGTTAATCCAATCATTTTTTGTTTAAAACTCCTTGATAGAAATGTACAGCTCTAACCTGGAGGCATGTTTTGAAACTTCAGACATTTTGACCAGCCCAGATAAAAGTTGGCTCACATTCTCATTCCGCTCAAACTTTTGAGTATACATACACATACATTCAGGAGCGAGAGGATTCAATTACCTTCCCTTTGAGCCATTTGAACTGAATTCTTGTTTCGAGTGTACAATTTTGTATCGTGTATCCCACTTTGCACTTCTTCTGATCTGTTATAGTGCAGACCTACTTTGTGAAATTTGCTAATTTGTGGTGTGTCTAGTATCGCACTGTTAAAACTCCCGTCAAAGTATGTTTCACTTATAGTTTGGTTTCACATTCTGCTTTCCTTAACCACAGCGTGGGAGAAAATATAAGAACTGGACTTTCCTTCCAAAATAATTTCAAACATCAACACAACTTTAATTTTGTAAAGTCTGTCATCCATACCTCAAAGAGCTTCTCCAATTATGGAACGCTTGCAGACGTGTTCGGTTGGTTAAGAATTCATTAACCAACTAAATCATGATTCATGATACTCATGGGTATACAAACAAGAGCGAAATGATTTTGAGTATGTTGAATTAACAGAAATAAAATAAAAACAATTTCGTAATCACTGGTATTAATGAGTGCAGTTTCAAAATTGTAATCTTATACTGCTCATTATCCCTCACCTTTGAGCTGTAGTTAAACCGTATGTGTAGTTATAATCAATGCCATAAGATGATTTCAAATATTTTGAGTCTCATTTGTTATAGTTCTGTCCATGGCGGTAAATAATTTCCGAAACATAAACATTCGCAGAGCTTACGCGAATTTTCTGAGAAACGGGAAGCGGTAATTATATGCATTGTCAGTTTCCGACAGAAAACGAAAGCAATATTAACGTTCCAACACGCAAAAAGTGTCAGTTTAATTTGATTTGAAGCGTCCGATGATCCATTACCACTACACAGTTGATTCAGAGTCATGCCTGAGTTATTCTCGTATAGGCCTTTTCACCACCTAAGAAATTCCAGGATGGGTGAGATTCTGATCGCGTAGAATACGTCCACGTAACAAATGAAACGGGTGAAAGCACGTCCCATAACTCTTCCTTTGTTGTCTCCTTTTCCTGTCAGCCCACGCCATTTTAAAAGGAAATTAGGTTTGCATTCCAGGTTTCGACCCTTATAAGACTCCACCCGACTTCATGTGGTTGTACCAAAGGAGAACGCTCAAAAATCCTTCCCTCACACCGTATTCCTCCAATAACCGTCAAAGATTCATATCCTGCTGGTATGTATGTTGCAAATATTATTTTATCATATTATATTTTTCTACTATAGAAAATGTGATTCCAGGGTTTTCATAACTTTTAGTCAATATGATTTAGTCAACTCTTCCGTTACTACTTGGCCCCAATTCCAAATAAAATTGTACGCAAAAATTTGGAGAATAGAAATGATGGGAACTGGAATTTTCCAGCATAAATTTGCATTGGAACTTATTGGACCGTTCCAAGAGACTCTACTTTACTGGTTGGAGAACCCTTATTTTTGTGAAATTTGAAAAGCCAGAAGCGTCATTCCTGCTTTTGATTCTCGCACCCAGTTTTTAATTGGATCCCAAAGAATAATATTTTTCTGACTCGTTTATTCGACCGGATAAAAGAGGTAAGGATGAAGGAGAGCTCTTGAACTTACTTGGTTTGCTATTATTATCATTGATGAATTTTTCCCAAATGAAAAGTAGACCTCGTCGCAAGAGACATGGCAGGAGAGGTAGGTTGGCCCTAAGTCTACGTGGTCACGGGGATCCACTCGACATCAACTGAATAATGGCTTGAAGGGAACCTCATTAGGATTCAGGAGAAGTCCGTTTCCATCTTGATGGAAACCATGCGTTTCCTGAATTAATGAACCAATTCAAATTGGTAATTATGTGGCTTCAAACTTCCCCTTGTCTTCCGCCAAAACGACCAAGGAGGTGAAGTTCTCAAACCAGATGAATCGGTGGATTCATTAATAAACCAAATCATTCCTTGTCACTTCCGATAACTTCTTATAAGTCCCGTTCCCAGGAGCCAAACATCACGGAAGTTAACTTGAAGGAAAGGAAAGGGAAAAGTAGGCTCAAACCCAATCTGACAAGCAATTATAATTTCCCCCCGTTTTCTTTCCTATCTCCACACGAAGTCGGTGAGAGTTTCGGTTGATGATCTTAGGTTGATGGAAGCTTTCCTTGGGATACTCATGTTAAGGACGTGTCTTAACTCCACCAAAAAAACCGACTAGGTATTCTTACTAAATATGACAGAGAGTGCTGATTAGGCAGAAGCTCAAGTTAATTACGCTCAAACCCCAGATCAATCAAAATTGTCTAAGAAATCTCTGACTCTGCGCAATTATTTAGAAACTACTAATCCCTTTAATATAACCAAATTCTGAGGCTTTCCTGCATTACAGCACAAACCATCTTACCAAGTGATGGAAATGCAGAAATACTTGTCGCAAATCGAAAAAAAAATTTCCCAGTCCACAACTGAAACCAAATTAAAACTTAATGAAATTTTAAAGCTTAAATTGGAAAACCCACTTAATCCCTTCTCCGTAAGGGCTTCTCCGTACTTTTAAAACGCTGTCTGCATTTCGCATTTTAAGTTTCCGGAACCGTAATGAGATTTAATTCCGTTGAGCACTCAGAGTATAGTTGTGTTCCGAAAGTGTGAGAGCAGAGACTTCTTTTCCATATGGATTCCAAAATCCTTGTAAAAGTGGATGGAAAATGGGTCGTTACCTTGATTGGATGCAAGGAGCAGAAGTAATGTCTGAAAGGCCAAGACCGTATTTAATCTTGGAGACGACGGGAAGTAGAGCGGCGGAGTGGGGCGAGAGATGAATGAAGGAGAGTCCATACTTGGATGATTTTAATTGAGTGTTAACGCCGCCTTCTCACTCCTCCCGTGTCTTAAGTCCCACTTTCTAATCCTTCTTGATGAGAATTCCTTCCTTTGGCCTACCCTTAGGCTCCTTTGGGGAACTCTAGAAACAGAACCAAAAGATTTAGCATTATCATTTTGTGCATAAATAAATTGAAGAATCTGCGAATACAACTTTAGCAGCTACAACACGAGAGAGACGCGAATGAGATTCATGCAGGCTGTATGTGTGGGCGTCTTCTCCTCCTTAACTCTTATTACTCTTTCCTTGGGGATTATTGGATTCTTAAATGAGACGGAACTGGGAGCCAAGAAGGAGACGACGGAGAAAACTGGGATCTGACCGCATTAGTCTTTCCATAAAGTCAAAGTTGGAGTTGGTGGAGTATAGTTGATATACAAGGAGAGAAAATGGTTAGAGGAAGGAGAGGAAGAGAAAGAAAGTGTAATAAACGGAATCTCCATAAGGGGGTAACCTAGACAATCGACTAAGTACTTTCTGCGGGTTGGAGAAAAGTAAGAGAGTCATTAGAGCTCGTAAAGTGCAATAGATTATCCTCAAAAAAGAAGCACGGGACTGGGACTTGGGTGATGCCCCACTGGATTCTCTACCTCTTTACTTTCTCTCCTTTCTCTTTTGCTCTCCTTTCCCGTAAGTTTCGCAAGGTTAGTAAGAGAGGAGTAGAAAAAATCTGAAGAGATTCCTTGAATTGGTCTGCGCCTGCCAGTAACTCAAATGGGAGAGTCCCGGTCTTATTACAGAAACTCACTGATGCGTTCCCTAGATCTCATTAAAGCCTCTAGTTCGAATACATGCTTAAGACTTCAACTTTAACTGCTTACATACTCAGGGGTTCGGGAGTGGGGGCGCAGGCAGGGAAAGAGGCTCAGAAGAGTAGCGGTTTGGTAAGGTTCCTTCTGACAGGCACACGAAAACGGGGAAAGTCGCCGATCTGACTTTCACTTTTATGCACGGAAGGTAACTTTCTTCTTTGTTCCTAAAATTATGAGTCTCTCCTTCTTATTACAAGGCACACCAGTCTCGCATTATCTCTTTCATCTTATGCTCAGTTAGGCACCTCCCCCACTGCAGTTTTCTCTTACAAATGAGTCCTCAGCCTCTGATGCCATGTCTAATTCCCCATAAAAACAAGCCTTTCAAAAAAGTTAAGCAGCACGGGTTCCCTGCCGCTTTTCCACCGTTCACGGTTCGTTCTAATGACACAACTTAAAATGAATGAGTCAAGGGGAAATAGCCTGCGGCTAGGGGTTGATCAGCAAAAAAAACTTTTTGAAAGCGAAGTATATTCACTCTGTAAACTCGTAACTTTTTAATAATATTTCTCTCATCCTGAACATTTTTATATTTATGGATTAATGCGGTTTGGTCATATTAGGCTCGCTGAATTATGCAGTTTCAAAATTTCTCAACCTTCTCAAACTTTTTCTTAGTATTTAGTCACTCAAATTAAAAATCTACAGCATGGGGGCTTAATTGGAACATAAGCTTTCCCTTCTTCATAAACTCTTTAAAAAAGAAAACAAAAGGAGAAGTTTGGCGGAGTGTAGTGGGCTATACGTGGCGGTTATAAAATTCGGAAATAAAAGTTCATTTTTTTAAGAAAAAGTTGAGCCTTTGTTCAACTTTATCTGTGACTG
>Ga0194135_10001984_pt1 | contig 12381 bp, 14 predicted proteins | sample LitLau_LLRF_2013_FD_134024 | JGI IMG/M metagenome (GOLD analysis project Ga0194135, IMG submission 134024) | Freshwater sediment microbial communities in response to fracking from North America - Little Laurel Run_MetaG_LLRF_2013 (version 2) | ecosystem: Environmental > Aquatic > Freshwater >... | reverse complement strand
GAGTTTGAGGCGTACGTTAGGAAACCTCCTTCTCGAAGTCTAGCATTTACTCTTAAATATGTACAGAACCAAACCTTTCAATTTGAATCATATTCAAGTCACGTTGAAAGAATGTGAGATATTTGTTAAAAAAGCATTCTATGTACCGTCTCATGAATGCATGAGTACTTTAAAATCAGATACAGCTAAAGGTAGGCTCTTTAGTTTAGTAAAAAAACAAGAGACGTGCACAACAATTTTGTGTGATCATAGTAGTCCTACAGTAGAAAGTGTGGATACTCCGTACTGTTTAAATAATTGTAGCAGTCATAGGTCATTTGTGACTATTGTTACTATAACTGTTACACAGTGGAGAGTGTGTAACAATGTTACTGACGGGAAGAAATGTAGAATTGGTAGAAGAACGACTAAATATGAATACGATGGGTTGCTGACAGATTCTAATCAACAATATTTACCTATTACTATAACTATACAAAAGTACTTGGAACAGGAAATCATTGTGAACTAGTAGTAAGTTAAAACAGTATACTAATTATTATTTCACAAAGCTAGCTTGGATAGTTAGAAGGATTTTGTGTTATTATTATAGCCAGATCTGTCCAGAAGGACAACAAAAGCTGAAAAGAAAAAAATTGAACTAATAAAAGATAGGCCAAAGTTTACATCAGCCACAAGGGAAGAATGGGTAGCAGCAAGCCTGAACATATGCAAGTTCAGGTATGTATTATATACACACAGAATCATATAGGAAATGGATAAATAATGAATCAACATTGAATATATTTATTTTCTAGACACAATCTGATATTACAGCAAGTTTCTTAGTGTAAAAACACAAACAGACAAGCAGGAAACTTTAAAAAGGTTAAAAATGAGTTTTTAAAAGTTTCGACTTCTTGTACTATATCTTTTACCTAACTACTATTTGATTTTTTATAGACTGTGATCAAAAAGAAAGAAGCGAATAATGAACCAAGAATTGTCAAGTTTAGGTCACCCAATACGTTCTTAACTAAAACTAAAAAAGTTGGAGGAGATGGGAATAAGAAAACAACGAAAACAACCAAGAAAAAAAGACATACTAAGAGGAACATTAAAAAGGTAGGATTTATTTTATCCTTCTATTTTAGTGTTGTCGTTGTTGTTTTACGTATTGTTTTTTAATGTAGAAGCAAATTCAAAAACGCAAGAGAAGAGGACACTGTTCTTTTATACACACATGCTCCTTATGGATTATTTAAAGTAAATGATCCATTAAAAACTATAATAGGGCAGCAAACTCCCATATATATTGACCCTTCTATATTAGATAATTGTCCTAAGCTACCCACATCTACATACAGTGAATTTTGCAAGCGTATGTAAGATTGTGTATAAATGAACAAAATTATGGAAGATTCTCTTAACCAAAATAGATATTTTTCAGAGAATTCTATATTTATAATGAACAACTGTAATGTATAATGTTTAAAAGTATCATTTTATGTAGTTATCTCTAAGTTAAACAATAAAAATAATGACTCTTTATGTTAACATTACATGGTTTAATACTTACACTCGTTTATTTAATTTGTGTTTATTTACTGGACAGACAAGTAATGTCTTCGAGCATCTTAACCCGCATATCTCGTTATCGATTCATTTCATATTTGTCGCTCAGTTTAAGATGTTTTCTAAAATAAAGTCTGCATTTCTAACAGTTTTTTTAGCCCTTGTGCAGCAGGCAATCACAACCTGCGACAAAGAGGATAGTTGCAAGGTGTGTGTTAAAAAAGGGTGCATCTTTATACTGACTGCAAACGGAGAAGAGTGTGTGTCGACTGTCGTAGGAAGAAAGATCAAGGTCACACTAAACCGTTAAGAAATGCGGAAAAATTTGCATCAGCCGGATTGTTGTTCCCTGCCTCTAGATAAGCACAAGTACGACTTTTTTCGTCTATTTCTCCTCGTACGACAATATTCCATCTGTATAAAAAACCAAATAGACACGTACCAATCTATCAGGATAAAGCAATGATTATTGTGTTAACCTTTCAAGTTTAAGGTTTGTATCTATATGCCAAAGAACATTACTGTGAGGAACAAAGTAAATCCGACGAACGATAGCCCGATTTTGCTGCAATCGACTGTAGACGCCTTCTGCGTCAACCCTTCGCATCGAATCTCGAACAAGAACTTGTTTAAAAGTTTCGACTGAGCAAAAAATGTGTTTTAAATGTCAAACTCCATTTCATATAAATCATGTCTGTGTGGCTAGGGAAACCAACTTGCCTGCAAGCTTTTGAAAAAAGCTGCATATAGGGGAAGACTCTGAAGCTAAGAGAAGAGACGGTTCTTGAATAGCAGAGAAAGATGCTACCATTCGAGAATACGCTGATGGCAGTGACAAATTTCATGTAAGCATACTCATCCGCAATTCATTTCGTGAAATTTATCATTTCTCGGTGTTTCAGAGACATTTCATTAGCATTAAACATTTGTTTTGGAACACCAATCTTTCATAGTATTCAATTATTCAACGGGAAATGGACCGTTTCATTGATGAACTTATAATCGCGAATAAGCGCACAGTTGCAGTTAGGAACTTACGTTTCATAATGGACGAATGGGCCTGCGAGGCAATTCACAATGCTGCAGAGGAAGAGAAGAGAGTACCTAAAGAGCTGGGATTTGACTTAAGATCCTGATTACAGATGGGGATTTGTCAAACGTAGGGGAATGGATGGAAAGAGTCGCACCTGTGTGTTTTTTGAAGCCGCACTAGAGAACTCTGCAGCGTCCAACCTGCATTTTTGAAAGCTGTCGAAAAATACGGGATCCCATTTCGCTGTCGAAGTGAAAAAGGGGGGAGAATGTGCTTGTTGTAGAAAATAAGCTACATAGAAAACGAACAGGTCGAAACAGCCACATTTGCGGGCGTTCCGTTCATAATCAGGGGTATGTTAATGACGCTTAAGTAATGCCAAGATCTTGCCACATAAGTTTAACTGTACAAATCGAACCTTTCACAATCGAAAGATTTAGGGTAGATGTCCAAACTTCATGCCTATCAGTTTATAAGCAACTCTTCATAAATTTGGAAGAAGTTTTGTTATCCGTCGAAAACTTAGTTCAAATGAGTCTGCTTCATAAGGTATTAAGTCCGCTATCGTCAGAAAACTACATGTCTCCGAATCAGCTAATGTTGCTCCAAAAAGCGCCACCTCAACAACATTATCTCTATATTCATGTGAGACACATGTCATCATTTTACGCAGGTGTCTGGAAGTTTCAATTGATAATTGTCATTCAAAGGAGAACCCACAAGACACTCTGTTTCATGTCAACGAAGTTACAGACATTGAAAACTTCGGTACCGTAAACGAGATCTCGTTGTTTTCGCCTATGGATGACCTTTTCACCCCCGAATAAATTTCCGCCATTAATGAGACAAACGTGCTCTAAGAGTCAGATGTTTTCTGGGCAGATGTCTACCTGAGACTGTTGGAGATCACAAATCGCATGCGGCTACAGTCAAGATCTTGACAACTTGGAATGATCATTACAAATTGTGTTCCAGATTGAAGATGAACTTTAATTTTTGAAACAGATATTTATATTATTTACTGGTAGAATTCCCCATCTGTTGTGTTACAATAAAATTTCATCTACAGTTTAAAATTACAGTTTTAGGTGCTCAATGGCTTTTGCTAATAACGTTCAAAATTTCAACTGGATTCAAAGAACACTTTTATAGATATTCATGGTTTAGTAAAAGACGACAGACGCACGGACAGACATTACGGATATCATGCGCGGGTCTATAACCCCAATACCTGGGCTAAAACAAATTAGCTTTATTTTAAGGAAATTTAGGTTAAAATTGTTCAAATTGTACATGAAATCCTAAAAATTTATCGAAAAATCACTAAAAACTTTTTTTCTTGTCACAAAAATTGTTTTGAAACATTAACGCCACACCCCGGTATATAGCCCCTCCCCCTAAATACTGCCCAGGCCGTTTTTAGAGGTTTAAACAATAAAGCCACATGGGGCTCTAATCCTGGAAATACGGTAATTCATATATAAGAGTACGAGACAAGAATTCTGATGACTTTAGCAATCTGATGACTGATGAGAGCTAAACAAATGAATGTAATTAATGTAAACTGCAAATACAAGACACAGTGATAATTTTATTTCATTGCTGAATGTTTATTAAACAAGAAGAGATTTTAAGAACTGAAAAAAGCAGCAGTATATAAACGAAGTATGTCAAAGTGTGTACTTACAGATCATCGATTCGGGTCTTCGGCTTTCCAGATGGAATACCTTCCCCCCGGGATTTAGGGTCCTGAGGATGAGGCTTCGTAATAGGAGTAGCACCCTTCGGCGATGGGTTTGACGGTGGAGCGATGGTTGGCTTAGGCTTCAAAGGCGGTTTAGCATACAGTAGTAGTGAATCGTTCGCCATGGGGGGTGAATTGAATACCCCTTTAACATGGTCGACGCTGCCAATGACGCTTATGATTAAATCGAAGGTGATTTGAGAGATGGATGAATTAAATGATTAAAAATGGAGAAGAGAATGTACGACTTGGTTGCTCGTATAGAGTTACATTGTTTATTGAATGGTGTCCATTGAACAATGTCGACGCTGCTAAAGACGCTTCGAAAAAAGATGTCAAAGGAAATATTTATTGGGTGAAGACGGAGAGAAGGAGAATGTGCGACTTGTTTACTCATACCCAGTTTCATTTCCCTTCTGTGTTCACCGTGTGGAGATCACCACCACTGACTGCTGCATGTATTCTTTGGTACAGGCATGAATGGAAACTGAGACTAGAGTCATGGATTTATTTATTGAGTGAAGACGGAGAGAAGGAGAATAATATGCTACTTGATTAGTCATACGCAGTTTCATTTCCCTTCTATGTCCATCGTGTGGAGATCACCACCACCACTGACTGGTGCCTTTATTCTTTGGTACATGAGACTGGAGTTATTTACTATATAAAGTCATTTTATTTGCTCGGCAACTTATAATGTAAAGCAATAGACGCGAATGTACATTAGGATAATAAGATCTTCCGATTGTTGTTTGGGGTTTTTGGCAAAAAAACCGGCATATCATTCGTTTGATCTGTAGAGCTGGTGGCCGAATAGTTGACTTTGGTTTCCCCATCTTTTGTTTCGAGTCCAGGATGAGTGTTTAAATTAATTGATTGTTCCGCTTTATTTCGTCCTGATGTTTTGCGGGTGATCTCGGAGGAAACATCGGTGGGTTTTGTGGAGAAGCCACTTCTAGTGAATTGGATACGTCAGCCGTGTCTGTTAATCGTGGAACTTCGGGTGGAGTTTCTACGTCAGACTTCTTCTTGGTATCTTCAGTTGATGATTTTGTTTTGGAACACCAAGTGATGCAACAGCAGAAGTCAGCAAGAGTTAGGGGCACGTCGTATTCTTTCCCACCTTTATCATACATCGTCCTTTGAAAGGTTAGCAGTGAAAATAGGCTCCTCCGACATATCGCGAGAATATTTGTCGTTTCTACCGATTGAGTGGTTTGGAAAAAATCCCTTTAAGATTGAGTTAGCGAACGCTCTAAATAACCCACCAAGAGGGCTGATTAGATTGAAAGCCAAGCAAAGTCCTAGGAAAATGAACAGATTAGTTACGCAGTAGTCTTGAATTGAGGAATCAACATCGACTTGTAAATGCGAAAATAAATGAGATATGTTCAATAACGTAAGTAGTTAAACAAAAACCAATCACCAACCCACTGAAAAGCGTCCTAGCTTACAGATACGCTGTATATAAGAATCTACGTAGCTGAACCTGCAGGTTCGGAGAAAACTTTTTGAATTACTATTATTGGTGTTGCATAACTGATATGTATGTACGCAATTACGTAGCAATGCAGAAACAGGAGCTATGAGCAAAATAAAAATTAATATAGATAAAGTTTCCTCAATAAAGTTAAAGTAATGGGAAAAGAAAGTAGAAGATATGTTACTCATGTTTGCAAACGAAACAAGACCTTTGGCATTGGCGACCGAACCCATTAACTTTGATGCAGTTCCAAGAAATAAAGATAAAACTCATATCGAGCCCAAAACCTTGCAACATGAGTAGGAACGTCACCAGTAAGTGCGAAACTTACCTTATGAATTTATTTTTCCAAAATCACGATATACAATGCGAACCAAAGGAACGGTGGTATAAACATACCAAGGACATGAAAACACCCAAAACTAGAGGAAGAAACTAGCGTAAATTGCCCCTAATGCCGTAACGGCAACTGCTCACTCTATGAACTTGCCAAGTTCGCAGTTGTCTAGAGCTAGTAGGGCAGCTGAAACGGAACATAATTACAAACAGTTATACCTAGATTTCCCTGTAAAAGACATGCTTTTATTTAATCGATCAAAATTAAATCTTACCCTCCATTTGACGAGTTATTGCCTTGTTGCTTGACGATGTGATTTAATTTGTTGATTAGCTATTAAGTATATAAAACGTATTCTTCGACGTATTTAAAGAAATGAACCTTCGGAGCCATTAACACACATGTTTAAATACATTTGTGGAATAATAAGGGGAATGGAGTCATAACTCGTTCAGTGGTTTTGTTTGAGTCATCAACTTATCTGTGTATCTAGGTTCTATCAAACGATACGTTATGCTTTCAAAGGAAGACCTTTTGATTTGGGCAGAAGTATGATTCAGCAGACGAGGAATTGTTTATGCGTTTGAAACTTTACCTTTATTCTACTCATATGGGTTGACTTGCATGTGTTTAAATTTAGTTTTTCTGTAAGGATGTACAAGCAAACAACTGATATCGTTCTTTAATCTGGGCTACCCTTTTCAGTTACCCTTCCTATATCGCTTAGACTAAATTTTTCAGAATTCAGAGATTTCATTTAGTGTTGTATTTCGGTTGACAAGTCGGCAGAAGGAAACTGATGAAGTTTTCAATTGTTCATTTGTTCCCCAATACATTGTTGCGTTGTTACATTGGACTAATGATTCATAAAGATGTGGTTGCTAACAACCCTCAATCAAAGTTCATGTTGCATATCATGTTCGATGTATTCAGTCAGTAACCTTTGAAAACTTTAGGTTACTATAAAACAGAAGATGGGACTTGAGAAATTAATCATTTCAAATTCTTGAGAAAGCAACATTATTGCCAGAGATTAAATAGCTGCTATAAGAATATTGAATTTTGGCAAGTAGAATTCAGTTAACATTCAATTCAGTTTAGATAAATAATTACAATTGCTTTATATATTACACAAATCCGTTTAAGTACACCAAAGTCATCAGTGCCAAAACTATGGGCATTTTGGTCTTCATCAAAGGTGCGTACTTGCATGGAGCATTAAACCACAAACTTTGTAGTTGGTCTGGTTGAGTATATATGCGATATTTTGTTTTAGAAAATGAGCAGGTTCGAGGAGTCCTTGGTAAAAACAAGGTCATAATTTGGAGCTCGATTTTCGTGGCATTATACATCGCTTGGCTAGCTTCCACATTAATCGACGTAGGTTTGCCAACTTGGTTGGGCATTACAGTATAGTTGTTGCTGAGCCCTCTTGTAATTTTTCTCACTAAGTTTCAAGCGAAAACCGAATAGTATTGACTTTTGTTCTTCCTTTTTTGGCATGTAAAATAATCAAAAATTACATTCCATCGCAAGGAATGGACCTTTTACTGTTACATCCTATTAAGAATATACTTCAAATAATTTTAAATTTTAAGCAGGTTCTCAACTGTGAAGCTGAGAACACTCACAGAAGTATAATTAGGTCTACAAAAAATGCAGAAATACATGGCTTCAGCATTGTTAAATGAATTTGCTAGGCATCAGTTCGCACAACAAGCCCTTGAAGCTTTTCAAATTGTTAAGAATTTCCTTTCAGGCTAACCGATTAAAAAAGAAATTCAGGTAGAAATCAAGCTTAACACAACAATACACCAGTCCATGTTTCTATCATATTTAGACTTGGAGCATTATATCAATTCAGCTATTTTGGGACGAGCAATAGTCACTCTTGGTTTAAATATGTATGCAATGTGTAAAACCCTTTCTCGTGGAAAAAAGACGTAGAAAAGTATCCCTTCCAGGTTTCAAAACCTCAAAATCCAAAGACCAATCAGTATGTATATACACTGTGTGTGTTAATGCACTGTTAACAGTCTGTGTGTAAATACAATGTGTAAATCGTGTGTATACAGTCTGTGTGGGTATATACAGTGTTTTGGCACAGAATTCACCCGATATCCACTATGCAATATACATTGGCAGCAGTTTCATGCTTAAAATGCTCTCTCTCTCTCTGTGAATGTTTGTAAGTTTCCAAGTCGTCGTTGAATCAATTGCGAGGTGCGACTTTGTAGCTAGGAATCTGAGGGTTTTCTCCTTAAGTACGGACATATCGTCTTCCTCGAGTAGGCAGACATGGATTGTTGTTGGTGACTGTCATAAACGAGATCCGTTTAGACGAACGTGTGAGGAGACCCGGAGCAGCTTGACGGCTCAAGATGAATCCTATTGAGACAAACTGGTTCATAATAAAAATGGGCTTAATGTGCAAAAACTCATCCCCTCCTTTCCTCACACACATTCATCTGTGTCCTTATCGGGATTAGAGAACTACCCTTAATAATGCTCCGACTTATAGTCTGACTCTTCTCTGCTTATGGAGACAGATGGAGCAGAGAGATAGAGAGGAAAGGGTTGTTCTGAAAGGAAATTAACTTCTGAGGAAACAATGGCCCTTGGGTGTTTTCAAAGGAGAGGTGGGAGAGACTTAATGAAAAAGGGTTATATCCTTCTGGTCCACTGCGCAATTATTTGGAATTTATTTGGAAGAGGACTTAATGAGAGACTGGTGGTTGAAATATTACTTCCACTTTCATCAATTAGTTCACACATCCTCACATTCATCTATTCATGTAATAACTTTCCCTCCTTGAGACGCTGCGTTTTGGAGGCTTCTATGTATCGGACACGAACATGAATTCCTCTTATTCCTCTGATTAGCTTGAAGAAGTGTGAGAATATTAAGTAAATCAAAAATTCAAAACACTTGTTCTGAGTAGTGATGAGTGAGAGGCTATCAAATGTATGTGTGTGTGTGTGTGATAGTATGTTCGACAGATGATAACGGGCTAGAAGTGACGACGACAACGACGATGAGCTTCTACTATTCATTGTAAAACTATTTGAGACACATTAGAAGAGCATTAGAGGCGATATTTACGAGTTGTAGTAAAGAAGCTTCGAGGGTATTAAGCTTGTGCAAGCATTAAAAGGAATCACATACACACAATGCAATAATAAACATGGTTGCATATTCATTTATCTGATATCCCATTTCCAGTCTCAGCTTATTTAATTCATCTATCAATTTCCGAATTTCCAGAGCAGCTACTTAATAAGTAATCCTGGCTTCAGAAGGAGCGTGAGATGACTCCGGCAGAGAAATAAATGTCTGTGTTGATTATTGGCATCTTCGAAAGCACGTTCACATTATGTATCCTTAAGTAAAAGAAAGACTGGATATGTCTGGATCGTTAATTTTCACTGTATGTTGGGTTACAGAACTTCTGTAAAATACTAAGCCTGTGTATTCCAATATTTTACAGTTGAAATATTTACGAGTTACGTTTCATTAAGATGATTGATGTAAAACGGGGTTGCGGTTGCTTGGAATTGGTACTTATTAGGAATTTATTAGGGTTTAAGATTAGATTGATCTTTGCTGAACGTTAATTCCACGCAAAATTATATAATTTGGTTCCGTAACACTTTTTCGCAACTTCACTCATCACAACTTGAAATTTGTAATGTCATTCGTATTGACTAGAACACTAGAAGTTGGAAAAAGACTTGGAAGAGAAATTAGTAAACTTTTGTCGGATTGCAATTTCCTCTTCCATTTGAAACGTATGAATTATTGACTGCGTTGTAATTTTCTTCTTCTTGTACGTTTCATCCACTATGCAATATACAACGAACAATTGGGCATTAGAAGGAACATTTTGTTAATTGACTGCAATTAAGAACGGAATAAAAGGGTAAGCGGTTGGGATTTACAAAAGACTCGAACGTTTCGAACGTTTCGAATTGTACTTATAAATGTACAAACCTAAGTTAACGCCATTCATATTGAAAATCATATTTTGACCAGCTTAAAGTATCAGGACCAATTATTTAATCCCGTAAAATTAATTTAAGGTTTGTCTAGGAATATTATTTTAATCCTTTACGAATTGTCGTACTTTGCAAAGTTTGCAATCGATTTTTATAAGCCTTCTCCTTTTGAAACTTAATTCGGCAGTCTTGGTGATTGGCTAATAATCATCATTCCTAAAAGTCTAATCAGTTTAATGAACATCTGATTGGCCATAAAGTTTTTCCTTTGCTAAAATATTAAACCTGCATACTGCACAGTTCAAATATTTACGAATTAAGTTTTTAATTAAGATGATGAATGTAAAGTTGGGTTGAATCGATACTCCAATTTATTGGGACTGCTGCTTAGTTTACTTTTTCTTGATTGTTGAGCCCACACTAAAGTGTAATTTGATCGCGTAATACTCATTCATTCTTTTTGACAAGAAAAGAAGTCTTGGGATAGAAATTAGTCACTGGTTTTTAATGATTGCAATTTTCTCTTCTATTTGACATTCTGTTGAATTAAAGATTGCAGTAAAACTTCTTACCTCTGGAAATTTTATTTTATGTATTTTAACATAAGAAGAATGGTTGGGCATTGGAACGAACCTTATTCTGACTTGGCGTTCACTTAGGATCGATCTTTCTTAAAGTCAGGATAACCTGCAAAGCTTCAAAATGATAACACAACGAATGGTCAGAACATTTGGCTACAGAATAAAGTTGTGGGACATATCACAATTTACTCCCTTCGAATGGAATCTAAAGTCCCAAACTATGGAACTATCTTCCTGTTGGAAGTTTATTCTGTGAACTTCAAACATTTTACACACGTCTTGTTACATTCTGTTACCTCTAGCTTTTCTCCTTCGCTTGGTTTGGGTAACAACTGATTTTCGCCGAACAGAAATGCTGGTTAAAGTTCATTGGTGCTAAAATTGGTTTTGTGTCTTTCCATGATACTAAATATCAAATAATCAGTACGGTCAATGGCTTGATTGTCTTTATTGATGTGTTATTTATTTATTTATTTATTCTTTTATTTATTTATTTATTTATTTATTTATTTATTGTTATAGTTCCAGCATGTCCAAGTAGCGTAACCCAATTTACAATGGTTATGAGATTTATAAAAAACCTTTATACCTTTGGAGAATTTTCCAATTTGAAGAACGATATTTCGGCTGAATTAAAGAGAGATATTATGTTGCCTAATTAATTTCTCATTAAAGGGTCTTGTTAAGAATTACATTAAAGTCGCATTACTTTCTCAGAGATCAGACCGACTGCTCCGTCTTTTAATTTGAGTCCAAATTGACTTCAAAAGGATAAACGATCAATAGAGTATTTAGATAATGTATTTACTTCCAACTATTCAAAATTTAATATTCAAGATTTACCTGGTATAATGAAAACCACGCCGGATAGGAATTTATATTGCTATTTAATGCTAGTTCTTATCGTTTACTTGTAGGTAGATCATTGCAAAGACATGTTAGATTCGTTAATTTATTCATACGAATTTTAATCTTATGATTCCTTTTTACGCAATTCCTTTTGCAATCATTACAAACTACAAGAAAAAGGAATTCAGGGAGAAATATTAACGATTCGCAGTGTTTTCGAATGATTTTATCTACAATACTTCGAGTCAGAACTTATTACAAGGCGTGGTTTAATCCAATCCTACAATTGTTTTTGATCTATTCGTTCCGAAGTTAATTTACTTCTTTTTTGTTTTTAAAGCTCCTTATTAAGTTTTAAGAGCGACTGAGGAAGAAACGGACGTACACAATTATTAATTTTGGGTAAGGCTAAAAATACATTTAGTATATATCATTTGACCTCTGTACCGTGGAATAAAATTCCCATGTAGTGCAGTGAAATCTCATACAAGAACCATTTACATTCGATAACTTGAAATATATCAAAATGATAAGCCAGCGCATGATAACCACTTTTGGTTACAGAGTAAAGTTGATGGAAGTAACACAATTTACCCCTATTAAATGGAATCTAAAGTCGCAAACTTTGAGCCTATCTTCGAGCTGGCGATTCTTCCTGTGGACTTCAAACATTATACACACCAGCGGTTATATTCTCTTTCCTTTATACTGTCTGTTACGCCTGGTTTGGGTAAAGTCAGAGGTTAACCGAAAGGAAGTAGCAGCAGATTTTATCTTCCTTTTTACAGCTACATTATTGGTATT
>Ga0194135_10001983_pt1 | contig 12381 bp, 6 predicted proteins | sample LitLau_LLRF_2013_FD_134024 | JGI IMG/M metagenome (GOLD analysis project Ga0194135, IMG submission 134024) | Freshwater sediment microbial communities in response to fracking from North America - Little Laurel Run_MetaG_LLRF_2013 (version 2) | ecosystem: Environmental > Aquatic > Freshwater >... | reverse complement strand
TCAGTCCAGTCTATTCCACTCGAAACTCTACTTCTTTTTCGATTCCTGTTTCGACTCCTTTTTCGCCAAAAGTAGAGCAACCTCAGCCAGGTCCTAGTTTTAGTTTTAATCCTATTGTGTCACAAAGTACGACAAGTTTTCAAATCGTTCATTACAAAATACCTAGTTGATAACAATTGTCATTTGGCATTTCCAACCTTTGCTTTTATCCTTAACAAATGCCTTTCGAATTTTACCGACAGGTTTTGGGACCAGTTCATTTTTTCTCATTGACACTTTCCGAATGAGTAAAGAATTTTCTTTCTTTCATGACTATTTTTTCATAATCTGGTTTTCACAAGAATTAGCTTTAAAGCACATGAAATTTCATTTATGAATTTCTAATACGCACATAAGACTCTTAAAACGATAAAGTCTGACTTTTCGGCGAAATGTATTTTGAAGGAAATGAACGTCTAGTGATCTCATTTGCATCAAGCAAATGGTAGGTAGAGCAAAAGTTAAAATAGCATAGTTCTACATGAATAATTTGGCTTAATTGATTGACATTGTTCGTTAAACAAACGAGACCAACGAGTCTAAGAGAGTGCTTCTAGAGTCTTTTGTTAAGGCTGTTTAGTTTAAAGTAATTTAAGGCTATCGAGTCGTTACGTTTGCTTAAACATTTCGTATCTTAAGCATACATAAAAAAATACCTGGAAATACGCCTCTGCATATTGCCCATTTGCTTTCATATTGCATTGCTTACCCATAATCACAAGATTAGCACTAAAAGTATGTGAATGTATTTTGCACCCACTTTAAGCGTAATAACCATAAAATGTTTATCCCTTATTATTGCAGGTTACAAGTGTTCCCGATTCGATAGGTGCTCGTGTATCTCTAGACCGAATCTGTTTTACCAATTTTAATTGTGCCATTGTTATATGACTTACAAAAGACATTGAAAGCGTTCGGGTTACTTCAACCGTCTTTTCGAGCTCTAGGCATATGGAGGTGTCATTTGATCGGGCTCTTGACTGTTATACAGATGATATTATTATCTTGAAATAAGTACAGAGGATTGAAGATCCATATTCAACGATACTTGAGATTATCGTGAATGTTTTGGTTATGAATGAATGCAAATAATCAATAAATTGTTCGGAAAATACACACTCCTGTTACAAATTGTAGGCACTGTTTATTTGTTAACAGCTTTTCGCAACATCTGCGTGTGTGTCTGTACTCCAGTTCAGACGCATGCTAATTTTTAGCTTATTTATACACAGTTGACAAAACTAAATCTACGACAATGTAATGTAAAACAGCTTTTACTTTTCTTTCAGTTGATCTCAAAACAAGCAGAAAATGAAGTTATTAAAATACTGCACCGGCTGTGTACTTGTATTTGTAGATACTTAAAGTTTCCCTTCACTCTACATGGAGCTAAAGACCAAGCCATATTCGTTTAAATTTCGGAATATAGCTTTTTGTCCTTAAGAGATTCTTGCTCTTTGATGCCGAAATACTTTGAGTGACTTTGGTCGCGAATATTTCAGCAGTGTAGCAGTTTCACATGTATATTACAATGTCCAGATAGTAATACCTTTTTTATGCATTTGGCTGAATTTGGAAACTAAGGTGAAAGATCAAGCTTTATCACATCTGCCCCGTCAAAATTGTATTTGTGGTTGCTACCAGTACAATCTGTAAATACTGATAAAAAAGATATTAATACAGATATTGAAAGGACTGATAATAAATATTATTAAATATATTAATAAAGATAACAAAGATATTGGTTCGGTTACTTGAAAATTCGTGTCTTGGTTTTCAAGGCATATTGATGTCCCCTTCCCTTCGTCATCGTTATCATACACTTCCGTATCTTCGGGTTTTTGCTTTGCGTGTTTTGTGTTTAACGAGAGCCTGACTCTCACACTCTCATTTACATATTCGTAGAGACAAGTCATTCTCTAACATACAGCCATTAAGGTTTCTAAAAACTTCATTTATATTCATCAAAGTAATTTGGACATTTTCCTTACTTTAAAATTCCTCTTAAGTGTCGAATGTGGAAAATTTCCTGCCAAAATGGCCAATATCTAATAATACTTAACTCAAACCTGATTTCGTTTTTAGTACTTATTGCTTTCGGAAAGGTGTTCAGGCAAGGTTTAAATTTTTGGAATTGTTTTTTCATGTTGAAAATACATTCAGGAACGGCTCTGTAATCTCAACCATCAAGTTTAATTTTACTTTTTCTCGCATGTAATATAATTCAAATAAATTTAAATAAAGTACATTCGTGTAGTTAATTATTCCTCGAACTTTAATTAAAGTCTCGCGACGAATGTAATCACAGATAAATACAAATGCTCTCTTTACTGCTTGCTTTATCCAGTATTGCAAGGATTACCTATGTGGACATGGACACGATAACAAGAATGAATCACAGCACTCAAATGACAGAGAATTTCGTTTTTTAACGTAGTATAACTAGACAGATATCTCGAACATCTCATATCGTAATATCGCAGTGTTCCTTATTCCTTTCGTAGTATTTTAGAATTATTTTTTCGACGCTCAGTGGTGGGAATTTCAGTTAAATTGAATTGAAATGTAAGCAACCAGTTTGGTCTTATGTATTTCCGAAGCCGATCCAGAAAAATTCTTTATCGTTGACTAGTCGTATCTTTGCATGAATTGTTTTGAGTAATTTTCACGACGACCTCTCTACCTGTGCCACTTATTACTATGAATTGAGATACAGTGTGTGCTAGACAGTTTCAGATTACCTCACAGAAATGCAAGGTGCAACACTCATACTAAAGCAAAACTGTAATATTTAGGGAGGCTTCTAAATAAATTACCAAATACGTTTGGTATTCTTATTTACTTGTGGCATTAATGCATTCAATCGAGACAGTACGGCAGTACGATTATAAAATACAACTGGTAAGCTTCGAACTTTTTTTGTCTTCAGCGTCAGGTTTATAATTAAATGAATCATAGGAGTCACAATTCATACGACGAATTGGAAGAAGATGAATGCAATCATCCCGTATTTTAGTTCACTAAACCTACAGATTTGATTCGACACCGTTGCTCTTTTATCAGCAATATTTATACGTTATATGCTATGAGTTGAACGACGCACTTCATTTTTAAACTGGTAACCTATTTCAGGATAGTACAGATGATTGCATACTGTAGAGCCTTACTAAATGATACCTAAGATTATCATTAATGTCTTGATTGTGCATGCATGCACGTAATAAATACTTTGTTTGAAACATCCCCACACCTTCTAAACATCGCAGGCACTGCTTCTTTGTTAATCGGTTTTTTCGTTTCTGACGATGAGTCCTTATTCTTCTTGCGACAGTGATATTTTTGTTCACTACTAGAACTGTCACTCTGAGGATTCGGAGAACTGGCAATTTGGTCTTAACGAAAACAAACAACATTGTTCTATTTGCCTGCAAACACATAAGTTTATATCTGACTTTTCATTGCTGCATGTTAATTAAGGCCGCAGAAAATTTCACATCAACGATTGATTTCTTTAGTCTGACTACAGTGTTTGTATAACTGAACGGCAACAAATTTTAACAGCTGACGGCTGTCCGCCAGTGGTTTAAATATTTATGTGTCTTTAAACAACTCATATCTTTGCAAACACAAGTTTTTGTTGTTTATTTGGTAATTTCACTGTGCTAATTGCGTTCTGAAATAAGTATGGAAAACACTCAATGTACAGTTGATAGATAAGTCACAACCAAAAGTATCATTAAAACTTGTTTTTATTACACTATATGTGAGAGGAATGGAAGTGAATGAAGACTCCACCTATTATTATTTTGTATGTATTATTTGTGTGTGTGGTGTGTGCGGCGTGGTTTGCATTACCACAAGGGAAGGAGAAGAGTCCGTTGCGGACACTCCACTCGTAGACTCCTTCAGAGTATGTTGTAAGTGCGTTTAAGTTAAAGTAATTAATTGAATAAAACGCTGCAACAAGCGACTAAAAGAAAACGACACAGCCTCGTGTAGGTCTTCACAAAAGCACTGATTTCGAACATAGGTCGTTTCCCGACAATATGAATTCAATAAAGAGACAAATTCTATCTCGTATTGTACAATCCATAAATGGTTCAAAATCAGTGCTGCTTTGATTTTGACTAAAATCCTCGATGAGTTCCAACACATGACATATAAAACAAAACACACGAATTAAGAGAAGTTCTTCTCTACTTTGACATTTGCATGTAAATCTTGAGTTCAGGGAAAGAGATTCCAAATGCTCACAGGGAGGTAAAGAAAGTCTTAATAAGGATTTCAAATAAAGATACATTACGCTTATTTGTTTTTTAAAGCTAATATATGCTACAACATTTTAATAAGCTTCCACAAAAGAGTCAAGCAATAGACAATTCACCGTCATTAGGATTGAGATACAAAAAACCAGAGAACTTACAAAAAAGTAATCTGTACTCATGTTTATTATGAAGTATGCTATTTTACCAAAATGACTTCAGATCGGGGCACATACACAAAATGTACAGGGTGAATCAGCTCAATGTAATGGATTTTTGGGGAGCCATAACTTTCTTCAAAACCAACCGATTTTTATGAAATTACTTGCAAATAGTAGGAAAAACATTCTTAAACTGATTCATGTTAGGCTCAGATGCCAAATTTGCATATTTGGCTTTGTGTGAAGCTGGAAGTGCGAAATGACCTGGAATTTTTAATGCGTAATATGGGTGGAAGCCAGAAATGAATCCAGTGGAGATGTGTACAGAAATCTTGAACTCGCTCAATTTTCACTTCCCCAATTTTCTCTTCCTACACTTTCACTGCCCCTATTTTCCCTTGTTCAATTTTTACACATTATCTTTACAGTCTTCGTACCAGCGTCATTTTACCTGCGATCCAAATTTTTTAAAAAAAAGGCTACTTATCAATATTCGCCCTCTGAAGAGCGTTTATTATTAGAAATTATCATCTCAGTAACAAATAAGCGGAAGTTAGATGGAGATTTTCTGCTGAATACGGTAGGCAAGGACCAAGAGAAATTATTGTGAAGAGACTGCTGCTAAAAGAATTAACAGGAGATCTCCAAAACGCTAGAGCCCAAGATAAGTTGACTTTTTGCGTCGTTTGCTCGGGCGTGCCTATAGCCCGAGCAAACGACGCACTAAAAAGTCAACTTATCTTAGCTAGAGCCCCAACAAGAGAAAGGACATGTGTTTGTCATGTGGACATGAAAGGTGTTTTTGAATTCGAAGGGTTTCTAACGTCACGTAACCTTTCAAATTGTTAGGCAGTTCAGACACCAATTACAAGAGATGCAACAACTTCAAGCCGACGGATTGCCACAAATTTAAAAATTAGTCAACCGTCTGTGGTGAGAATCATGAAGGACTTGAATTTGAGATGCTTAAAGCTGCACCTGTTCAAGAGTTGTCAGAGGAAGATAAAAGACGCAGAGTTGTGTTTGCTAACAAAATAATCCGTATGATCGACGAAAACCCCAATCTCATGCAAAGAATAATTTGGACGGATGAAGCCATGTATGGAATGATAAATCGAAGAAACTTTGTCTATAGAGCTCCAGCTAATCCATTCCTCCAGTTTTCACTGCCTCATAAGTCTGCGGGTGTTCACGTGTGGATTGGATTTCATAGTGCAGGTGTAATCGGCCCAGATACTAAGGTATGGTAATCAGGTACGATGATCCAGTGACGTCAACGTCCCTGGATCATCGTACCTGAAAATGCTTGAAACTTACACCGTACCCCAAGTTATGCAAATTGAAGACCACGACCAATTTTATTGGCAACAGAATGGTGCTCCACCCATTGGGCTATAAACGTGAGAAACTTCTTGAATAAGACGTTTGGTGAAAGGTGGATAGAAAGGTCAGGTCCTATTCAATGGCCTCCACGTTCACCGGACCTGACCAGGTGTGATTTTTATTTGTGGGGTCACTTAAAATCATAATAAAGGGGTTTATAAAAATCGACCCGAATCTCTTGAACCTTTAAGAATGAAAATCACTAACTGTTGTAGCGAACTTCCTTTGGAGGGCATAAGAAATTAATGCGCCTCGGTTGAGCAAAGATTGAGATTGTGCATTGCAAAAGAAGGATCTCAAATATCCAGTTCACATGACCTAAATAATCATATGCTACGATAATTTGCTTACAATAAATCTTCAAACTGTCAAATTAAAATCTTTTGAACAACTGAAATTTTAGTGTTGTCATTTTAGCTAAACCCAAGTATCAGTATATAAGGATTTAATCTCCCATACACTGCCATGTTAAGCATAAAAAGTTCCAGGTCATTTCGCACTTCCTCGCACGCACCAACCGACCTATGAAAATTACTCATCAAACCCTCTTCAGAATTACTTTTTGAATGTTTTTTCTACAATGTGCAAGTAATTTCATAAAACTTGGTTGGTTTTGAAGAAAGTTATGGCTCCCCAAAAATCCATTACATTGAGCTGATTCATCCTGTAGTTCAAGGAAGATTTGTGCCAAGTTATTCGACAATCCTGATTACCAAATTAAGAAGAAAACGTTAGCAAATAGAGAAAAAGCTATATAATGAGAGTACTACATATTATAATTTTTGTATCCTTATAATGTAAACCACTTCAGAACACCAGACACTATTTTTCAAGCCACTTTTATATTTGTTGCCCTAGGATAACTTTATCTTCAAATTTAGCTAAGAATAAGTTTTAAATTTAGTACCATATCCTGATGACAAGCTGACACTTCACAAAATTGCCCATGTCGATTCCAAATCGCAATTAGTTAAATGTATCATATACCAGACCCTTACAAGTACTCCGAGACGAATTTACGAGACTCTGTATTAATTTGAATGACTTTGTCTTCTTAACTTAATGAAGCGACTTTAATATCTACAGTAATCTACACGGTTTAGGTTACAGTTACAAGCTGCTGAATCGGTATAGTATTATATTTATGTGACCTAGTACGGAAGAAAATTGTATACGATTAGTATGAGTTTATTAGTATTAATAAATTAGTATAAATCAGTTCATTACAGTCATCCGAGTAAATTTTATGTTATACAACCAAACCATGTATCACTTGCGTTAGCAAATCTTCATGCACAACCGGATAGTCAACTGTCTAAACATTATCCTTGGATTGAAAGAATGATCCCCTAAGAAATGCTGACACTGGAGGAATCATGTAAATCCTTATGATTTAGATTTAGATACAAGTTTCTATTTTTTTAAATTCAAAAAATCGAAGTTCAAGTTAGTTGCTCAGTAATTTTGAATAATTGCTTCAACCCACTAATCTAATCGGGCTTGTTTTGTTGGGTGTTTTCAGTGTTTTGGACGTCAAGACACTTAATTCATGTTCAATCATAAACATATTATGGGAGGTAGTCGTTCCTTCTAGTCATGCACTTGAAATTTGTTCTAAAGTTTGTTACTGTGGTTTTCACTTGTAAAATCCAAAGCTGACTACTATCCTGCTTTTCAAATGGGATAGCTACACTATTGGAGTGTAAATGAGTTACTGATGATTTAATAAGCATGAATAAAAACCCCTCCAAACTTAATAATGAATGAAAAGATGCAAACCTACTTATTACAAAAACGTTTAAGCCAAACTAGCCAAACAAGAAATGAAGGTTTAAAACTATTGTCAATTGAGTTTTAAATGCAGTAACCGCTCTTTATTGTCGCTAATTGCTTACTTTTCGCTGAATGAATTATCCAAAAAAGACATAAACTTGTGAGAAAGCAAATTTGCTTAAACACAACTATCCAAGATATACAATCATTATAATGAAGGCACATTAGAGCTGATCAATATTTCAAAAGATCACACGGTTAAAGAAGACTTGGAGCTGGTAAAAATTTTGATGGCATTTACCCAAGATTAAGCTTTGCAAGTTTGCACACAAATACGGCACCAAATTTACCACAGCTGTGTAATATCAAATATTAGTCTCTGTGGTTTATAATCATTATTATGTTTGATTCGATATGGTACTGGATATGATATTTACACAGTAATAAAACATAATTAGTCCATCGTCCACATTGTTAAAAATTAATTTATATTTTGAATTGTAATTTTATTAACATAGCTGACTTGGAATCTGCATATAAGTGTCATTTTTAATACATAATTTTCAAGATTGGAATCCGAGTCAAATAGTTCTTTGGAACTGTTTTATAAGGATAAAGTTCCAATCTCCAAACAATGACAGGCATCTTGATGATCCTAGTCTACGAAACTTCAACCCACTCCACCTCCACCCTTCAGGTACGTTGTTTAGGTACGAAAAAATGAATCCGGGCCAAAATTTCAAAGATTTTTTTATTACACTTTTAACTATCCTCGTGGGAACAACCAAGAAGCAGAATATTGATTGAAGTAAAAACGGCTAAATTTTCACCTAGGTATATAAATTTAAAATTTTTATCAAGTTAAAAGATGTGTGTATAATCAATCCCACTAATACTTCAGGTATACTCGCAATTAAAAGGTCAAGAAAAACGCACAATTTTCTTTACTCTGGTCTTAAATACATGAATTAGTGTAAATAAATTGGTATAAACTCGTTCATTACAGTCATCTGCGTAAATTTTATGTTATAGACCAAAAAATGTTTGACTTGCGATAGCAGCATGGACAATCTTCATGCACAACTGGATAATCTACTTTCTAAGCATGATGTGAAAGAATGATCCTCTAACGTATGCCGACACTGGAGGAATAATGTAAACCATTATTTCGTACAACTATATACACGTTTCTATTTTTTTTAATTCAATAATTCGTATTTAGCTGCCCACTTTTGAATAACGAAGTTGTACTTTTAGCTATCCTCGTAAAATGGGAACAACCAAGAAACAGAATATTGACTGAAGCATAAACGGCTAATTCGTCACCTAGATGAAATTTGTGTCAAGTTAAAAGACGTGTATAATATCCGCTCACTAATACTCACTAATACTCACTAAGGTATACTCGCAATTAAAAGGATAAGAAAAACCCACAAAATGGTTATTTACTCTGGTCTAAAAGAAATGAATTAGTATTAGTAAATTAGCATGAATTCGTTCTTTACAGTCATTCGAGTAAATTTTATGTTATATTACATACCAAAACATGTACCACTTGCGTTAGCTTCATGCACAACCGGATAATCTACTGTCTAAACATGATGTGAAAGAATGATCCCCTAACAAACGCACTGGGGGAGCAATGTAAATCATCATGATTTAGATAAAAGTGTATATTTTTTGTAAAATTCAATAAATCTTTATTAACTGCCCAGTACTTTTGAATAATTGCTTAATTTCACTAATCCAATTGGGCGCGGGCTTGTTTTACTGGGTGTTTTGGACGTCGAAAAACTTAATTCAAGTACAATAATTCATTACAAATGGGAGACATAATTATTTCAGTTGTGCATCCTTTTTCTAAATTTGTTCCTATATTTCTTATTGTGCTCTACATGTGTAAAATCCACAGCTGACATGGGATAGCAACACTATTGGAGTGTAAATGAGTTACTGATGACTTGGTCAGCATAAATAAAACTTCAAAATCACTCCAAACTTCATGGATGAAAAGATGCAAGCCTAGTTATTACAAGAACTTTTAAGCCAAACTAGCCAAACGAGAAATAAAGGTCGTACCTACAAATTTGTTTCTACGATATGATACTTATGTACGACTAACTTTATTGTATATTGTACTAAATGAGGATATCTTATCAAATATGTAGTATTTTTTGAATTTTTCTTCCGCTTCTTATTCATAAGTGGTATTGGAAAATTCAAGAACAAAAGTTAGAACAGAGATCAAACGAGCATGCTAACAAAATCCAATAAAAAGCTTACTTAAGCATACCGAGAATTTTCTAAAGCTGTAACCAGTGTTCAAAACCTTTTCAATCGTTTGGTAGGTAGGCTGACAAGTGTTTTTTTGAGAATATTTTTATTAATGCTACACCCTCTTGAATGTTTCAGAAATACGCCAACGAATTAAATCAAACATGATTATATGTGAATAGATGGGTTATACAGAAATTAATAAATTGTTGTATATTTTCAGAATTGACTTAAAAACTGTACTTTACCTAAAGCTTTTTTAATATCATGAAATTGTTGATAGAAACTGTTGTCACTGCGTAGATACCTAGTTCTTTGCAATTAAGTACGTTAAAGGAACTACTCGAGGTTTTCGAATACCAGCAGGAGAATAAATATCTGCAAGAAGATTAATAATTAAAATAATGATAATAATTTAAAAAAAATCACGTGAAGCATTGTAAGTCCGAACATGGTTCCTTTAAAACGGATTAAAGATTTTACATTCACTATTTGATACCTCTTCTTCACTGGCACAGCTGTCGGTTTTGAATTAATACCCGCTAATCTTTTAAACTGTTTACGAGTGTTGAGGTGTTTCCAAGAATAACCAGCCTCAATTAACATGTATTGAGTTTTATGACGGTTTGCTCCATTTAAAACAAATATTGCACCTCAGCATCGCTGTCCAACGGAGAAACGTGGCCGCTATTTTGGGGACCTTGTCTGCCGGGAAGGAGTTGGAGGAGATCTTCATCCTCTGAGGGCCCCCTTAAACTTTTGCCCCTTTTAACCTTTTAACTTTTTCGACATTTTCGCCTTTCGTGTCTTAGTGTGTTCTGTTTGTGTTTTACTTTTTTACCTCCTGGACTATCCATTGTACTACACACACATACATATATACTCTGCGCAAAATAATTGGCTTTTAATTGGCAATAAAACTTCTTTAAATATTGCAAGTAAAATCTAGTGTCTGTACAGTCCGGCAATAAAAATTGTTTCTGTTTGAGACGTTTTCTTTGTTATAATTCCACACAAGTGGGCTTAATTTTGAATTCGATTTAGAGTGAATAGTGTTGAAGAAGTAGGTTACATTTTCCAACACTAAAACACCAAATTTGTTTATTGAAAATATGTACACAGCCCCTTGACATAGTTAATTATCTTACTATTCCTGAACACCGATAACTAAAGTTTTATTTAACTTTATTTGCATTATTATCAATAATGGAATTCAAGTAAGTGTCAAACAGTATTTTTGATTTCCCGAAAATTTAATTGTGTTAAAAAATTGTAAAAAGCTACTTCATTTAATTTGTAATAAAAAGTTCTTGTTATTCAAGCGTGTGTCAAATGGACGGAACTGATTAAAAGCACCACATATGCTTTCACATACAACTGAATAAATGCAAATTTTTTGACAAAATTCTAAGAAATAATGTATGGATAATGGACACCTTTCTGTCGACGTAACCACGATAGAGAAACCCTTGGAGGGTCAATTTTAACTCATCCCAGGTAAAACCTAAGTGAATGAAGCACTGAAGCTCTAGACCAGAAATCCTGCTCCTAACTAACAATAGGATTGCGTGAAAAGTGAAAGTAAGTAATTTGAGTATTGACTTAAGCTCGGATTTATGCAGCCTTGTTCACGAATAACTCTTTAAGTTGTCGTGCACTCCTTGGCGGGTCATTTTAATCACATTAAGATAATGCTTATATCATGCATCCCAAAGCAGCTGAATTAGGTTTTGTATGTGAAACCTTAAAATTCTTACTCGATTGGGTAAATAAATATGCTTTAGTTATCAGATTATGATGAATATTCTTCTGTTTTTTATATACAAAAAGGAGGTGTAATCAATCCTTGAGGTATGTTGTAAGACTTCACAATTCAAACTGAATTTACTTAGTTAACTTATTGTGGTGGTGGTCTTTTTATTTGTCCACTATTTTATGTATTTGTATAATATGTTTTATACCTGAACTCCCCTTCAACAAATTGCGACAAAGTTCAACGTCGTAAATGAGGGAATCCGTACATTCGCACTTCAGTAAAGTCAGATAAAGCTGGACCCTCAAAAATAAAAATGCAAGCACACGCATACAAGTAGGAGAGCAATATTCTAAACAACGGATATATTTTCTCTTACACAATTTATTTGTTTCTAGATTATTTTGTAGCAAATATAATTTTTAAAAAATTGTAAATTTGCATACATATTTCGTTTCTGATATTAATTTTTTCAAATCATCACATTTATACAAAAAAGAAACACACTCTCGCAATTTAAAATACATAAAACTCGTTTCTTACTTCGAAAATTTTTATTTTAACACCTTAAACCTTGAATATAAGACGATTATAATCGATCAGGCTCAGGTGTAAACCATTTAAGCTCTTTATTGCTAAAAAAAAGAATAATTCTGAAGCTCTTTGGTGATCCCTTTAAGTCAGATAAGCCTGTTTGTTGGAATATTTGGATCGTTGATATGGCTGTGACCTCATC
>Ga0194135_10001982_pt1 | contig 12382 bp, 8 predicted proteins | sample LitLau_LLRF_2013_FD_134024 | JGI IMG/M metagenome (GOLD analysis project Ga0194135, IMG submission 134024) | Freshwater sediment microbial communities in response to fracking from North America - Little Laurel Run_MetaG_LLRF_2013 (version 2) | ecosystem: Environmental > Aquatic > Freshwater >... | reverse complement strand
CATCTTGAGAGAGACATTAAAGCTTACCTTAAGATGAGGATCCTTTGAGGAGATCAAATCTCATGGAACAAAGATTTCCTCCGTGAGTTGTGATTGAGTGAAACCACAATATGAGTTCTTGATATAAAGAGGAGATTGAGATGAGGCAATGATACTCAAATCTGATAGAGATGTGTTTCTGAGTCTTTGGAAATGTTTTTATGTTGCAGAGACTTGGGCAGGGTATGATTAAGAAAATGTGTTAACTGGAACGAAGGTACATTGGAAGTACAAGCTGTGACTTCTCTGAATTACTTTTACAAGAACAACTCAGAAAACCGGAATCGGAAGAATGGTGCTGGAGTGTAAGGTGTGTGTGAGTGTGATCGGGGGTTTAATGAGACTTAACTCATTGTAAGTTATATTATTGCTTCTCAACCATACGTGTACTATGTTAGTCTATTGTACAGGAAAATGACTTGGAGAAGAAAAATTTATTACAGAGAGCTAAGGTGTGCGTATTACTGTGGGACTTAAAGTTTGAACAACGAATTGTGTTTAAGCAAGAATGCTCTTTCTAACCAAGTTATCTCTTCAACCCCAAAGTTCTGTCTAAACTTTAATCTCTCAGTCTCATGTAACATTCGTTCATATATTCATCTCTGGGAGGCAATCCACCTGACGAGGTTTTCTGAATTAAATAACTCACCTGTGCCCACTCAATGTACATTTCCTTTTTGTTGGCTATCCTCTGTAGAACTCTTTATGATTTTGAATGCAATTTAGCACGAATAGTCATATAGTTATATATCCGCTTTATGCATTTAACGTAGATATAGAATATTATGTTATGCAGTAGTTGCTAGCATGTAGCATGAATTCAAAGTTGCTTCAATGATGCCAAACACGTCATCTTCTTACTTGTAGTTTCGAGGGTGACTTTGAAGTTTACGTGTGGATGTTAATTACAATTAAAAATACCTAAAACTTAAAAGCTTAGTCAGGCGAGTCGGCAATGAAACTCATTTCTTTATTTTGTACAATGTATTAAATCGCCATCAATGTGCTCTACCTGTGAAGAAATTAAATGAAGCTTGATATACGATCATATTTAGTATATGAACTCTCATGCGATGAGAATATTGTTTAACTGCGGACGTTCGGCTTCTTCCACGAATTCTACACAAAGAAGGACAAATATCGAGTCTCCAATCCCAAATCCTTGAAGACTACGCTGACAGCAATAGATTATGCAAAAGACTAGGAGACCGAATACTTTGGGAATTTTTGTTGAATCGCCTGAGAAATCGATGTCACACCTAGAAAGCCAATGAAATGGAACGACCTTCTGGCACCAGGAGGATGTGCTTTCCCAGTCTCCAATTAGTTTTGAATAGGTTCAAAGTAAATCCTCACCATATTACGTAATCATCATTACCACTATGTTTGCATAAGCAGTAAATCTATTTGATCTCCTACTTTTGAAACCTTGAATACTGTATAAAATTTAACCACCTTCCGGTACTTCTGTCTTAATTAAAAGTCAAATAGAATCGAATCAGATCGCACTCCGGGAAATATTACTGAATTATCCTTCGGAATAATAGTGAAGTAGATTTCGATGAATGTCAATAGGTTAGAGTTGGTCTTATATGAAAATAATATTTTGTGGTCATCGTTTTGTATCATCTCAATAATCGGTAGTAGCAGAATTCATGTTTATTCAGTTAATTTGGCTTAGACACGAAAAAGTTTTGTGAATCTATGCATATAGTTTAATTTTTGGCAATAGCATGACCTCAGTCTATAAAGTGACGTCCACATCCATAACGATTGATTTCTAAAGAGTCAAGTGGAGCGCTTGAATGTCCATAAAGTGAATTGCAGGTTTTCAACAGGAAGTGGGACAAGAATATATACCACGACCACATATTACCCTTTATCTGCTTTCTTTATGTTCATGGCGACTTTTGGCATTTGCTGGGAAATATTTGCTTAAAATTGGCCAAAACAAGTCCATTCTGTCTCACATTTGGAGAAGAAGTAGCAACCAAAATGATAAATATAATGGCAAAAGTAAAATTTAAAAGAAAGCATAAGTGTAAGTACAAGGTCAAGTCAAATCGGGATTATTCTTCGCCAGCCTAAATAAAACAGGCTTTTGTTTGTAAACAGAGAGAACACATTTTTTATTATCTTAAGTATTTGGCTGCAGAATACATTTTCTTTTTTCCAAAACCTGTACGAACACAAACACAGAAACCTGGTTAAGCCTCAACTAATCGTAAGCTCATGAGTTAAGACAGGTCACAATATGTTAGCACATTAATGGACAGATTTTCTCCAATATGCAGTTTGTCAATCAACCGGTTTGTTCAATCCTACATGTAAGAGTTTTTTATGAAGTGCAGAGACATAAACTGGGAAGGCTTATAACTTATAACTCGTATTTGAACTCTTTATACTCCCTGCAAATCATTTGGGTTCTAATTTCTGAAGCATTCTGTCCATGTAGATCTAAATAAGGATTAGAGTTCTTGAAACTCCCGTTACAGCAAGGAACTTACCATAAATACTTGTACAACTAACAGAGTTGCGTTGTCAATTCAAATCTGTTAAAATTATTATTAAATAGCCCCTCAAGCACCACTCCTTCCTATGTACAGTTGTTGAATACCAGAAATAGACTAAAGACTGTCTATTGATGTATAACCGTGATATGCATGGGACCATTATGATGATCATGTTAACTAGCATATTGACAACTCTTCCCCACTTCTGAACCAAACGGAATTTTCTTCTGCCACTCCATTCTGCTCAGTCATTTCTGTCTTACCATAATGGATAATGCAAGAATAAATAAAACAACTCTTCTTAACGGAATCATGGGTTATTTCCTTCATCTGTAAATCTTCATTTCCATGTCAGGCATTTGATCTCTGAGTCTCCCAGCCTGACAATGATGTTTAAATGTTGAGAAGACACTCTGAGGATCCAAGTAACTGTTTCACTCCGTCGTCTCGTATCATGAAGTGCATAATCATCTTGCCACATCTGTGTCATAAAGTCATAGCATAGCCACATTTTTGTGATTGAAATCCGATGTCTACCCGTCCACCTTTCAATTTATTCCCGTCCTCGTAACAATCAATCTTGTGAACTTAAATCACAGGCATGCAAATCTAAGTCAAGATAATGATTACTTGTTGTGAGTGCGACTGACATAATATAAAATATTTATAAATCATAATTAAGCTATTTCTCTTGAAAGTCAACAGCCTCAGATGCGTCTTTCCTTCCAAAGACACTTCTTTCAGTCCGCTTCTATCGGTCGTCGGCGGTATAGGTACAAGGAAATCACTTAATTTTCAATACAACGGATACAACACAACATTACATTTTCTCAGCTAAGGAAGAAGGTAAATGTAGTACAGCAGGTTTTTCTACGTTGGTAAAATAGTATGCTAAAGTAGTACTCACTTCCTTATAAACATGAAGAAGGCAAAGAACTTGTTGACAAAATGGTACGCGAAAATAATATGAGCTCAAAAAACTCAATTACAGATTGATATTGAAGTATTGAACACTATGGAGCTAGGGGAAGGAAACCTGAATTTGAAATTTGAATACAACCTGACAAGCTCCCATCTCTCTCGTTTCCTTAAAGCAATCTTACTCACATCTCTTTCTATTCGTCGAGAACTCAATAAAATTTTAGAGAAAAAATGAAGAAACCCTTCTAAAATCTGAATATGAAATCAGTCGTCAGTAGGTGAAAGAAATCTCGCCTTGGTCTTGTATCCTCATCTTCTGCTCTATATTTAACGAGGTTCATGATCTAAATGCCATACAAACAAGTCATCAATCGAAAGTCCCTACTCTACGAAACCAGGGTAGAAAATGATCTGTAAAATTCATCACTATCTGTATTAGTGTCATGTCATGAGTCAACGTCAGATATTTGTAAATGTTTTTTATGTTCTGCTTCTGCCTGTCCACCAGATTCCAGAAAATATAATGCTTTTCTTTCCTAGATATGAGACAACAACGGATGGAAATGTGAGGCAAAGTGAGACAAGGGAATTTTATGGGGCAAGTTGAGAGGCGATGCGATGCGTTGAAGCTCAAGAGACAACCTGCGACCCCTTTCATCTCCTTTAAATATGTATTGAGCAGAGCGGGAGATTTGAAACTGTGTTATTGATTTTCTACATCTTTTAGAAGTTTTGAGTCTTCAAGTCCTTTAATTTCATCGGTTTTACAGAACGATTAAGGTAATTGCTTAAAAATTAATGATTTGAAATTAACAGCTTACATTGATTTCTATTAACCAATACTTCTTTCATTATTACAGTCGCGCGTTGGGGATTGCTGAGTTATGGCGGCTGCCAATTTCAACAATGAAGCTGTTGAAGAAGATGCCGCAGATTTATTGTTTCCCAAAGGTGGGTCAACGTTTGTGTATGTATTGGTTAAATAACATGCATTATAGGCAGGACATGTGTATGTATCGGTTAAATAACATGCATTATAGGCATACTACAAATGAAACATAACATTAACCAATTTTCAGAAAAATGTATCCTTTTGTAATATGAATTTATTCTTTTCTAGAATTTGAGAATGCTGAAGCATTGTTGATCTCAGAAGTCAGTTTGTTGCTGGAGCACAGAAGTCAGCAGAATGAGAATTCGGAAGATGAACAAGCATTGTCTGAAGTCTTTCAGAAAACTCGAGAGTATTGCCGACGATTTGGAAAGTTGAAAAACAATGAGTCGATTACCCGCGTTCGAGGGTTAGTTATCATTAGCAGATTATCTAAAACAATTATTATAAAACCATCGCAATATTTAATACAGGCAACTATAATTTAACCTTTTATTTTTTTAAAATTAGACTCTTGATGCAGAAAAAGCTGCATAAGTTCGAGTTGGTATCTTTAGCTAATCTCTGTCCAGAAACTCCAGAAGAAGCCAAAGCCCTGATACCTAGGTAAGGTCTCAAGTAGTTGATAATATTAGTTTAATGAATGGACCCGAGTGGAACCAATTTACATTAATTTAACTTGTTCTTTGTTCTCAGTTTGGAAGGACGGTTTGAGGATGACGAGCTCAGGGAAATCTTGGATGATATTCACACTACAATTAGTTTTCAGTCTGGTTGAAAAAACTTGTTTTTGTATCGAAATGTTTCTAATTTTCTTATAAAAACTCATGATTGTATTACTGACAAAAGCAAAAACTGTATTCCATCAGTATATGTATACTGCGTATTAAATAAACAGGGAATACATTGTTCAACTGAAAGTGTACCTGTAATAATACATTGCATTTAAAACGGATACAACATTATATTTTTTAAAATAATTGATTTTTGATATAAGATATTTATTATTTCGAGACTTTTTTGAGGATAGGGTATGTATATGAATAAGATTCAAAATGAGAAAATGCTCACTTCCTGTTTAATTTATTGTAAACACAAATGCTAATGTTTTGCTTGCGTCATTTTGCCATAAATACGTGGGAGAAAGAGGAAGCTCGCGTTTACCCCTATAGCTCATTTGTTTTTGGCACGTCTTCCGATTTTCATTTTGGGATTTCGAAGTAGTTTCCTTTAAATGACATTTACGAATTGTACAGACGTATTTTAAGTAAGTAATAGTGTGCTGTACAGCAAGTACGAAATATATATACCCAGTGAGGCACTTAATGTGAAATAAGATGTCCTCTTTTCCGTTCTCATTCCAGTATTAAACCATTAATTATGTTAATAACGTGTACACCAGACAGGGTTTGAAAAGGAAGATGGGAGAATGAGTCCATTCATTGGTTTCTTCCTCTTTTACGTGCTTCGAGAGCAGTTTTGTTGGTGATCGAGCAACCAAATTAAGGCTAATCAATACAGGAAGCTACTGAAAATGGCTTTTGTTTGGTTTGAAAGAATGTCGAGCTGTGTGTAGGTTATGCAGATGGGAAAGTGCAAAGGTGATACCCACCTACCTCACTTTTGTTATCTTGGCCAACAGGAAACAGACATTTCAGAGGCTCTTCCTGTGCAGGCAGACTTTCTTCACGGTAGGCCGGAGAAAAACGTAGAGAATGGAAGGACAAGAGCCAATTAGCATGACATGCTGCGTATTGTAATAAGAACATGCATAACCGGAGTACGAGACATGTAGTGAAGAATACTTAAACTCCTCACGGTTTCTATTCATTTTGTTTTATGCATTACATTCTCCACTTTCCTCAGAGAGAAAGTCAGTATATAGGCAATGAAGAAAAAGATGTACTCGAGAAAAGTCACATTTTGATGAGACTTGCTCAAAATATATTTTCCATCCACTTTCGAAACCCTTTTATACTTCGCGAGCTAAAGCTAAAAGCGATCTGGCAGAGGTGTATTATCCTACACATAGACAGGCACAGTGCTCTTTATTGCTAAAGTGAAAGCTTTGACAGGAGCAGCTACATCGTTTCAGGATGGAGAAAGGGTAAGCAAGTTCTTGTGTCATACTTTCTCCGAATCCATGCTCTCACATACTATGCTATGTTGACTGTGTGTAGAAATGGTGGATTCCATTTCCATCATCTCGCACTCTGAGAAGTCAGGAGTAAAGGTCTCTTAGGGTATATCTTTTTAAGTTAACATTGTCACTTTAACTAGGAGTTAAAGTTTATTGCTACCTTTCAGGAGAGTCAAAGGCTAAAGAAATCGACGTTGTTCGTGGAGGAGCTTAACACCTCTCTATACACCACACAACCTTTATCATCTCAAATACTTAAAGCGTTGTTTGAATGGGAAAAGCTTGGTCGCTTGCACAACAGATACTGCGAGAGCTAGAGCTGTTGATGTTTCTTCGTGCGGAAGAAGTTTCAGAAAGTTGCTTCTTGAATTCGCTTGCTCATTTTGGTTTCACGTTACCACACTACCCTACTTTCTGTCTATTCCAGCACAGGATCTTCAAATACAGTCAACACAGTACCCTCTTGAATTAAGATATGTGTTGTGAGAAATATGCTTTCACAACTTATTCACTACGCTCGAGCAGTTTTCACCTATACAGCAATTTGGAAATGGCGAGGCAAGAAACGCAAGTTATCTTAGATTTTGGCACCACACGGTGTTCCAAATTAGGTTAGAAATCAAAACTTTTAAGTGATTTCTCTAGTTTACGAAACTCTTGTTTGGTAATGGTATTCGTAGAAGTACAAACTCATTCATTTTTGTAGAGAAACTTGAGTAATTATCCAGGTTTACTTGACATGATGATGATTTCGGTTCTTTCATTCCCCAGATTTGCTCCGGATTTTGATTTTACTTAATGTATGCTGTGCCCCCAACTTACTCCCTAAAGTCTAAATTAGTTTTCTCTGTGCAACATCGACAATCTTCACCGGATCAAGATCTTATATATGCATGTGAGAGAGCCAGTGTCTTAAATCATAAATCAAATTGAGTATATGAAAGTTGTATTGACGGAAAAGAGCTATATATATGATATATATGATATGAGATATATGTGCTATATGTGAGGTTGTGTGTATTACACAAGTTTTAGTTTGTACAAGACACTTAAACATTCTCTAATATATATGCATTAATGATGATGATGGAAATGGAGTTAGGATTTACTTGCGTTATGAGAAAGTCTCTGAAAGTTTACTTTCATGATGTTTGAGTGTTAAAATTAATCTAATGCTTGTCAGTCATAAACTCGCTTGATTATTAAGTGATGGCTGGTTGTGGTGCTGAGAAGGACATGAAAACTGGATGAAAAGTAAATGGCGAAACAGTTTTATTTGTGCTTTCGCTTACACCGAGCCAACCCAACACTCTTCAAACAGATCATGGATGACTGAGCTAAAACATTGTGAAAATAGGAAGCTCCCATTAAAAAATTGAATAAATCATTCTCTTCATGTTTTGCACAAGAGGTTTTCACTCTGACTCAGCAGAACAAAAGATAATATTCTAATGAATATGCAGATTTGTAGGGTGTACTGTTCAGTAAATGTGGACCAAGGTTTTAATTGAAAGACTCAGCGTGTACAAGTATTATTCGTGGAAATTCTTTATTCCATCAGAGGATTCGTTTTACACACATCTTGTTAAAATATGTGTAAACAAAACCGCCTTGACTAATAAATAGGCAGTGCATACACTGATGAAACTCACATACATTTTGTTGATTAGACAGATTAGCCCCTTTGTAAATTAGTTCGTTAACTCCATGAAATCTGATAAATATAGGAACAACCAAGTGATTAAAGATAACCATGAAATCATAAGATTGGATTAGAGATTTGGTGTGGGTAGTTTGTTTCGTATTTGTGGCTAACCAAAATGAGCGTGTGTGTGTGTGAATTGTATTCATGTCTGTGTGATTTTCTACACAAAGACCTCAGAAGAACTCTTGCTGACTACGTGTCTCAGAAGTAAATAATAATAATCCGTATAATGAAACCAGTGAAAGAATTATATACAGCATATTTACTACATTGAGCAAGGGGGAAGAAAATTCAGAGAAAGTTAAATGCTGGTAGACATATATTGTACTCCTGCTGACTGTCGAATATAGAGTGAAGTGACGAAAGAGCTCAGCAAAGGAAGAAAGTATTAAGAGGAAGCAAGAGGAGGGTATTTATATTTAGTGTGGTGTGGTTCATACTTTTACTATTAGAAGGTAGAGTGTTTGTAGCTGTGTGTATGTGTAGGTAGGTTGTAGGTGAGAAAGTAGTCTGTAAAGGAAGGTGGATGGATTGGTAAGTCTGTTAGTTGTGTGAGAGAGAAGGAAGACTGATTGTATTTGTATGGATATGCGCGACATGTACATTAGGACTAAAGTGTATGGGGAAATACAAAATCCTAGTTGAGGACCTTCCACTGCTGCTCCTGCTTTACTTACTTCTAAAAGAACAGAGATACGTCTCTTTCCCTGAGTATTTTAATGGAAAGCGAAATCCTCTTTCTCTCTCTCTCTTGGACTGACTTCCCGTACACTTATTTCAATGTGAACTATTCCACACATACATTATTACAACAGAACATAGAATAAGAACCAAGTTGGACTCACGGCCACATCACTGTGAGTGAAGCAAGAGTAGTGTAGCATTAGGCAGGAGCTCCACCGTGGAGATAGATATGGATGGATGGAAACTCTCACTCCTTCCTTGGGTTTTGGACGAACTGCTCCTGCCTGTTCTTTCTCCCGTTTTACTCAGTACTCGCACTTTACTTAGATACACATTGATTTTCTCCCGTGGTTGCTGTTAGTCCGTGCCGGAGTTCGGGGTTGTACAGTGTGTGTGTACAGGGATCTGTGCCAATCTCACTCTCTGCGTTCCTACATCATACACAATATATCATCATCACCATCATCATCTTTCCATCGGTATGAAAATCGTAAAAATACACCTTCATTACATCACAACCTTATCATTACTCTTTCATTCATATCAATGCCAACTATTTTATGGCTCGTCGGTCATCATTACTTGATTGTGAGTTCTATCATAAAAGTCTTGGCATTTTCTATTGTCGTCTATGAAATTTACTTCGCCGAGTGACTTTACTTCTATAATACCTCTTCCAAAAGTGTGATCTCTCTCTCTCTCGTGTAGAGTTTCCTGACTTTTTCAGGGGCTCTCTGTGTGTATTTTTACTGTACAAGTCTCACATAATTCTTTCATATCAACAGAGATAGTTGAGTAGTTCCTAATGAACCGGGTGAGAGAAAAGAAGTGTTTCAATGGGAAATATTTAAGAGAGCTTTCAACTCGTCACATATAAAGAGAGTCTGCTGATCTGACGATCGAGTCACACACCGGCACCTTTTTCTCATGAACTAAGCAACCCAATGTTTGCAGAAGTGTGGATTGAGGGGGAAAGTAGTAGTAACAACGTGTGTGTCGATCCCGCAGATACATTTCAAGTAGGGGAGCAGAAGAAAGAAAGAAAGGCAGCAGAAGTCGTGGTGAAAGTAAAAATGTGTGTGTAGTGTGTTGCCTGCTTTAGCTGCTCCCAGTAAACAAAAGAAGAATTATCTGAAACACCTTCTCCTCCTGATGATAATTCATTCAGACACTTTTATTCCACTGTGGAATGAACAACGGGAAATAAAGTTTAGTGCGATAAATGTATGAAAGCAGAAAGGCAATATAATTTGTGTTTGTTCCGAAAGGAGAAAAAGCTGCTTTATTAGATGGTCGGATAGAGTTGTGTGTGTTCTTCTAGGGCTGACATATGATGAAGTGACGTGCGTGACATGGAGCGACTAGTGCTAATCCCTTGTGAGTCTCGAAGAAAGTGGTGGTCGTAGTCTTATACATTGTGAAGAAACATCATCACAGGTCATTCGATCAAAGTTCCTTATTCTTCGTGTGGTCTCTTTTTTTACCTTGGGATTCTTAATCTTAAACGACCAACACACTGCGAGAGAGGAAACGGTTCATGATTAAAAAAACTGCCGAGTGATCTCTGAAAACACACACACACACACCGTCGATCGTATATTCTCCATCAAACTGCTACGAGCTCATCCTTTCTTCTTTGCCACTTATCTGGGTAAAAAAACTTCCTTAGTTCCTCTTAAGTGTTTTAACTTAGTCTGTGTGGAGTAACACCAAATTATTTTAGGATGAAGGCTCCTAAGATGAAAATAGACTAGATAGAATCAACCTTTGCCTTTATTTCTAAGAAAGAGACAGGAAATCAATCCACTTACAACTCAGAGACAGTCAGCACTCATGACATCGTTCAATATACTTTTAGTGTGTCCTCTTGTTGAGATATTTGTTAAGCGAGATGAGGATTTACCACACTATAAGAAAGACAAATGCCTAGAAAAAAGGATCCATCATATTTAGTACTCCCCCACCTACTCATGTAGTCAGTGTTTGGTGGTGGTTGGTAGGTAAAGACTGATGCATTATATAATACCCAAAGACTTCTTGTCGACCTACACATTGTATTTATTTTGTACATAATACCAGGAAAGGATTTTCTCAACACTGCCCCAAGCGATTCTCATCATCTCTTTCGACAGACTGAAGAAAATTGCGGTTTCACTTTCACTCACTTTCCTCAAAAATTGGAACTTCTTCGTTCCAGCATTCAACTGTGTGTGTATGTGTATGCCTTGCTATTTGCATCATGCGAAGTAGATAGGGAAGGCTTTCTTCCTCTGCCTACTGGCTCTCTCTCATCCTTTCGTTGGAAGTATGGTAGTAAACTGTACAACAAAAATGAAATTGCTCTTTGAGAATGTTAAAAGGAGAAGAACTAAATCGAAGAAATAAGCAGAGGCGATGTTTTAGACCCTTTGTCGTGGAATTTTTTGCCCAAGCAAAAAAATCTGAGATAGAGAAGACATTCAAAATACAAATAAGAATATAGAGCAGATAGCACAGGGTTATATACAATTTGTTTCAATTGGTACATATATAATTTTGCTTCTCAGAGAGTATAAAGTAGATACGTAATGTTTTATATATTTGTTGGAGTGAGTAAACATCAAACGACGCTGTTTCTGTCTTCTGCCCGAGATGGATGTCATAGTATGTGTGTCTAATAGATTGAGAAAGGTTTGTTGGACTGGCTAGGACGAATAAATAACGAGATCTGCCTGAGTCCATATAAGAAATTCATGCGTTTCTTTTGAGTCTCAGACTATCTTGTTTGTCTGAGACACAACAACAACAGTTGGGTGGGGAGAAGGAAATAACCGCAGATATGTAATGATATTGGACAATGAGTTCAAATGTTGACTTAGACTGCATTACAACTCCGATCAAAAATATATACTCTATACATACACTAACTCCTTTGTCTTGTGTGCAGTTCCTGTTTTGTCCGAAGCTACTGTTTTTTTAATAGCCAGATCACCACAGGAGGAGAATCACTAAAGTAGGAGTTTTATGTTACAATGTATGAATCCGCAAGTATCAGTGCCACTTGAATGTTGAATGCACACAACAGAGACGAGTTGAGCACTTGAAAGCATCTCGAGAAACAAGGCTACTACGGGAGATTGTGTACAACTAACCCAGTTGTAAAATTTTAATGTGGTTTCCTGTACAAGTACCTTACGAGCTATTCAATTGGTCTCACTCAACTCTCGGTACGATTATAGTAAGTATCCATTCTGAACTCAAGGAGGAAGAGCAGAAGTGAATCCAGAAAGAGCAAACCTTTTTGCAATTACGTTGATGAATATCATTACACAAAATCTCTCGGAAGGAAACACACACACACACACACACATATTAAATATGATTCCCGTTTTGCTCATTTATTATTATCATACACATGCTGTGTAGACTGTGCTCGTTTTGACAGTAATTGAAGCAGAAGGAAACTCAGCAACTATAAAAATGAGCACGCGAGGTGAAAGGAAATCTGT
>Ga0194135_10001981_pt1 | contig 12382 bp, 2 predicted proteins | sample LitLau_LLRF_2013_FD_134024 | JGI IMG/M metagenome (GOLD analysis project Ga0194135, IMG submission 134024) | Freshwater sediment microbial communities in response to fracking from North America - Little Laurel Run_MetaG_LLRF_2013 (version 2) | ecosystem: Environmental > Aquatic > Freshwater >... | reverse complement strand
GTACGTTCAAAGAAAAATACCTACCCCTTGGATATAGGGGGAAATAACTAAGTAGATGTGAACTTGTCTGTCTCAAAAGTCAAAAGCATCGTTATTTAGTTCCGAGACCATGCACCTCTCTTTATCTTCCACATAACGTTATGTACAATATCGCATAGCGCTAGCAAGAAAAAGAGAGTTGGTCGACATAGCCCTAACAGATATCTACAATCTGTAAAGTTAAAGACCCAAAAAAACAAAACACTTGAATGAAGGACTTCAGGTAAGAATTGTCAAGGAAAGGGCGAGAATGTATGGGTGTTGGGATTTAATGTGTCGTGGACAGTTGTTGACGCAAACAGAACAGCAAACAAAAAACAGAAGGTCCGGGGGAGAAACTGTGGCAGCGCGGCGGGCGGGAGGCAAAAGCGGAAGCCATAACTCAGGAAGGATCCAGAGGAATGAAAGAAGAAAACTGGCGCCACCCTCCCTCCCTGATGCAGGCCCAGGTACACTACACACCCTTGCATCAGTCACCTACCTTCCGATAACAACCTGAAAAATTAGGGTTATTTCTTATCGGGATCGTTTACAATAGGTGTCGCCAACGACAGACCCGTGGTACCACACACGGATTTCACATTGTTACCCTGCGTCCTTGGATTGGCGTATTGCCATTTTACGACCGTTGGGCAGTCCGGTCCCAAATTTTTTACAGACCGGATCCATCACATTTGATAACTATAGAAACGAAACGAAATAAATTTAGCATATACCTATAATACATATGTTAATTTCGGTACTCATTGGTATTAAACATCAATTATTTGATATAAACAGCAATCTGATTGTGCATGTAAGGTTTACTGGTAAATCTCTCAAGAGTATATCCGATCACGTAATGTGGGTTAGCATATAAGTCCCAATCATACCACCGCATCACACAGAAGCGAGAGGTAATATTCCGTCTTAAAAGACAATCTTCGTGATTCGACACGTTCGTCGAATTAACAGATTTAATTTGAGGCGGCGGCGGCGCGGCAGAGGCTGCAAAGGTTTTTGAGTGCACCTGGACAAACCCAAAATCCCCATAGTTGTTTAGGTCTGAATGGCAAAAAAATCTAGAACAACAATGGCCGAAACAAAAAGGAAGATTTACATCGAAAGTGTATATTATTCACCCGAGGATATTAAAATTAGCTTTATACCTGGACTCTTCCAATGATATACGTTACTTACAGAATTAGATTCAGCCAAAAAAAAAAAACAATTTACAGCTATTGATGCCCTGCACAGAGAATTGGTTTTCCCTATGCTATCCTAGCTTTTAACACGCTGACCCAGATTCTGTAAATAACGCATACCAGTGAAGAAAAAAGTTCATTCGACCCGAGCATACGTATAAAGAGACCAACAGAACGGGGCAACAAAGAGCATGCACATGATGAAAAAAACTGCATCACGGCGTATTGCCAACGTACTCGTACACTGAAGTAGTGGCGACAGAACTTCCCCAGTAGCTCAAAGAACGAAGCAGTCACTGGCTAGTGGCTCGTGGGGGATGTAATTAAGGAGGGCACCAGCAGGTAGTGTGATTTGGGATCGCAAAAAGGACAGCAGAATCTGCTGGTGTGCTTCCGAGGAATTCGATATGACTTTGGGGGGTCTGTAAAAATATGGGAGTGGCCCGGGGCCCGGTAGATAGGTAGGTATACTTTAAAGGTAGTTGGTGGCAGTGGGAAGACAAACAACAATGAACTCCATTGTTGATTATAAATGTTCACGAACCTATACCTACCTATAAGCTGTGCGTCGAAGTAGTCGGAGGATCAAGGTACGGTTATTTACCATCATTTAGCACACAGGCTCTTATTAATTGTTGAGCAGGCCGCGCTTCTTTACCACCTTGTTTTCAAATAAAGGCGCGGCTATTGTCTACCTCTACGTAGGTTAAGGTACAATTTTATTTTAAAAAGGTATATTGGTGCCAGCCTGCCACACATGCAACAAAAACATTATGCCACTAGAATCTACAACTGCAATGAGTCCTATATATAGGTATATATATTTGCTGCATGGATAAAGTAAATAATAATGTACCTACATCGTACAAAGCGCTGCCGCTATAGGTAAATTATCTCAAAAGAAGACTTTTTAATTTTTTTCTATCTGGAAAACCATGCAAGGTATAAAAATATTTTTAAAACGGCATTGGTACCTAGGTACTTAGCTACATGAAATTTGAGTTGGAAATAATAAATTTTAATTTTATACAAGTAGGTTTTATTATTGCATGTAGCAATGAGCAATTTTCAAACGAATAGCTTAGTTTTACCTAATTCCCCTATATTCTACATTTCCCGATCTTTTTTGATTTTAATTTTTGATACCGCTGACCATTGACTATCAAATCACTGAGCCTAAATAATTTACCATAAAGTATTTAAGCAATGCATTTCCAAAAATTAATAAGTAAGTAACTTCAAATAACCTACATATTTTTGAAAAACAAAGGAAAATGAATCATTCATATTAAAAGAGGAGTGACTAAAAAGAGCATTGCCTTCGCTTCGGTTCAGTGATGAGTGAAAACGTGATTTGAAAAGACACAAAGAGCGTCCTGCGTGAAACGTTGCGTAAATAGTTTTGGTAGGATGAATAAAATAAGCACGGGATTATCAAAATAGCAAGCGACAAGGCGTGCTTTTCTTTCGTAGCAAATCCCCACTCCATCAACTCAACTATCCGCATTATTATCATCTTTAGGCTTAAAGTCTAGCACAGTATCTGTAATCAGCAATGTAGCGGCTCTTCTATAAATAAATACCTATATAGGTATATGTAAATAAAACCTTTTTTAAGTGGGTACCTATTCCACTGATCATTTTTTCTTGGCTTGGCTTTAATTAAAATTTGTTAGCTTTTAGTACTTAACTTCTTAGTATTATTTTTGTTTTTGTTTACTGTTCCGTGTCCGTCATATGGGCTATCGGAGCCTCTTGAGGGCAACCCGATTACCGATGAAAGTCGAAGAGTCACTTTACCTTGAGAAAAATTAAATAATGAACCTCCCCCTTGCCCCTTATACATGCAATTTAGAGTTAGACGCTAATTTAGAAACATCTGGGACTGAAAGAATGTCCATGGCTTGCATAGGATTTTGTACCAATACCAATACAACTTATTTGATTCGGTCGGCATATAAAGGGGACTGAAGTGAAGAAGAAGCATATGTATGGGAAAAATATTTAGTGTTCCTCTTATATACATATACACATTCACTCGTACGACGATTGACGAGTTTAAGCAGGTGCAGCCAAATCGAAAAGCGAAAACACTTAAAGCTTTCAATTTCAATTTCTTACATATACACAAATTGCTTCTTAACAAAAACATTGACAGCGAGAGAAAAGCAAGCCTAAAGAAGCCCCAAACACAAAACACCCTTCACTCTTCGACCCGCTAGTCTGACGCCCATGTTCACTCGTAAGCTCACTGAGCGGCCGGGGTTGTGAACACGATGGGCCTGCAGACGCCCCATTTACGTGGTCACTTTGCCTCCCACCCTCAGCCGCTCAGTGAGTTTATGGGACGTCAAAGGGTGTTCTGTGTTTAGGGTGGCAAAAGGGCAGTGCTTTATCGGCTTCTTTGAGCCTGGCTCTTGCACTTGAAATCTTACGACGCCGAGACATTGGCCAGACCTCGAACCCTGTTCAAGTGCCGCAGAAAGCTTTTAATATCTCTTTCAAAGTCTGCACTCTCTCAATGGTTTTTTAGTACGAGAAACGACTCAACAGAGAGCTCTCACATGCGTTCCAAACACATCCGTCCACACTACAAGTAAAACGAAAAATCTGGCACTATCTATCTGTGTTTACTTTTCTTTTTTTTTAATTCAAAATACTCACTCATCTATGCTTAAAGTAGGCACTCATCTACTCAATATACTTGGAACAATACACTTTTGCCAAGGCCATTTTAGGCAATATAGAAAAGCCGAGGGGAAAGAGTTTTGTACCGTTCGCCCTCTTAGGACACAAGTTAAGGTGCAAGCTAATAATTTTATAGGTAGATAGTTCTGTTATGAAACTGTAAAGAGTATGTATAACCGATTAAATAGCTAGTTGTTTTTAATTGCTCTGACGAGAACCGGAGAACGCAACGTTTGGATTCCGCTTAAGTGTTTATAGTTTCTGTGCGGTGATTGTTCAATACCAAGTTAATTAATTTAGCAATGTAGGTAATGGCATTGGTTATAGAACTGTATACCAAGTATAGATTATTGTCTATTCATTTGGTGGAGCCAGGGTTGAATTCACTCAGAAATATGCTGAAAATGTGTAGGACTAGATTTAATGGCCCTGAGAAACTTGATAGGATACGCAAAATCCCAAGGAATGAGCAGGGACAATTATTTTAACAGCTGAAAGGGAATAATAGGCGTTTAAAGTTCAGTGAAGTGATATCTTGTTGTTCTTCTGGTAGCATGGACAACAACAGGCGATTAGGATAATCGGTGGCCCATCTCAGGGGCTGTTGCGTGTTTGGGACGGGGATGTGGCGCTGACGAGTGGAGTAGTGGTTTGTAGTGACACCCAACAAAACCTTTCTGCATCGCTGTTTCCCGTTGCGCTTCAACGGATAATTCAAAGAGACCTTACTTAGTAGGATCAATGACAACGACGACTCGACGACAAAGAAAAAAGGAATACGATAATATACAATACGATATAGATAGGTATTCCATTTAAAGTTATTGACTGGCATACAATCAGAGGTTTCTGTACCGGCACACACAACAACAGCTTGGGCTCATCCGAAAAAGGACCTCAGCGATTTTGGTGGTAATTGATTCGGTCAGGTCCCGAATTTCAGATGGAACAGACCAGAATTATGAATATATTTATAAGGTATTTGAATAGCTAGCTGGGACCTTTTAAACGGCCTTTCTTCTCGGGACGGTCCATCACTAGAATCGGGTGCTGAGACCTTAAAAAAGTGAATTTACAGCAATGTATTTACATTATAGTTTCCCACAGACGGTTTTAACAAAAAATGTGCTAAAGTCAGTGATGTGGAAGAAATGATGTTGTATAAAATGTAATGATGAGTGATGGCTGCATGAAATGGGAAATTTTGAATGGTATTGCGAGAAAGAGGAAGGGTAGGTATGGGAGGGTGATTGGTATATTGAGAGACACGTGACGCAGCCGCCGCACTGGAGTGTGCCATGCCATCCAGTAATTGATATTATTGTGCTGACGACTAATCGGCCAGGAAAATAAGCTTGGGTGAAGCTAGAGGAGCATTATCAACATAATGACCGTTTTCATTGAAAATAACATTAAGTTGGTGCATGCACGGAAGTAGCCGGATGAAGCATCTACATTGTTCGCAGGGGTTACACGGTTTTTTTGGATGGGAAGTCTACTCTATAGAGTGCACAAAGGGGAAAATGCCAACTCGTGTGGTTTTATGGTGGGTAACTCGATGGTTTTTCATGTATTATGTATCGAGTGGTCTCGAGAACATTACTCACCAACTAACATAAGTTTGTAAACTTCCCATGGTCAACGCGTATTAATGGACTTGGGTAGAAGAAAAAAGTGATTGCCGTGTGAAGAAGGGTGGTTTACATTGAGCCAAATGAGGCATCAGGATTTAGGAGAAGGTACCGACGGTTCTTTTGGCTTATCTCTAGACGCGAGATGCCCCTGTCCATCACAGGTTTCGTATCTGTCAGAGTAGTGTCCATCATCAGGGCCATCCACCACCGGAGACATGCAGACCAGGTACCACGCTAATCATCAACTCATCATCCGTAATGAACCTCGTCTGACCATCGCAAACAGTACCCAACATACTATACACGGTTATTTCAATGGGACCTTGTGCTGCTTCAGCAAAGGCCATGCATACCTAATAGGGGCAGTGTTAAGTAAAACACATACCGCAGCTGAACGTAGGTAGTTGGAACAAGTATCAGTTCGTTAAGGAGGCAGACTTCAAAATTAGATGCACCGGGGTCCCACTATAATATTTTTGCTAAGTCTTATTTGGGGCAATACAGCAAAAGATCCCAAGAACCACCCTTTTTCCAGCTCATACTCTTTTAACCCTCTGATGGAAGAAGAATAGTGCCAGCTACGTTGTACGTAGTTGGTGGCCGTAACGGGGACGGCACGTGTTGAGAGGTTGATCGGATGATGAGCGGACGCCGTGTGTCGTCAGCTGTATTCAGCCTTATTGCTGACTGAAGTGGCCGCGATAATTTGGACTTTATCTGTGTTCATTCACACGTTTAGACATGTTTTGGTGTTTGGGCCAAACAAAGCCCTCCCCTGCATGCCGCACATTGTATTACAGACCACATCTCAACGGTCCAAATACTCCAAAACCAAAAGTGATAATTGATCTATGAAGGGCACAGCGGAAAAGTATGGGAAAGTTTTTTGGTACAGGGTTTTGGAAATTCGGGAGTAGTTTATAAATATAAATATAATATAAAAAAATATAAAAATATAATAAAACGAATTGTATATTTGTTCATACTTTTACTTCTTATATAGGTATATACCTACTCTGTCTAATGTGTCTGTACACAACTAACCACTTAGAACGCTACATAGCTATTTTTCCAAAAGTTTCTTGAGGGTGAGACCATAAACCCTCGCCTTACCTGTTCTTCAAAGAAATCAAGTGTTTTCGTTGGCACATCTGCCTCCAAAAAAATACCAATATTAACTTAAAATTCGATTTTTTCATTAAATTACAATAATTATATGGTGCTTGTCCGAGTTGGGGACAGGGGGATATGGAGAGGACTGGGCGTCATGAAATGGTCCCCTCCGTAAGCTATAGACATGAGATCTACGTGGACCTTAACTGTCGTCCTGTCTCCGTCAGAATAGGATAGACTGACCGCAACTAGTATACGTACACGATTTCCATACCTATTACAAAATTTCTTTAATCGCAGACTTCGCCTTACCTTTTTGAGGCCCTGTAGTATACCTTATTGGAAAAGTGGCTCAGGGTCAATGAGACGACTGTCGGCCATAGATTGTCGGCGGCAGCGTTCCAGGCTCTGATTCCTGTAATTATGGGACAAATGACTCAGCGAAACATGAGGGGAAATCCATGGATGGAGTGAAAGCTATTATTTAGTCATTTCGGTTGAACAGAAAGCAAAAACAATACACTAGTGGCAAATGCTTTTTATTTAATTGTACATCTAGCGAGCAGTGGCGCTAATCTATCATTATGGCGGCGGCGGCGACGAAGGCCGTCCTACTACACAATCATTTCCACGGAATTCAGAGACCATCATGGCGACCATAATATGGCTACGGCTATCCTGCTTCTCGAATTATTACAAAGTTGTTGGTAGTTAGTTAGTTAGTTCCTTAAGCCAAATATCATAAGGACGAACGGTACAAACAAGAGCCTTTATCCCGGGTTTGGCGATGAATCGGTGTTTAGATTGGCTCACACGGGTTTAAAGACTATTATATTTCACCATCCCGCGGAAATTCCAATCTATCATCCGAGGGCTACTACTTAATTCAACGGAACAAAATTATATTTATTGGTTTTTAAGGCATTTTTCATCTATGCATTTTCTAATATTGTGAATTCATATCCTATCAATTAATTTCTTTTCATTCTGAACTTGAGCACTTTTTCTGGGTTCAAAATTTTTCCTTTTGCGTTGAGTGTAAAAATGAATTAAAAGCTAAACCGGGACTGTAGCTGTAGGAAAAATTACCAGTCGAATCTAAAGTTTCACCCTAAAAATGTCGACTATATTAATGAAGTCAGTAACAGGGGTATGCTGAAGCTAAACCTTCGACCTTCGACCGAAGTGAAGAGATTTTGATCTTAGGAGTTATCGTAAAGAAGTGAAGCAAAGTCTTAAAATATGACGAAATGATAATGCAAAAAAATGGAATGATGGCATCAGGTAGCTGATGTGGCATAATCATGGATGAGAAATGCGCCATCCATAATGGCGAAGACGCATGATATGATCATTTGAGATGCCATGAATGCGGCATTGCCATAATGCCATCATGCCCGAATGACAGCATGGCGTATCAGATGGAAAACTAGCATGAAGCTGCAAGAAGCGAGAGAAAGGCTCCATAAGCGAAGTGTGTGAGGGGGTTTGCTTTGAAGATGCCGACACCTCAGTGCTCGCAGCTCGGCATTTCAAAGCCCGCCCATCTTATTCCATCGTATTATCATGATTACCAAAACGGAGACGCAGACGAGAGAGGAGAGTCATCCTATCCTATGGCATCAAGACCGCACCTACTCACTCATGACCATGACTGACCAGTGACCATAGGCAGGGTCGGCTCTGAGTTAACGAGCAAGGCAGTCGTCTTGGGCGCGGGCGCCGCGTAGAAGGGGCGCAAAATGATGAGATGTTAAATGGGGAGGAGGCGCTGGAATCAGACTTTGTCTTACCCCTTGCGCTGAAACCTGTCTTTTTCAAATTGTATATTCCCTACCTACCTACTACCGATACTTGAGAACGTTATAAAGATTTTTACGGACGTTCATTTTCCTTATCAGCAGCATCTCATCAGTTATGGGAGAAAGATATCGTATTTTGCGACCCAAGAGTCCAGACCCCTTAGCGTCGTCAAATCAAAGGGTAGGTGGATGTACCAAACCGGCCCTAAAAATGAAAGAGAACCAACTCAGTTGACAATGAAACAAAAGCATAGGCATAAGTATAGTATTGTATTTTGAAGAGGAAAAGCAATGAATGATCATCTGCAAATTGTAAAGCCACTGGGAACTATAGTGGAAAATGTCCTCCCTCTCGAGAATTCAAACAACTTCCTGCTTCGGGTGGTGAAAGCTGGGTGGGCGATTACTCGGGGGAAAAAGTACTAAAATACAATGTTGTTATGCTGGGGGCTGGGCCCTTGGCGAAAAAGCAAAATTTTTCCAAGTAAGCGATGGGATCGATCTCTCAATTATTGCTCATCGTAAGAAGCAAAAATTGTTTTATCCAATTCAAAAGCGCATTTATCATAAGCTAGTCCAAGGGTTGATTGAGTATTTTTTCTGAAAATTGGATTCGGAGTTCGAAAAATATTCGAAACTTGTTTGAAAAACCTTCCACAACAACGCATTATCGAGTCTCGTCTACTTTAGTCTTCGAGGGAAAATAATTTCCTGCGACTAACTAGATACATAAATGTAGGAAAGACCACCCAGCTGAAGGAACATAAGGCATTTGAAGAAATCAGGTTCATTGACTTCGTTTCAGGTTGACAGAGGCTCTCAATAATTTAATTTCTTCTTCTAATTTTGGACAGGGAGCGTTGTAATTTTGTCGCCGTCACGGGTCGTGATGGGGACAGAGACAGGTCGCAGGTGGCTTTCTCTGCCTCCAATTCTATTTTATTCAGGTGGACGACATTTCCGAAACATGGATGTTATCTTACAGGGGGTGTCCACCAATTAGTCAGGTGCCATATTCTGGTTAGATATAGATAGCTTCCCCATTTAATGCGTCTTAATGTAAGATGTTTCACTATTGACGTAGGATTGATACCACGCAATGGGGGCTCCATGGGGAAATTCGGTGGTATTACATCCTAGGTACATTATATTTTATACAGTGCCCGTGGCTCCACAAAGTGTGTCAGGTTTTTCCGTGCTCTTGGAAGTTAAGCAATGGACGCATGTGTAGCTTACCAAACAAAAAATTCAACCAATAAATGAATTCAAAACTTTTGCTATTTTTTCCCGGTAGGAATTTCTGTTTAGTAGTAAGCCACACATGGGCCGGGTACACACTTGGAATAGCACTGAAAAGCTTAATGCACCGTGTGAACCCTTAAAGTAAGCCAACAAATTACATGTTGCAAATATACATAAACGAGTACTAACATCAGGCGCGGTCTGGGTCTGGCGTAGTTGGGAAAATGTTGTCAAATAATAGAAGTTGAAATTTTACATGATTTTTGAATAATGTTTTGTTCATGGGACACGCGCTAGATAGGTACCTATGTATTAGGTACAGGTGAAAATTAAAACGAAAAAAAAACACATATACACCATAAAGGTATAAAACGCATACACTTGGGGGACTAGGTATACTTCCAGGAAGTTTCAATAAAAGCGGATGCAGTTGTCCCAGCAGGAACATGTACCTTGGTATTTATTCGACTCGCACAGCACAGTCGAAGTCTATACAGGGGAAGTTGAGCTGTTTCTCATGTATCGGAAATGCAAGGTACGACTACAATGACTTCATCATTCGCCTTGCTCTTGGTCTGTCCTGTTCGGTGTAACAATAGTTACCTAAGCTGGCACTAGGCAGACCTATTTGATCGGCCATGTGGTGGCAACTTTACCTACACAGAGTTTAAGGCGTTAAGGATATGTACCCAGAAGAAACTAAAAATACCTAAGAAGACCGAGTCCAGTACGAATGTACGATCACGAAATAGATAAGTTGACAATCATACGATAGCCGCTATCGGATAGCGAATCAATCCAGGTGATTTTACAAAAAAGCATGGAATACTTGGCCAAAAGGTTATGGGAAAGCTTATAATAGGAAGTCAACTTAGGGTGCATGCATGCCGTGCAGCTGACGAGCGAAAGGTGTAGAATGGGTGGCGATTACTGCTGACTTTTGGCCTTTTTGGTAGTCCGCGCGACACGCCATCGGCTCATTTGTACGGGTCGGGGTACCTGTGTGAATCAACAGGGGGAGATTCACGCAATCTATTTCCTAACGATGTCATCACAATATACATTCCATTTTACTACATACATATGTACCTACATTACATCATTAAAACAGCAATATTTCGTGCCAGCGCAATAATCAAAATAATGTTTGTACCTTTATATCCATGCAATTGTGATACATCAAATGTATCTTGTAGGTCCTAACGAAGGCATACATAATACGCATTTTTAATTTATACTTAAGTTAGGTATGTATATACTCCTCAATCCTCATGCTCAGTCACAGTCACAGGACTGTATTAGCATGTAGATGTGTGCTATCAGAGGCGCCAGCCGGTCCGGCGGTCAAGTGAAGATATATCCAGTGTCCAGTCCATGTGTTGTGGAGGTTCCAGGATCTTAATAAAATTCCCTACCATTTCTTTGCTGCCCGCGATTCAGTGGCTTCTTTACATACTGTAAGTACTCCACAAACAGTTTCTCAAAAAAACATTCTCTCTAAATAGAATACGTGAAGAAGTTTGGACCCATAGATTCTATATTAAAGAATATTTTTTTTTTATAAATTATAATTATATGGCCTTCTATAAGAAATCCTAAAGGGTCGCCAGGAGAGATGAATTTGTGAGACTCGAGACGTCGTGCCGGCCGCCTTGAGCCAATAGACGAGAAAGAGGGTTTTGGGGACATGGTAGTGTTTATGTGTTAAGAGGTGAAGATAGTGAGGGAAACTCAAGTGGCACACAAGAGACGATACGAAGATAGAACGAGGTCCTTGAACGTGAAGCGGCATGCATTGAGCCTCGAGAGAGGAGAAGACCATCATAAGCAAATATTGAGGTTGGAACCCCGAGGGACGTCCAGAACGGCCCTTGCCGCCCTCCGCGTCCACCTACCAATCTATCTACGATACGCCGTGTTTGTATCTCTGCCAATACCATCTTTTATACATTGCTTTTTGTAAAACAACATATTCAAGGATGCCGTACTCGTACTTAATGGTAGCATATTCGTATAGCCACAAAATTCGACAACCCAACAGTTACTTATACAGATATGAGATAGGATACTAAGGTGACTCCTCCCGTCGCAGGCAGTTGACTATTCCATAGGTACGTATAATCTGACGGCGACGCATAAGCGCCTATTGCAGGCATTGTCCTTCAGTCTTTTTGAATTAGATTTTTGGTCAGTGGGAAACATTGATTTAAGGAAAAAATCAGATGAGCAGCGTTTCTCCGACTTATGGGGTGGAGGCTGACTGGACGTGCGTGACCCCAGCCACAAGCTGCTGCTAAACACGCGATCCTTATACAAGATACACATACAACCATGCAGGAGAAGAGTCTAGTTGGGAGCACCACAGAAACAGCTGACATGGATTCATGTAAAAAACACATATCATGCATCATCATAGTTCCCCTCATTGATGGACACTAATTTTCCTCCCTATCTCGGGCACCTTTCAACTTATTAATATTGATCTAGGGCAGTGGTTCCCAACCGAAAAGTTACAGTGACCCAAAATTTCTCTCCTCGTGTGTTCGCGACCCACTCCTATTATATCTTCATGGCAGGCACGGACCCAGAAAATCTCAAAGCAGCGGGGCTCTCCGGCGAGCGAAGCGAGCCGCGAAAATTTTGAGGTATTCGGCCGAAAAACTGTCCCAAAATAAACATC
>Ga0194135_10001980_pt1 | contig 12385 bp, 10 predicted proteins | sample LitLau_LLRF_2013_FD_134024 | JGI IMG/M metagenome (GOLD analysis project Ga0194135, IMG submission 134024) | Freshwater sediment microbial communities in response to fracking from North America - Little Laurel Run_MetaG_LLRF_2013 (version 2) | ecosystem: Environmental > Aquatic > Freshwater >... | reverse complement strand
ATTTATGACAACTTGCTAATTAGTCCACTAATGGGAAAGAATACTACTGACGCCACGATGCCGACAACAACTAACTGCAACTTTCGCTTTTGAATTACTGACTCGAAATTGGCGGAGAAACTTAGACACACTTCTGGGCAGCATAATTTGTAATGAATTTATTAAAATTCGCACTTACTTTGTGTAAGTCGTGCAAGTCGTTGTTTTCTGTTAATAAACTACTAAAAAAATTACAGTAATTCACAACACACCAAAACTGACAGTTTAGTTTTGGTTTAGCGGTTAAATTGAACAATGCTTTGGAATTCATCCTAACTTTAAACCAAACTGCCTGCCTCTAACTACCAGTAAAAGGGAGAGAAGAGAGCTGAAAGCTGAGCGGAGCCTCCTTATAGTGCTCCAGGTTCCTCATCATTATTCATGTCAGTCAATTGGTCAATGTCAAGGTGTTAAATCCATTCATCTATTCCTCATTATTTGACAAAAATATTTCTCTCCTGTCCGTTGAGTTAATTCTCGCCTTACCGATCCCGCTAGTCGGTCGGTCGGTCGGCTCAGTGTGTCGGTGTGTGGGTCGTGGCTCGTGGGTGTGGGTGGAGTGGCAGGTAAAAATGGACTTCACTTGTTACGCGTCTCATCATCACATTTTTAAGTCTCATTAAGTAAGTAACTAACTCACATGTCAGATGCACTAATGTTGGATTTGTGTGGATTTGCTGGTGTAGGGGGAATCAAACTTCATGCTGCAGGATGTCGCCTAAATCCCATGCCAGGAATGTGTCTTGCTCGAAGGGAAGCTTGTCCATCGTCGTACTGCTGTTCTCAGTGAATTCGGAAATACTGGCTGCCGCTAATGGAAGAGAATCCCTTGTGAGCCAACGCATTTACCAAGTAATTACAGATGACTTTGCCTGCTTCCGAATGATGAATGCCACGCACCAGACTGGGTGTACCTGTGAGTTACAAAAACGTCTTTGTCTTGATTACGTGATTCCTGCCAACGCAAATGAATACTTAAACAAATAGAGCTAGCGGCTCATTCACGTTGTACTCTTTGTTTTTTATTCAGCCAAAGAAGGCGGTAGTGTTGGAGTTATTCAATTGGTCCAGTCACAATCCGACATCGACTGGGTCATTGAGAAGGGCCCGTTTGCTCCCTATGTTGCACTCATTTACCTGGAGTCATTCACTTCTGAAGTACTCGAACGCTTTCACGCATCAGGCGGCCGTGTAAGCGGTGTTATTTTACTGAAGAGAAATCAAAGCATAGAAGGTTCATCGTATTCTCCAGATTACGAATGCCCAAATCGAGGATACGGTATGACCTTGGAAGTATTCTTTCTTCTTCCGCACGTACACGTAACATAAATTTGAATCATTATTTTGTCAGGCTTCTACAAAGGCAGTACCGAACTCAATTTTTGTCCAAAATGGAATCAACCGGGAAGTGGAATATTGTACCGTGACTGGAGCTTTCCAATATTTTATGTCGCCTCCGTAAACTCTACAAATTACTTGTTGGATGTAAGCTTAATTGTCGTAAATATTAAGCCTAACTCTTTGAATTTACTGGTTATTCTATTCTAAAAAACGTTTCATGTTTTTTCATGGCTAGTGCTTCAAGAGTTACAATGAGCCAAAGGCGGACGGTACTCCCAGAGACTGGCCGTTGTGCTCAGCGGAACTGGAGAGTTATATGACTGCTGCAGTGGACACTCCAACTTGTGTACGAAGGAATAAGCTAAACGAAGTCAGCATAAGCCCGAGTGAGTAATTCTTTGGGAACTTTAATAGTTATTTATAAAAGGAAACCTAGGCTCCTAACACATCTTTATACGGTCCTGCAGGTATTGTATGCGATCCACTCGGGGATGCAAATGTATGGTCAACACTTTCACCCAGCAATCAAACCAAACCGTACAAGAACGGGTGAGTAATAAACAAGGCAGGACATGGCTGCAATGGTGCAAATTGTCTTTGCTACGTCATAGCTAAACCTCCCATTTTTAAATATTTTCTAGGTCTGTAATTGTGATTGCGGCGAGACTCGACGCCTCATCCATGTTCGATCAGATTTCACCCGGTGCGGATACTGCTGCTACAGGGATTGCAGGAATCCTTGCGCTGGTGAAGCAACTCGCTCCACTGAAATCCCTTCTCCAAAGTGGTGGTTCAAATTTGAATGTAAGTCATCGTCTCAAGATTAAATGCAAGGACTCGAATTGAAGCCACAATTTTCATATTTTCCTTCTGTGTAGGTCTCAAATATCTACTTCATTCTCTTCAACGGGGAAGCCTTTGACTACATTGGCTCAAGTCGAGTGGTGTACGACATGGTGAATGACAAGTTTCCTTATGAAGTCGAGCCTGGTAGGTTGAATTCTGGGCGATTCTTGGAAATCATGCAATTGTTCAAACTGTAGATTCATATCTATTTTGCTCTATCAGGAAAGGCTGAAGCATTCCCAACACTCCTGCACATGGATGACATCATGTACTACATCGAGTTGAACCAACTCGCTCTGTACTCCCCGTTGGACTTGTATTACACTCACATGAACTGGAATTCAACCGAATTTAGGTACAAGGGATTCAACAAGCTGTTTGAAATTCTTCAGCGGCAATCAACTAACGTCCGAATTGATAAACCTGAAACTACTGACATGGGCGTTCCTCCATCTTCACTCCAATCCTTCCTTGCAAGGAATTCAGAGTTCCCAGGAGTTGTAATTACTAATCATGCCCATGGCTTTAAAAACAGGTAATTCCCTAGCATAATTTTATCCTTATTAGTGAAACGAATATTAACTTTTTGATCTCATTTGGTTTTGTAGGTTCTACAATAGTATTTTTGACGATGCAGAAAACATTGGGTATCAAAATGTAACCAGCCGCACTGTTATTGGTATTGCGTCCATTGTCGCCACGATTGGGAGAGCTGTTGAAGAATTGATAACAGGGGAGCAGCGGCCATTCTCGTCTATCAAGCCTAATCCAGATTTGGTAAGATGGTACTATTTAGGTCGGACTGTTAGTCGGAATATGCTTTACTGAAGCTCTTGATTTTCTTGTTGCGTTTTTTAGGTTAATGAGATTTTGCAATGCTACGTCAAGTCTCCAAATTGCAAACTTTTCGGAAACATCACAACGGATGACATTACTGATGCATTGAGTAAAGTACCCTACGCATACTATGTTGGTGTGAATAGGCGGATCAATGTATTGACCACGATCACCCAATATGCCATGGGATATTACCAAGGGGAAATTGTCAACAGAACAAAAGAGGATTGTCATCGGAGTGAGAGCGATTCCAAGGTAAAGCTTGAGAAGTTGTTACTGGCACAGCTTATACCGCATTTCAATGAAGTAACCAATGGAGCATTCTTTAGGTATTCGAGTACATGTGGATGAGCGAGAGTTGCTATGAGACGACGGCAGTGGCTACGCCAGCCGTCAGCCCAGCATTTGATGATGTTGACACTTACGATTGGGAGAGCGGACTTTACTCGACTTGGACAGAATCGATCTGGTCTAATATGCGAGTGAGGGTTTTCTTACAGGCGTCCAAGACTCACGAAATAATTACCTTGGTTTCCGGAATTGTGGTCTTTGCGGCCAGCATAGTCCTGTTTAGTTGGATCAATGCAAATGCTGAGTCAATCTTCAAGTCCAGGTATAGTGGCTATGCTCCAGTTCCACCTCATTGATAATAATTCCAGTTAATCATCTCAAATTTACTAATGGAGTAATTGCGGTAGGCAGGCATCAGTACTTTCTGCAAGTAAAAATACTACTCTCTGTGATACAACTAGCTTTAGGTTAGACAGACAACTCACATCTATTTACCACTCGTATTTCTTTGGAGTAATTCTTGACAATAATGACTTAATCTCAAGACACACTACTGTCTAGTCGCTTATTTCAAGATTTCCAAACTTAGGAAATAAACTTTACAATTTTTTTGTGCTGGGAAACTAATTTTGTAGAATTTTGCTAGTCTGCCTATATTGCCATTTGTTTAATCTGGTAAAGGAATGCTACGCGTTTAACCCAGCCAGATTCCGAGTAGTTGACTAATTGTAGCTTAAGGGAAATTGAATGAATGTGATTTTTAATTCATATGTAGAAGTTCGGAAGGGGTTTGCTAGGATTCATTGGCAAACGAAATCCCCATGGTCAACATGGCTCCCAGTCCATCTGTCTCGGCCACTTCAAGCAGGCAACCCATCATTCAAGCCCAAGGTTTGTTTACTTTATCATTTCTTAAATTAGGAGATTCAGTTAGTCATCGTGTGCTCATTAAGTCAAGTATCACTTATTCAAATCTTATGCTTCATTTCGTTAGATTAGAGAAGAATGGAGAAATGAGGACCATGGTGATTTGGTTTGCCGGGAACTAAACTTTACTAACTTATTAACTTTGACACGCTTTCCTTGTTGCAATACCCTCCACCCTTATCACCCTAACCTCTCCATATCAGTTAGTGTACTTATGTATTGTTGTATAATTCCCATATATTTCCTAAGATGCATTCCAAGTATTTATTTTAACTTTATTCCAACTTACCCAACTTAACATTTTTGTATCGCGTCTCCTCTTCCTTCAACCCAGACTGAGATTTGGATTCTACAAAATACCAGCCAACTTAAAAACACCTCAGAATAAACATGAACTTGATTTTTACTGTATGCTTTATTTAGACCAGCTTAAATAAGATTTTGATTAATGTCTCCGACCGGCCGACCTGGCCGCCAAGTTAGCATTCAGAAAATGACACAGTTCACAGAAGGTATAGTTCATATACGCAAAATAAGTGAAATAATCTCAAAATTTTAGAGTAAAGACATCTACACAGGTTTCCAAGTCTTTCCCCATATAAATTCCCGTGTTTTGGAAAATTTGGAATGTATATGGTTTACAGTTCACAGTCTCCTCTGACTCTGTCTCACTTTAGTAATTCTCAAATATCATGATTCAAGGAGTTGGAGGAAGCCTAAAAGGTAAACTTCACGCATTAAGCATGTTGGAACAGTATATTGTCTAGATTTAAAATATTGCATTATGATTAATTATATTTTGAGCAATTTGTAAAAAAAAAAAGATGAAGGAAAGGGATGTGGTGATGAAAGAAAACTATTTATCGAACAAATACGAGAAATACTAATTCTAACGTTTAGTTTAACTATCTCGCTCCTTAATTATTATCATCGTGCTGTCTCCAGAGCCCTCAAACATCTTAAAACAATCAGATGCTCGACTTATTCGTTACGGCTGAGAGGAGTCACTGTTGTCAATGATGTCGTTCCCGTCATTGCTGCTCTCATCTAATTCGTCGCTTGAATCGTCTGCAGTGCAAACAAATAAACACTACAGGTTAAACTCGATGGCTTCCAAGTAGCAACGTTAACGTTGAATTTTGATTCGTTGCTAAGTTTTGACCTTACCCATATCTTGGCCCAAGTCATTGGAATCATCCGGATCCTCCACTTGACCAGAACCAACGGAAGCAAGATTATCTGACCAGTACTTGAGTGCTGGCTTCGAGTTATGCGTCTTCAACTTCTTCACCTGCACAGAAATAGTGAATTTCAGGTGGATAAGAATATGAGAATTTGGAATAACCAAGTGGAATTGTACACACCTTAGGTGTGGCTGTAGCATCAGGATTGGAAGCGTCGAGCATTGGTTGGAGAATCCGCCTCCTTGCGTTTATGAACCAGTTGTTGACTTGGAGTAGAGTTAGATTCGTCTGAGCAGCGATTTGTCTCTTCTCATCCTCCGTAGGGTAGGGATGCTATGGGACCAGAGAAAAATCAATGTAACCATGTCTGCTAAGCACAAAGTATTGGATTATACGAAACAATTATTGTATCATAGAGAAGATTAGCTTTTGGTACTTTCAGGAGGTCAAGGACCAGAGGATTATAATCATCTGAACGAGTAATTTCTTTGACATGAGAAAATGGACAAAGCATCCTCACCACAATGTGTTGGAAGAGCCAAGATCTCATAATGGAAGTCGCATGTTTCGGGAGAACTCCTCTCTTTGGTTTCTTCCTCCCCATGTAATCCTCCTCTTCATCTCCAGAACTTGGGCTTTGTGGGGCTACAAGACAGATGAAACATAAGTCACTAAAATGTTAATTGTAAAGACGAGTGAAGTTGAGAGTGGAAAATGGCGCATACTCTGGACAAAAGTATCATGTTGAGAGACTGGTGGACAAATATTGGCACCAATTTGTGAGAGAGGCGTACCGCCGTGGATGAGTGCGAGACCAGACGTGGAGGATGAGGACGGGGAATTTTGTTGATGGTGGTGGTTGGTGGTACTGTTCGAACTACTGCGATGATCATCAGGAGACGACGACGGATGAGCTCCGAGTGAGGCGTGCTGAAGAGATCCAATTGATAGGCTATTGTTGTGACTCAATGCAGAAGAGGGTGGGGTATTATTGTGGAGGGCGTAGTTCTGCCCAACGTTCAAATGTTGGACATGGAAGACTCCATTTGGAGGTGAAACGGAGGCATCTCCATTGGAAGAATAGGAATGATGCGGACTGTTGCTCTGGGAGCTGAGGTGGGCTCCTCCGTTCCCGATCCCATTCTCGTAGTAATCAGATCGAAGGAGGTTCTCACTCTGCATCTTCCCCTTCAAACATGTGATGTATCGGTTACAGAAATCCTTGCACAACTCCTGAACTTTATCTAATTCCAAGAGATGGATTCGCAAAACTTGAATAGCCTTGATCATCTATCAGAATATTGAATCGCAAATTGTCATTAACGGAGTCTATCGATAATAATTTTTATTCTCGAATAAACATTACCAGTCCATCAATTTCAGGGTCGTTGATAAGAAACGGCTTCTTGTCTCGCTCCTGATGCTGCACAAATGCCTGCGCACAAAATTTAATTGACTTTTAACTCTTGGATACAGAAAGGGTTAAGCAAAAAGCTGACCTCCAGGTCCTGGTGGAAGCTGTCTGAGATCGGGGAATCAGCCACCGTCTGAGTTGCCATTTCACACTTCTCGAACAGAAGGGCCAAAAGAGGAAACAAAGGGTGTCTGTGGAATAGAAAATAATAACAAAGTGAATGTGAGAAACAAGTTTATCTCCAAATGATGAATTCGAGTAATAACTAAAAGCATTCTCATAGAGAAGATTAGCGTTGGTTACTCTCAGGAGGCATCAAGTACCGTGGATTGATTCTAATCATAGAATTACTTCAAGGACTAATCGAGTGAGATTCCTATGAGTTTCTTACTTGTACACGGATCTCTTGTCTGCTTCAAATTGTGCCTGATCCGGGTACTGGGCGTCATGTGGGAGAATAGGCTGCGAGGCCACTGTGGAGGCATCCGCTGGTCCTCCGATCCCATGCGGCGGAGACGAATGTGGATTAATGAAACCAGGGGTTACCATTCTTCCAATTATCCGGGCACTCTCAGATTTCTCTTTCATACTCTTCTTATCTCGGGATTTCATCGAGACGCTCGTCCCCACTTCTGTCAATCATACTCAACCCGGCTCTTTCGGTGCACTTCAGCGTCTCACTCCTCGTCTACTCGTTCACCTACGAAAACAAAAATAGAGAGGAAATAAACACTCAGTTCAATCTATTTGATGATTAATGAGCTAGTTATATTTTGGTCAGTTTATCAGTCTTTCATCAATGATTCTCCACCGGTAGCATTTCGAAAAAAACACACTCCACTCTGGCAAAATGATCCTTCCTAAGTCGATGAAAAAAGAATGAAGGAATAAGACAAGACAAACATCTTTGATCTGAGTTCATCTGTTTTTAATTTTCTGTGAATGTTCCATTTTCAAGAGAAGAATCGGCAAAAAGAAGTGGATAAAATGAGGCGTTCTGGAATGACTGCCCCATTCTAGAAGCGCTCAATCAAAGAAGACGGGAAATTTTTATAATATGAAGCATAATAATAGTTTCTCCGCTGCCTGCACTTTGCTACTCCTCTCTCAGAATATTGGCGGAGAGGGAGTCGTCCTAAACAATACAGCCGAGACGGCTGGGAGAAACGGGATGTTGAAATTGCATGAGTTTTTACTTTCTCTACCCGGAGGACCCATTTTCCCTCTCCGAATCATCTCACTTTGTTTTAGGCCCGATCTCTCTGCCAGCCGTTTGAATGAAACCTCTCGCACGGTCTTTCCGGATCATTCATGAGCTTCTTGCTAGTGAAAGTCTGGGAGTCCGACTTTAAAACGTGATCAATAGGATAAATGGGTCCTCTTAGCCTTTCTCCTTCTCCGACTCCCGCACTATCTCCCTTTCCCTTCACGCCACAATAGATGAAAACTGTCTCCCTTCCCATTTCATAAGAATCATCCCTTGTCCTCTTAAAGGACCATGATCCCCAAAGCCTCAACACTCAAAACCACGACATTACGACATGGAGTTTTCATTCCTCATAGGGATTTACCCTCCACATGTCAAAAACGCCAATCTAGTGTAAATAGTTAAATTTGTAGGTGCCTTTCAGCTAAAGTTATTCGAACCAATATATTCGTGTTTCTTAATCCAATTGTCCCGTCGTAGTGTGGTAACGCAGAATCACGAGTATGTGGCAACACACTGTATCTGTTAGGCGGAAGGAAGAGACGAAATGGGAATGCTTGAAATCCAATTATCCAATTTTCTAAAACACTTTTTAAGTTTTCACCTATTCTGTACAAGAAAGAGAAGGACTATAATGAGTGGAGTGTAGCTAAAGCCTCAACTGAATTCATATGAATTCGGTAGAGAAAACAATAAACCCGTTTACCGTCAAGTGTCGATGGACGTTGAACTTGTACTTGTTCATTGTCACCAATTTTTGAACTCAATTGTCAACGACATGAAATACGAGGCGTCAAGAACAAGACAAGATAGATCGCATGCGTCAGTTTCGTTGCAAAATTATATCAGATTACAACTAAAATGTATTAAATTTACTCCTCCGTATGAAGATAGTACACGAGCTCCGTCCCATCTCATTTCAGAGTATTCCTTTAGTATAAATTAATTATGCAATCTTCGCCGCCGAAAGTTTGTTTCGTACACATTATATTGCTGCTTACAAAACGGAAAACGACGAATCAAAAACTTTGCTTGCTTGGTACATTCTCCTTAGTTTGCTCTGTCAATGGACCATTTAAACCCTTCCCTTCCCCGTCGCTTGTCATCCCATCTTTCTTTTTATTTCCGTTGTTTGAAAAGAGACAATAGGAGAGTAGATGGAGAGAATTGCGTATATGCCAAACCCTGCTGGAGAAGCTGACTTTCTCTCCGTACTTGGAGAGTGAATCGACAGCTTTCCAAGATTGGGAATTCGATAGCTTTTCTTTTCCGGGAGAGTCTCCATTCGGCATTTATTGCTTTTCCCCCTTCTCTCATCCAATGCCAACTTTAACGCTAAAATTGAAAAGTCACTACACTACATCCCACACACACTACTGCAATCCAAACTCATCTTCCTCCGGGGTTCCTAGATTCAACTTCACCCACGTCCGTCCTCACTTCCATCTTTTACGATCCAATGTCAATAGCCTGGATCCACGACTTCTCTTCCTTCCCTAAAATCCTATTTACTCCTACACACTTTCATATATCCACACCTGGAAATCTGCATAATCCGAAACAACACCGCAAGAGATAGAAAGCTCGAAACAGATCACATTTGATTTAAAACATTGACTTTCACCTTTTCAAAACCTCTCCGAAGTTCTAAATATAATTTTCAATGCTCTACTTCCTTCTTCCCTCCAAACTTCTTCCATCCAAATTACCCGAATCTCTGTGAAGAGGGAGAGTTAGCATGATGATGGTGCTGGGGATTGATTGATTGATGAGTGAGCAAATTGTCAAGAGCCGAGGGAACCTAGCGAGATGAGAGTCACTAGGGAAGTAATCCGATCACCCTTTGATCAATCAGGGTACATCTGCCCTTAAGTCAACTTGACGAAGCATTTCTTAACAAGGAGCACCTCATCAAATTCAACAGTATAAGTCAATCCTTCCCTTACCCTTCCCTTCCCTTCCCTTCCCACCCGAGAAATACAATTTCTTCTCCATGAGATACACGCTTTCCCTAGAGGCTCTCGTGCATCCGTGCCTGTATCAGGTTTCCTCGACACACTGGAAAATTTCCACTTCGGCAGATCCTACAAGTAAGTGCATTATTTACACTCATACCTCAAGCATTCCACCAGCCACCAATTCAAAAATCATCAAAATCTCATTCCCTGAATAAATAAATGAAAAATGCTGGGCTGATGCGTAAAGAAACTTTATGATTCCTCCAAATACTACAGACAGTCGAAATGGAGTACGTTAGTTAGGTGAATGATTCTTCTGTTCTCTCCTCGAGAATTGAATAGGATCTAACATCCAATTTCAAATTCCATCATCACCTTCATCCCGAATTCCCATTGAAACTGACAAGAACATGAGCTTGCTGTTTGACATGCCCTCTCTTTCTTCCCTTCATCATGACAGCCAGAAAAGTTGACTGACTCCTATTCTAGCCCAAGCTAGCTAAAGGATATGCCCTCCATTTGTCCCAACATAATTCCATGTTACCGAGACTGACGACATTTCTGAAGAGCCCAGCACGAAGGATTATACCCTGCGACGAGGATGACATTGGAATCAGGGAAACATTATGATGCAAATTCATATCCCTACTCACAAATCAGTTAGTTCCAGTCCCATATCCGAAATCCTAAATCCGATCCTGAAGCATCCTTCCCCCATCGCAGTCAAAACCTGAAAAAGGCGAGGAATTGAAAAGATGCTTGAAGCCTCCGCTTACAAAAGTCAAACTGTCTGTCACAATTTTCACAACGCATATCACTTCCGACTTCCGCACATATTGTTCCGCACGCACCTTTGAAAAAAGGATCCTGAACTGATTTAGTTATTTGATTAATTAACATCCAATAATTATCTAAATTAATTCACCGATTCCACCCCACTGAATCTAGAATTACATGAGAGGGCAACATCATCCGTTTTCTTGAGTACGGACTGGTAACAATTCAGAGGAAAGTCAAGCACGGTATATTAAAAGGCCAACATGTTCAAATGTAGTCGGTCGCTGAAGTGAAAGTCAGGAATTAGGCAAAGTTCAGTTTTCACCGCATAATGCTCGTAGAAACGGGAGACATGCCAGAGTTTTTATAATTCTGAATATTGATTACGGAATGGAATGTAAGTGTGTCATGTCAAGCTGCAGTTAGCACGAAGACTTTTCCTTTCCAACCATTTACTCAATTCACGGCAAAGGGATAAGAGCTTATTCCACCGAAACAAAATTTCTGGGTATTTAATTACGGATTAGAAAGTATAAAGTTGGAGAGGAGAAGAAAAAAGGAGGTCGGAGTTTTTACCACTTTATTATCTGGAAACCATATCCGTCACTTTTCAACTATTTAGATGCACCTTCCCACATCACCAGTATAATAATTCCAAGAAGTGAAGATTGGGTTTGGGAAAAATAAGAACAAAAGAAATCCATCCACAATCCACCCTCAAGCTAAACTGTCTCTATAGTACAGGCGGTGGATTACTCCAGTTATTCACTTCCACGAAATATATCCGGCTGCCGCTCTTACCCTTTTATTATACAAGATCACAAGATCACAGGTGTATGGCCATGGTCTCATGGTGCATTTTCGTCCTACACTTTTATAAAAAATAGGCTCAACAAATTGCTCTTCACTTCCTTCAACTTTCCTTGTGAGATCAATTAAGATTTTACCCAGGAATATTATAGACACAAAGGGGACACAGGTGATCACTCAGGAGATCATAACACTCTGAAATCTATAAGATGCACTTTACACTGCGGTAATCAGTAATCCGAGAAAACTGTGCCACTGCGCCTGTTTTTTTTTCAAGATGGACTGGGATTGGGAATGGGATACAACAGGATAGGATACGCAATGACAAAGGATGAATTCTGAGGGGGGAATGGGAATGGGAGCAAAGGATTCCTTGTGGCCTAAGAGGACAATAGGCTCCGAAGAAGAATAGAAAACGTGCGGAAAAGACAAAACGGACTCAGAGACTGTGAGACTGTGGATGGAGAACGGGGACCTGGGAGTCTGAAAAATAATGAATTACCCCCAGACAGGAGAGGATGCTGTCAGCATATTCAGGGGACCACCAAGGGTACAAGAGGGTACTTGACGGGAAGTGTACCTTTTGGAATCCTGAGATGCGGGTTGTCCTTCTATACCGTCTGCACACTGCCAGAACAACACAATCCAGATTCCCAGCCGCGTCTCATACTCATCATCTTCATCACCAAAACCACCACCAATAAAAGAGCCAAATCTATTTAGCTTGATACTTGATTTATGTATTGAATTGACT
>Ga0194135_10001979_pt1 | contig 12386 bp, 11 predicted proteins | sample LitLau_LLRF_2013_FD_134024 | JGI IMG/M metagenome (GOLD analysis project Ga0194135, IMG submission 134024) | Freshwater sediment microbial communities in response to fracking from North America - Little Laurel Run_MetaG_LLRF_2013 (version 2) | ecosystem: Environmental > Aquatic > Freshwater >... | reverse complement strand
CAGCAGCCCGCACAGAGATACATTCCAAGAATTGGAATCCAAGTTAATAATGGACCACACACTCGTCCTCCACCCAGAAGATTTAAGTGTCTTTGTGAAGGTTGTGACCAGTCCTTCACAAGGTTTAGACAACTCCAATACCATATGGACTTACAGCATGAATGCAATACTTGTGGAAAGGCTTTTCTTCTACTTCATGACCATCATTGTGTTCAAACAGGGGGAGGTCAAGCTTTAAGTGGAGTAGAAAATATCGACACTGGAAGTTTTATCATAAGTGATGTTCTTCATAACGGTGGAATGTTCACGTTCATTAAGAATTTTTCGTCTCATGTAGTTGACTTTGAAGAGGCATTTAATTTAAGTACACCCGAATTGTTCACAATACTTAGTGGTATGGTTGAACTATATAAGAACATTCAGTCTGCTATTACTTTAAACACAACGCTAGAGAAAATAAGTGATAATTCACTATTGTCAAGATCCTTCTTTTCTCCATTTCACCAAATTGGACATTCCGAATTCATTTCATCGAGACTCCAGTTTGCTTTCGCATACATGTACGCGTCTTTATTATTGTATGAGATGGACGGTAGTGGTTGGCGATTAAAGTCTGTGGACTCCATTAAAGTGAGAGTTCTTACATTTGGAAATACAAAATTAAGACGTTACAGGGATAATGAAATTGCAGGGGGGTCATTTATTCAGCTCCCAAAATGTCTAAAACGAAAGGGTCTTATTAATATAAAGACCTTCACTGAAAGGTGTTTCATGTTGAGTGTAGTGTCACATTTATATCGCCATGAAATAAAACTCGACGACCAGCCACATCTTGATTTTTTAGCTATGAATAAATATCAAAGACGAAGGATGATCAGACTTTGGGAAAGTCCATCTTCGTATGATAAAATTCTTTCTGAGTGTAAACGAGTTGGATATCCTGATTTTACTGGCTTTGAATCTAAAGTAAAACTTACAGATATTCAAATTTTTGAGGCAAAAAATCAGATTAATATTAGTGTGTACATGTTAAAAGAAAAAGATGTTTATCCTGTTAGAATTTCTGAAACTAATTTCAAAACCCATATTGACCTACTGTTGCTCGAAGACTCGGAAGGATTAGAGAGAAACTTTCATTATGTTTTGATTCCACATCTGGGAAAGTTTCTTGGCAAGTCTGGTTACCATAAAATGGACATTTGCAGACATTGCTTCGAACCAATTAAAGATATTAATGTTAGACATTCTCAAATATGCCAAAAGCGAGGAATGAAGAAGTACACTTTTCCAAAAGAAGATTATTATAAATTTCAAAAGATTTACGCTCACATGGACGTCAACTTCAAGATAATTTTTAAAATATTAACTTTTAATCAAAAATACACCAAATTGGAAAGCAAAAAGAACTTTGTGTATACCAACGACTTCAAGGAGACAGCAGTCGCTGGCTACCATTTGGTTGTGTTAGATCCTTCCTGGGACATATTCTACCAAGAGACATATTTTGGTGGAGACGTAATGGAGAACTTGGTTTCAAACCTCATTGAAAAGTCTGCTGAGGCAATTAAGCTCTCGCAAGAAAAATACTTGCCTTTTAAAGTTACTGACGAACTGCTTACAAATAAAATTCTTTCAGTCGAATGTATTTTATGCCAGAAACCATTTAGCAAGGAAAATAAGCCTGCATTTAATCACCATCACTTTACCGGAAAGTTTTATTCATTAATATGCTGTTCCTGTAATATTTTGTGCGTTAAAAAGTCTGTGGTGTGTATTTCTCATGGATTTGGTGTTGAAGAAGGTCCATTTCTTTTAACTCATCTAAGAAAAGAGTGGACTGATCGGCTGACAATAGTTGGAAAGTCGTCCTCAAACTTGCTTACAATGAGTTTAAATGAAATAAGATTTATTGATAGTAAAGAACTACTCGATTTTGAAGTAGAAGAAATGGTTGAAAGCCTTTTACTCTGTAGATCTACCGAGCCAATCGAAGACGTATTTAAAGTCACATTAAGTGGATTTTCCAGCCTTTATGGGAATTTCCTTACTATTCCATCCTTATTTCCAAGTAGATTGTTTGAATACTTTTCTTCGGATATGACTATTATATTTCCTCCTGTTCATGAATTTGACAACTTTGACGATTCAGAGACATTCATAAAAAAATACCAAAACTCACTAGCTTTGTTTTACAGATTAAACTGCAAATCACTTTCTGATTACGCTAAAATATATACAAAGCAACAAGTGCTTTTACTTGCAGACTATTTAAATCACTTCGTCTCATTCTGCGAAAAAAACTTACAAATAACACCGTTGCATTATGCATCAATAAGTTCTTTTGCATTCGATACTGCTTTCTCTCTTTCTGCAGCAGAATTTGAATTCATAAAAGATGACGAGATTATAAATTGGATGAAAAATGGAATCAGAGCAGGTTTGTCGTTCTCAAATGTTAAATTCGCTAGATCAAACAATGAAAGACTTAACTGTTTTAATGGAATCGATCATATGAGAAGCCACATAATAGAATTAGATATAAATTCTGCATATCCATATACAGCTAGTTTATGCTTATGCGTAGGAGAATACGTGTGGCTGGACAAGGATGACGTCTCAGAGCTGGATATTTTAAAGCTTCCAGACGAGGGTGATTATGGCTATATTTTTGAGTGCGATTTTTATTTTCCTGACACAATCCATGACAGTCTTTCCGAGTTACCCTTAGGGGTCCGAAAGAGAATAATTAAATTCGAAGAGTTTTCTCAACTGCAGAAATCTCTTTACCAGGCAAGGAGTGGTAATTTTAAGTATTCCGAGGAACCAAAAGCTGTCCTCGATTTGCATCCACATACAAATTATTTGCTTCTTCATAGTACTTACAAATACTACGTGTCAAAAGGAGTAATTTTTACTGCCATTCATAAGGGGCTCCGTTTTCGAACTTCACCTTATTTAAGTAAAGCAATAAACAAAATGATGAATATCCGTACTGAGAGAGAATCTGCACAAGATGTGATTCTCTACAAACTTTTAAAACAAATGTTGTGCTCCATTTGCGGAAAGTTTTTAACTAATACTGGAAATTACACAGATATTAAACTCTGCAGGTGCAGATCTGAGTTTACGCATTTAACTAATAAGCATTCATTTCAAGAAGTCACATGTTTAAATGAAAATCTCAGCATGGTTCATTTAAAAAGACATTCCGAGCATCACGCATACAATATAATAAATGCGTTCATGATACTAGAAAAATGCAAGGATCTAGTCTATAAACGTTATGATCATTTACAAAGTCACTTCTGTGGTAAAATTAGGCTTTTACAAGGTGAGACGGATTCTCTTCGCCTGCAAATCTTTGACCCTGCCGATGATTTTATATCCAAGATGAAAGAGCTTTCTGCTACAATTGATTATTCTCGGCTGCCACCGAATCATGAGCTGTACTCTGCAGGACTGAAAAATAAACTAGGAGCATGGAAACTAGCACAACTTAATATTGTAGAAGTCGTCTCACTAAAAATTCGACTGTACTCGTACTACACCAAGTGTGACAAATGTATGCAGATATACAATCCTAAATGCGACTATTGTAAGTTTTATAATCGAGGAAAGAAAGTTGCTGCTGGCTTTAACCAAGAAAAAAGGAGTAAAATGGATCATAATTTTTTCCGTTCGTTACTTTTTGATCTACCAAATGAAGAGGATAATAAATTCAATCTGCATTTATTGGATGATCGTCGTTACTTCGACGGTCATTCGTTCTCTAGCACTCCTCATGGACACTACAAAAATATCCTCTGATGTGTTTGACTTTCGACTTACAGTTCCTAGTAGAATTCTCTTGTGCGCAAATTCTGGCAGTGGTAAAACGCATCTTATTTTAGACTTAATAAGAAAAAGAGATGTAGTTTTTAGTGAAAAGTTCACAAAGGTATACTACATATACTGCAGTGCTCAGAAAGCATTTTTAGATTTTAAGGCTGAGAATCCTGAAGTTGAGTTTTTAACAGAAGTACCAGAAATAAAGCAAAACAATACAGATCATACATTGCTCATTTTTGATGACTTTTTATTGAGTCATGAAACTACAGGCAACAAACTGATAACTGAATATTTTATCAGACTTTCTCATCATCTTAATATTACAGTGGTTTGCAGCTGGCAAACTCTTTTTCCCAAGCAACTAAAAACAGTGTCCAATAATGCCAACTACCTAATAATATTTCCATTTAAACGAGACATCAGCTCTCTTGACATTTTAAATCGTCAAATGCTCCCCGATGATTCTCACTTTTTAAGAACTGTGATGAAGGACATTGGTAAAACACAATACAGCTTTTTACTCATTGACAATTTTCAAGCTAACGATAACTTCCGATTTAGGAATTTTGTATATCCAACTGTGAATTCCAAAATTTACCTACCAATAGCACAAGCAAATAGTTTTCCCAAAGAGTTCCTTAAAAAGATTGAATAAGCTTATCTTTTTAATAGAGATGCTTAATAAATATGGACCGATTTTCTGCAAATCAAGAGTTTTTAAATTTAATAACTGTGTCTAATGCCACGGAAAGAAAGAAATTACTAAAGCAAGCATCAACAGAAAATATTAAGTCAATACTGGAGTGTGTTTTAAATAAAAATTCAATTCCTTGGAAAAAGAATGAGTTTTTGCGTGTCAAGTCTTCATTTCGTGTGTTATCAAAATATTCATCCTCTAAGCAAAGTCTCAATGAAACGAAAGTTCGAGTGTTCCTTGTGAAGAATTCCTTCCACTTGAAAAGATATCTGCGTGTATTTATTCCTAGATTAGTAGAATTAGCCATTATATGTATTTATAATACTTAGAATGGCTTATTTTGTACACGTGATTCCTCAGAGACTTTACAATGAGCTACTTGACAAAAAGGTCTTACAAGAATCCGAACATTATCCCAAGACTCACATTTCTCTAACTCAAAAACTTTTAAGTAAAATCCCCACAACTCTTAGAAATGAAGCTGGAAATTTAATTAAAGAACTGATTAAAGACAAAGTCATTATCATCTCCGGTGAAAACATTATTTGCTCGAGAACCTCGAAAGAAATAAGTGAAGACTCTCTGGTTAAAATATTACAAGCTGTAATTTTGGAAGACGGAAGTGCCCAGAACATAAAAGAATGGAAATGCTTGGAGACTTATTTTAATTTTCCAAAAAGACAAAAACTTAATGAAAGTACATCGATTGTGCCAAATCAAAACAAGAAAGTCGACTGCAACTGGATTACGTTTGAGTCAAGATTTAAATTTCTTCAACAGTAATGGATGAAAAGTACGTAAGGCGTAGATATTTTACCACAAAAACTCCTGGTTCATTCTCAGGATTGTCTGGATTCTTTAAAAATTCCAAGTATACAAATGTCAATGAAGTGAAAAAGATTTTAGATTCGTTTTATACTTACAATATTCATTTCCCTTCGAAAAAGAAGTTCAAGAGACGTCCAATTATTGTTGCGACTACAAACTATTTGTGGCAAAGCGACATTATCGATTACAAAAAATACAAAAGACAAAACAAGGGTTTTTCATACATATTGCTTACAGTTGACTGTTTTAGTAAAAGGGTTAGGCTGGAACCTATGAAATCCAAATCAGCTACAGATGTCAAAAATGCACTTGAAATCATTTTTAAAAAATACAAGGAAAGACCAAATTTTTTAATGACAGACAGAGACAGAGCTTATTATGCTAAACCAGTGTTAGATTTCTTAAAACAAAAACAGGTTTTACTGTATTCAACTCATTCAAAGTTAAAAGCTCAAGTAGCTGAAAGATATATCAGAACTGCAAAGACCAGACTTGAAAGAATATTCACGCATACAAATAAAAATGAATGGCTGAGTGCACTTTCTAGTTTGCAAGACAGTATTAATAATAGCTTTAATTCGTCAATACAAATGACACCAAACAATGTCAACCCAAAAAATGAATCGGAAGTGTTTCACAATTTGTTTAGCAAATATATAAGTTTGGTTGATCCGAAAATCAAATTTAAAGTTGGAGATTATGTCAAAATTGCAAAAACAAAGCTGCTTTTTCAGGTACGCCTTGTCAAACAAATTTGTTTTCAATTATTTAAATTAAACTTTTTTACAGAAAGGATACGAAGCAAATTACTCCATCGAGACTTTTCGTGTTTACAAAGTAAAAACAATAAAGCCAGTGCCAATTTACATGTTAGAAGATTTAAACGGTGAAAAGTTGGATGCTGGGTTCTACTCAGAAGAACTGAAGAAAGTCTCTGATTCATCCAATACAGACGCATAACATGGAGGAATTAGATGATTATTATTTGACACTTTTGTCAAATGAGGATTCCAATGTCTATTTTGGAAATACTTCTTCGAGTTTTACAAACAAGCTTCCTAGACCTATCATACTCCCATCTGACATGTATGAAGTTGGTTTAACTGAACTTATTGTTAGCTTAGTAAAAAGCCCGAACCCTCAGACTGAAGAAATGGGCAGCTCAGAACCTCAAACTGCAGAAGATAAGAGCTCAGAACATCAAACTGCAGAAGATAAGAGCTCAGAAATTTCGTCATCATCGTCTCCAACGCTCACCCAAGCAAAAACTTTCTTCAATAATAAGCCTGCAACTTTGACAGTGTCAATGTTTAGAACTATTGAATTCCAGATATCAAAAGATGCAGAAGAGTTGCATTTAGCAGTGTCGAGAATAAATCGATTTTTTTCTGACAAAAAAATCCACTTAGTTTTTAAAGAAACAATAATTACTGAAACTGAATCTAAATACACACTTTCCTGGAAAGATGATAAAAGCCACAAGACTTTAAGGATATCTCCAGTGATGTGCAAAGCGTTAGGATTTCTATCAACGAGTTTTCCTCCTGGTGATTACACTGCAGAAAACACTTCATCTCTAGCCTTATTTCAGGAAATCCCAAATAATTTCATGTTCACCTTTGACATGGATCATTGGGAACCGAAAGTTGTAAATGTATTGGAACCTAAAGATTATACTATACAGTCGCTCGCTGAAACTCTGACAAAGTCATTCACTAGCAATAAATTCAAAGTTTCCTTTCTGCCAAGCAAAACCAATACGCTAATTGAATGCACAAATTATCAGAATGATATAGTATTTCAGTTTGGTAGTGATTTAAATGTACTTCTTGGTATTAAGGAAGGTTTTGTTTTCGCGAGCAGAAAAACAGTAATCTTTATCCCAGAGAAGCTTTTGCAGTCCATAAATGAAAAACCTAAGCCAACTGAACCAGCCAAAGTAGTTTGGAATAATCGTGATCTTCTTCTCGTCCAATCTGGTATTGTTCAGGATCAAGTTTTTGGGTCCAGGTCTTTACCTGTGCTTCGCGTAGTGCCCTTGGAAGCTACTAATACAGAAGTTCATAAAGTATTTTCGCCAGTGCACTACTTGCCCTTGATGAGTTCAGAGCTCAGTGAAATTCAATTTCTCTTGACTAACAGTAGTTCACAAGTGATTGAAGGAACAAATAGTCCAACAATTCTAACCATTCATTTACGAAAAAGACGAATATGAGGAAAGTGGTCTGTAAAAAAGGAGTGTGCAAGCTTACACCCCAAGCTTCACGTCTAATTCAAAGTGGTGGAGGTTTAAATGCAGTCACTCTTCACTATCTCGTTCCGATTCGTTCAAAATCTAATTCTAAGTCAAAAAAGAAGACTCAAACGGGTTCAGGAAACAAGAAACCACAAACTGGTTTGGGGAAAAATAAAGGCCAAAAGGGGCAAGGGAAATGCAAAAAAGCCAGTAATAAGTCAAAATCAAAACCTTTAAAAGTTTCCAGTAAGTTACAAGCCGGTGGCAGTAAGAAGAAAGTCGTCAAACGAGCAGTGTCAAAATCAAAGTCCTCCAAAAAGAAGTAAAATGGAAGCATTAAAGCATAGCGTGGCTTCATACAGCTCTGATTTAGATTTAGGCTCAGTTCCACCCACTGACGTGGGCATAGTTAGCTCAGAGTATTCAAAGTACTTTCCCACTTTTAGTTTTAAAGACCCCAGGAACCCTGTACAGTTTGAAATTCCTAGTTCAAATAGCCAATATTTTAGTTTAAAAAATTGTATGTTGTACTGTAAATGCAAGATATGTAATAGAGATGGAAGTCCATTAGGAAGCACCGATAATGTAGCACCAGGATTTAATTTCTTTCGTGCATTGTTTGACAGTTGTGAAGTTCAGATGAACTCAACTGTCGTGAGTAAAAGTTCAACACTCTTCCCCTACCGTGGGCATTTCCAAGACACACTGTGTCATGGACATAACTTCAAGAACAGCCAACTTTTATCCCAATTGTACATTGAAGATTCCAGATACAACGACTTTTCATCTAATGCTGGCTACACAAAGCGGGCATCATATTCAGCGAATAGTGCAAGTTTTGAACTAGTCGGTAAAATCGCAGAAAGTGTTTTCGAGTCAGATCGGCTTTTTCCTCCCGGAGTAGCAACACGTATTACATTAAGAAGAAGTGAGCCGAATTTTGCATTAAATTCCCCATCTTTAACCAAAGGAACTGATACCAATCCTTACGTCATCGAATTCGAAGAATGTATTCTTTTCGTTCGAAAATACGTTATTAACCCAAAAGTTGTTGCTGAACATCACAAGATTTTGAATGCGAATCAAAAGTTTAAATATCCTCTCAAAAGTTACGAACTGCGCAGCTTCACTATTCCTGCAGGAGTTCAGACAATTTTATCGGAAAACCTTTTCCGTAATGTATTACCACAGTATCTTGTAGTAACTTTTATTGAGACTGGGTCCTTATCTGGGAAGCTAGACAAAAGCTGTTTCGCATTTACATCAGCAGGTGTGCAGAATATTCGAGTGGCAACTGACGGAGAAAATACATTGTATAGAGAGATTTCTCTGGATGTAGACAATAAAGTAACTTTGATGGCTTACAACACACTCTATACTGCATTGAGCGAACAGGAATATGGAATTTCCATTTCAAGAGAAAAATATGTACAAGATTCATTTTTCGTCGTTTTGGATTTGGCCCCCAATTCCAACAGCTTTCAATTCCAACAAACAGAATCTGGAAAAGTTCAGCTTGACTTAAAATTTAAAAACCCACTTACAGCAGCCACAAACTGCATTGTGATGGGAATGTTTCAATCGATTCTTACCATTGACAAAAATAAAGTAGTATCTTATGAAACTATCGGAAATTGATATGGATAGTGAAACTTTGTATTGTTGCCTAAAAACTATTCTCAGAAGAACAAAAGTAAAACAACACTTGGTACTGCCAAAAAACAAGATATTAAAAATTGACTTCTCTAACTTACCATGCGCTGCAATAGTGAATACCGACGATTCCAACCAGCCTGGTACTCATTGGTTCTGTATTTATGTGTACCGCACCAAGCGGTCTGTGGAGGCCGAGTTCTATGATTCATATGGAAACACACCAGAATCATATGGAGTGGTTTTTCCATATAAAATACTTAACTCAAGCAGTAAAACTCTTCAAAGTTTAAACTCGGATGTGTGTGGACTTTACTGCTTGCATTATTTTTATTACAAAGCCAGAAACTTTTCGACTAGGCGAATACAGTCCAGCTTTACTGATAATTTAGAAAAAAATGACAAACTTGTGAAGCGGTTTTATGGGAATATTAGATGGCTAAAATTTAGCTTCTCTCCATACGGAATATCCCAGAAATGCTGCTTAAAGTACCGAAGTAAATTTCAATAACTCATCATTTGCTCTGCAACCTTCTTCGAGTAACAACATCATCAGGATGATTTCCCAACTCATATTATTTCTTCTCACTCTGCAGTCAGCTTTTGCTACTGCCGACTATGAAAAACTGTGTGAGGAGTGTACAGAAAACAATGGCACAGCTTTCCTGAAAATAATACATTCGGCATATTCTCACCCGGAGTATGTGTGTCGCCAATCGACTAAACTTGTTTCAAAATATGGAATTATAGTCGATCACAGTTGTAAGCCTTCCGAGTGCATTAACATTACAACAAGACCAATTTCACGAAGTTTTGGACGCATGGAAATAATTTGTGATCAGTCTGAGGAAGAACAGTTAAGCACCCATCGCTTAACCATCGTAATGTTAAAGGATTACTTGGAAATTATATTCTTGTCTTGTTTTCTCGGATTGTTGCTCTTGAAAAAATCTCTATTTGAACAATGTTTAAAAAAGAAACTATTTGGATTTTTTGATTGGAAACCAGAAGATGAAAACCAAATTCAAAATTCGAAGTCTCCTTCTCCAATTATAAACTCTACGCTAGTATAAACATGAAATGACCCTCGCCTGTCTACCTAACATCATTAAGTTAGAGGGTCATATACTAGCATTTTATTATTTCCTAGGTAGAGCAGGTTGTTAATTTACTCTGGGCGAATGTAATAAGAAATCATTGCTCTTTGTATATGAACTATCTGTCTCTCGCCAACATCGTCACTTGTCATCATCATATAGTTAACCTAAACAGTTTCAAACAAGTCGTTGAATGAAACAAAGAAGACCACACAAATATAATAATAAAGCGCGTCTCGCGTGGCTTGACAAAGGAAGCTTGGAAGCTTTATTGAGGAGCTTGTGATTATGGCTTTGGCGTCGCACTCAGAGTAAATGTGTTTACTGCATTTTCTTCTCACGGAGCGTGAAGGTATATTTCAGAACGGACGCAAATTTTTGGAAACACTACAATAAATGCAAGTGCGTTCAGTTAATTAGTTTGAAATGGGTAGCTGTGAAGGAAATTCAGGGTGCTACTCCTGTGTTTCATCTGAGTGTTGGTGGGCGAAGCTGGAGAACAAAACGGAAGTTTGTGTTTCAAAACTGTCGGATCTAATTGGAATGACTGTCGTCGAAAGATTCGGACCTGGTAACAAGGAATACTGTGAAGACAAGGCTAATTCAGAAGCATCATCTTACACAACTGTTTGGATTGGTATGTGGTTTTGTATTTTAAGTTATAAGAATTTAAGTATTGAATAAACGGATGTCTGAAGTCATGTGTTTGCTTTTACAGTACTTGGAGTCTTACTGTTACTGGTAGCTTTGTTAGCAATCGTTCTCTTGAGGCACTGGATAGTTTCATTTATAACGGACACATGTCCATTTCCAAACCAGAATTTGGCTGGATCTAATCTCAACGAACCATTTGCAGGGGACCTTGAAATGGTGCCGTTCTTTAGTGACCCTGCAAGAAATTACCATCCGATCCATCAGCCATCCATTGAAGGTATTCCCACAGCGTCAGCAGAGCCTGCTGCAATAGAAAATGTGAACCCTTTTGAGACTCCAGTAAGACAAGCCCCAGTAGATTCGTCGGATGAAGAAGATGTTCATTATGTTTCACCACGTATTCGGAGCAATAATATCAATGAACCTAGCTGGAGAAGAATTAAAGAGGAAGCTATTAAAACTGAAGAAGACGACGAAGAAGGAGCTCCAGTGGGTAATCGAAGATCTGGGAGAGTCAGAATGCTTCCGAGGAAATTAGAGGATGATTATGTGGTGTATGGAACTAAGAAAAAGTAACATCGACTTCTCATCATCTTCAGTTCTTAAGTAATGAAATAATTTAAACTATAGTTTCGGTAAATGAATTTCAGATTATTTGTGAATGGCAGATTATTACTTTATATAAGTTTTTCAGTCAGCAAAAAGTTGAGAATAGTAATTAGAGTACAGTTCTTAAGACGGAATATTAATTTTGAATGATATAGATTTGTATATTGATTGCATTGGTTTCAGGCAGATATAATAAATATGAATTCATTGACCTGGATTTGTTGAACTATGACATTTTATTATTGTAACTCATGGATGTGAACTCCTGCATGTTTTATTCAATGGTGTGTGAGTGTGTGACAGAAGTGAGTGTGTATGAAAAGATAGAGAGAGAGGGGAGAGAAATACTCACTTACTCATTTCGTCTGCCCCAAGTTACTACTACTCACAATTCCACACTTCCATGCATCCCTAACTTCCAACCCACCCTACGGACTTCAGTCTTTGGACCACTAGACCCTAAAGCCCTTAAAGCTTTGGACCACTAGACCCTGAAGCCCTTAAAGCTTTGGACCACTGGGTCCTGAAGCCCGTTGGCGAAGCCCTTAATGGCTTTCTTTATATACTTACGCATTATCCTGAAGATTTTGATGTACAGCACGACCCCCAACTCCACTTGCACCTGAGGTACTTACCTGGTAAGTCTGCACTAATCTAACACGATGCAAAGAATCGCCCAAACTTTGTTTTTGATATATTATAATATGTAAGAAAAAATTGAAATATATAAGTTTAATCCTTGCGTCTTAGCAGCTTGAATGAAGCTCAGGACGAATTCTCATTG
>Ga0194135_10001978_pt1 | contig 12389 bp, 10 predicted proteins | sample LitLau_LLRF_2013_FD_134024 | JGI IMG/M metagenome (GOLD analysis project Ga0194135, IMG submission 134024) | Freshwater sediment microbial communities in response to fracking from North America - Little Laurel Run_MetaG_LLRF_2013 (version 2) | ecosystem: Environmental > Aquatic > Freshwater >... | reverse complement strand
GTATTCTCGTGCATCCTTTAGGAATTTCATCCCCCTGTTATTTTATACTCGTAGTAGTTTCGTTGGTAGTAGAAGAAGCAATTTTGCGTCTACACATCTTCACTTTTCGTCAAGCATTCTGCTGGTATTTCTGGTACACCGGACGGACTGGGGTACTGCTGGTAGTTCTGCTTGCTACTGGTGTTTTTGGAAAACTATCCAACGACTGCTCGCCTTTGTCATTTCCTCAGCACCATCCAACAACGGAATTCCAGGAAAGGTGTGGACTTTGTTACTTGTTTTATTTTTATTTTTGTAATTTATATGATGATCACATCCTTTCCTCTGATCTTCTTTGTATTTAAAATTACTAGTAAAATGGAAACAATAGGACGTTTGTTGTTTATTTAGTTTAACAAAAATCGAGGCTTAAACTGTTAGGTACTAGCAGGAGAAAGAAAAAAGCGTATGTTCTAGCCGTATGTATTGTTGTAGCCCGAGGATTTTTTTTTCTGTATACTTTTGCCATTTACCGTGTGTGTCAAAGGTACTTTGTTATCTTTACATTTTCTGAGAAGAAGAGTAGAGGTGGAGCAGGTGCTGAAAATCAGGAGAGTAATAATAATGCTGAGATTGATTGTCAAGATTGGGAGGCGAGATTAGCGCATGCCAGATGCCCATATTCCATTGTGAACTTTCTCTGTACGAGCAGGAACGGGCAGAGACTGGAGGCTCGCTCACTTCTGTCACAGTTTTTGTTTCGGTTGCATGAAGGTCATCGTCTCATAGTTTTGTCTCATGCTTTTCCGGCGCAGGAACACGCTGATGATTACTCATTGAATTCCATGGAAAGATGAGGCAATCAATAATTCGCGTGATTTCATAGAAAGTAATCCATCTCAATTTTCTAATGAGCTTGTGTTGTGAATTTAGTCAATCAGTCAACCAATCTTGTGACTTTTCGTCGCCTGTCCTCCGTGTCCTCCTCGGATGAAGTAAATTTTCAATCATGGTCACAGCACACTGCAGGCAAGACTTGTGCTTGTGGAAAATCCTGAATTATACTCTTAGTGTTAATTTTATTTCGTACGTACTTCTATTCCATTCTTCTTACATTATTGTTTTTCTCACAATGTTTTCGTTTATAGTACATGCACATCTTGACATCTTCCACCTCTCGATTCGTTAGCATTGGGAAAGGATATGAAAATGACTGACTGTTGTGGAGAGTGATGAGAAACTTCGCATTTGCGGACAATGATTAATCTACTCCCCTGTATAACGGGGACGGTCCCACCATCCGTGCGCGAGTTTGTGATAGAACGCTGCAAGATGAGATGACTCATTTGTCTCATTTTTGTTTAACTTGTTAAGGATAGAATTCTTGGGTACTTTGCGTTTTTGTTCCGAGTGGATTACTTTTGACTTGGCATGAGTTCTTTGTGAGTTATTTGCCCCTTTCTCCAAAGTTAGAAGCAGCGGTGACGGCGGCGGTTTATAATTCGGGAAGCGCTGCTTTTGTGTGAAGAGAATCAGTCACTCCGTTGTCGCATCACATCACATCGCTCCTGCTAACTTGGATTCCATGTTATTTTTACGTTTATCCAAATAGAGGAGTGCTCGAGAGCTTCATCCGTCTCTCGTCGATTAGATTTCTCAGTTCATTCTGAAAACAAACTTTTTAAGATTGAACTTTCCAAGTTTTTAGTTCTCAATTCCTCCAGTTTATAATTAATTGAATTAACTCATTCCGTTTATCACGGAACGAAGAAGTGGATAGTCTCTAGCTCCTCCTGGGAGATTTGAGTGTTTGAACTTTCAGTTTAATCTCTGCCATCCCATTTGACCTGTGTGGGGTAGATTGAGCAAATGACATATTGGCTTCTGTCGTTTCTTTTGGGTCTTGTGGGGAGGAAGGTGACTGCGTCCTCTGCTTATTATGCCAATTTAGAACTACGTGCCTTACTAAGCAGATTTTATTTTCTTCCTTTCCCCTTTTCCTCCGGTTGGTTGTTATGTGGTTACTAACGATCCCTCATCTTTCCTGCCTTCCTTTTCCGCATATAAAATGCAAAACTTCCTTCTCTCCTCGAACTTTTCTAAGGAAACCACGAAACCAGTCTTTCCTCAGGTTCAATTGAGATGATGATGAGGGAATTGAAGTCAACGTGTGCTTTCTGAGCACGTGTTCAGAAATCTTTGAATTTTCCAAAACTATTCCTTCAGTTCTCTCCATATCTGGTCTGTGGTTCTTGAATTCATTTGGAATCATTAGGCTTATTATTGTAAACGGAATCGTGGGTAGTGACAGTTTTTCATTGTTGTGGCTTCTCACCCTGTAAAAGTCCAATTTATTAATTTACAACAGTCCACTTACTAAAATGCCTTTTTTTTTTAAACTTTGTTCCAGTTTTCTGCTGAGGAATGCTGAAGCTGATGGTGAGGTGATGATGTCATTTTGTGATTTGTTTCCCTAAAATCCTGCTTGAAGAGTGAGGCGAGGGTTTAGAGATTGAGGGGGACATTCCTATCAATCGCAAACCTAAACTCTAAGCCGCCACAATTCACTAATTAAATTTTGAAATCATTCCGTGCAACTTCAAGTCATCAATCACCACCATTGATTGTATCCATGGGACGGAGAAAGGCAGTGGAAATTAATGCGGCCAGTAATGGTAAGTAAAGGCTACGAACCAGTTTGTTTAGAAAACATACACCCCAGTTTTCAATTTCCATTTCAGTGGGATTTTATTTTCCTTGGGAGTTATCTAAATTAATGTGCTTGTGATGCACTTGTCAGTTCTCTATTGAAAAAGGTTAACGAAAAAGTTCAGGGCCAATTGGGTCCAGTCCAACGAAAGTTTAAACTTGATGAGTTCATGTTCCCATGGTCTAAATTGAATGATTAGCTTAAATCTTTCTTGTCCTTGTTCATCCCAATTAGTACAAGACCTGGGAATGGACATGCGGAAGAGGCAGCGAGGAGGGAGCAATGCTGGGGGGATGCCTCGGAGGGGTATTGGAACACGAGGACGAAAGCAAAGCCCTCCTGGACCATCACCATCCGAAATGTTATCCGAGAATCGGACGAATGGGGATTTAACGGCAAGGAACAACAACGCGTCGAATGTTTCCATCAATGAAAAGGTTAACTGCTCGCCTCAGACCCCTCAGGTCTCCGCTCAGGTGAGTCACGCACTTCCAGTGTGGATCTCATTTCCCGCCTTAAATTACTGAATTACTCTAGAATTGCAGTGGAATGAAATGCGATGTCATATGCGATCTTATCCTCGTTTATCGCTCAGTCACTTGACTTCCGTGCGACTCTCCGTTTAGTCCGTTTATAATAGTGTAGTTCAGTTGAACTAATTGGAGGCCATGTGTATTGCAATCTTTATTTTAAAGCACCGTGGCTCTTAATACGATATTAGAATTCTGTAAAAAAAAATTTATCATCCTATTCATTCCAGATTAATCAGATTCGACCCGATGAAGCAAGTCCGATGAAATCCTGCTTGGAAGATCTTGATGGGAAAACAGAACCAGTATTGAAAACGGTAGGTTGATTCCAATTCTATTTGAATAAATTTCCTCACTTTAAACCGTATGAATGATTGTAGTTGTAGTATTTGATAGCTTGTGATCAAATTTAGTTTGGCTTTTTGATGGTAGAAATGACCTCGTCACATGACATGACATGACGAAACTGTATAAAGGTTGAGCATGGTTTTTGGAATAAATGTTTGCAAATCGGGAGAAGCTGCGGTTGTTGTACATACCAAATGGTTCGGGATTAACTCTATCAAAAAAAAATTCTTCCATGTTTGGTTCGATTTAATTGCGCTGCTGCATGTAGTTTGCCACACAGTAAATAACAGCATCGTGAGTGGTATGAATTCCTATTCACTTCCTTTGAGTGAGTTTTAGTCTATTCTTTGAAGTGATTCTGAATGACAGTTGGCTTAGCTTGCTTCAGTCTCAATTCTCAATTGTAGTAACAACCTCGTCTCTCCTTGTAATATCTCTACAGGATTCTCCAAGGGAAAGCAGCAGTAGTGCAAATGATTCCTTTCACCGACTACCCAAGAAGAGGAAGTTTGACCTTTCTAACTTTGAGTCTACTGTGAATGCGAGTCCACCGATTGCACCAAGTTTAGCGGAGGTCCGGAGGAGTCCAAGCGTAGTATTCACTGAGCAAAAGCAAAGCATCGGTGGAGCCATTGACAATACCAAAATGTCAGCAAATTCTCAGCCCACTTCCAAAATTATTCAAAATTACCAGCATGGAGTGGTTCCCACAAACTTTCATGCTAATTCCAGTCAATCTTACTTATCCCATCCCCAGAACCAGCACACATCTCACTTGTCACAACCAACATCAACCGATTCCCACCATCACTCACCTCTTCACCACCACCAGGATTGTCATGCTCCAGTGATCGTAACCAGTTTGTCGCATCACAGTTCCAATGGTCCCTCCGCTAAACCACTGCAGGTTAGCCATTCTTCATCTCATTACGATGCCAGTAAGTCGCCCTTCCTCAAGCACAATCACCCGAGTTTACTCCAAATTGCTCATTCGTTTTCCTCTCCGAATGGAAACGTCGTCAATAAACCAGTAATTTATTCCAACTACTCTTCTAACCGGGACGTCCATCCACCAGTATCCCACCAGCACCTCTCCTACCAACAGGACCACCAACCTTCTCTTCCTAATAAATATCACTCCAACGTCTCACCGATCCATACTTCACACGGAGCTCATCCTGGACATGGAGATATGCATAGTAATGAAGAGCCGATGGACCTCGGGCGTTCTCACTCTGGGAGAGCCAACTCTAACCACAGTGCAAGCTCTGAACACCTACTTCAGCATCACAATCCACTGCATCAACAATCAAACTCACAACACTTTAATTCTGAAATGGGCCGTCAGAGCCACGACTATCAATCCCATTCCCGTTCGCCGTCACCCCAGGATCAGAGGTACCACCGTGCAATTTCTAGTTCCCATCAGCAATCGGATTCTATTCAACTCTCACATACGCTTCACCATTCCAGCATACCGAAACAGTCACATCATCAATCCTTTACTTCTCCAGCACAATCACCTTTCCGCGGGGTCAAGGTAATTTTTATTCAAATTTAGTTAAGATCTGTCTTCTACATTTGGGATTGGGATAAACAAATGTGTTGCCATTTGCTTCCAGATATCTCCACTACTCCAGCCGCACTACCACCAGCAACACCATGATGATGACGGGGGAGGGCTCAACTTGTCTAAAGTAAAAACTCCGGTCCAACAAGGTGCTGTTCAGTACATTTTCACCACCAGCACAGGGAACTCGGTTCCACTGACTCCAACCATGGGTGAGGCAACATTTGCCACAATTGCTCCACTCCTCAATCCCAACGTTCAACACCATCAAGGACATGTGGTACATCAGTCTAGACCTTCCGAGCGGCACGTCGTTGTCAACCACTCGGGTGAAAAGGATTTGCTACCAGAGGGATTTTCAAGTAGCAGTGGATACTCTCATCACCATCCCACCGGGCATTTGCACTCCATGCCAGGAAGTGGCAGCATCACTCAGGGAACGGCAGCGGATCGTCGGGATAAGGAAGCTACGTCTAGGAGTGCCGTAAGTAGCTTGAACAGTTCGAGGCATTCATCTCGCTCCAACTCTCTTGACGGGGCACGGTATGAAGTAATCGCGAAATCGGAAGAAATCCACAATAGTCAGCAGCTACCCGTGGTAACCAACTCCTCGAACACCAAGTACGCCTTCCAGACATTCGTGCAGGTAAGCTTTCTTCGCAACAAAGAAAATAAACCCTTTTAAGTAGAGAGAAAGTTAAGAAAGGAAATGCAATTATATTTCGAAAAAGAGGCAGGTGTATTGATCCCAGGGAAAGGGTTGAGTTCGAAAAACTTCTTTCAATGCAATTTATTATTCATGCCTTAATTTCTAAAAGGCCTTCCTCTCATGTTGTCAAAAACTTGAAGAATCAATTCCGGAAATGTTCTCTTTAATTTATCTCCGAACTTTATTAAATAAATTCTACCATAGCCCAACAACCAAAGGAGTTGGTAGCGTCCCACGACTGTAAAGTTTTAATAGCCTTCTTGTAGTGCCGTAAAGTCGGATTTCATTTTAAATACTTTGGTACTTCAGGTATTTGTTCGTTTCAACTACCTGATTGAGCAGAAACTATTTTCCTGATTTCATTCAAATCTATTTTTGTCTCCTCTTCCTCTCGTCCTCTCTCGACTCTAATTTTTTCCTAAAAAACATGTAAATCAATGACACGGGCTAATGACTAAGGAGAGTAGCTTGTTATTTGTGGAGTGCCCTCCTGGTGTCTGTAGGTATGCTAATGATTTCGTCGTTCGTTTGTTACAGACTTCGAGCGGAGATGGACAGGGAAGTAAACAGGAGTCTTGGATGTCCTCCACAAGTATTAAGAGTACAAATAATAACATGATCGTTGTCCCAATTAAGAAGGAGTTTGAATATGAAGAATTGGTTGAAATGAACGAACCACATCTCCCACATCTCCAGCAGCAGCAACCTACTAGTACAAAGTCAGCAGATAGTAACCCCGTTCCGGTGACCCGGAGTCCACCTATTTTAGATTTAAGAGAGTGGAAGGGGCATCGCGTTCTTGCCAAACGGGACTCTGTTTATATGCCGGGCGTGATCGTTGGAGTGATTGAGCATTCAACAATCACCGTAACTTTTGATGCAGATGGTGTCCCTGTCACTTATACGGACGTTATCATCTCAAACTCATCATTTTATGATATTGTTTCTGATGCCAGCCCAACTCCGTCCCAGGTAACACACGGACGAATTGATTATATTCCCTGATAAGTAAATTAAGGAGTTAAATTGTCGTTTGCAGGTCACAGTTGGCACGAAGGTCTGTGCAAGAGTATCAACTGAGAACACACATTTTGTGAGTGGAGTCGTCTCCAGGATTTCTGGATGGCCTCCGCAGTATGTCGTCACCGTTCCGCTCGAAAGAGGAAACAAAGAATTCGCTGTGGCTCGACCAAATCTCCGTCTTCTGCTCCCTCCATGGTGGGAAGAAATCAAAGCCATCGAGTCCATCTACACTCTACCCACCGGAGAAAATAGAACTTCGCCTCAGGCCCTACCTGCTCCAGCCCTCCCGGAACCAATAGCAAATAGTCAAAGTAACAGTACGAGTAGCAGTGTCGCTAGTGTGGGTCGTCTCCCCAATGGTCCATCCCCAATCACGCACTCCGCTACCAGTTCCGTTCATAGTTTGTCTGATGAACGGAAACGTGTCGAGTATGACTTTGAGTCGGATGACGATTTGAGAAGGGAAGACATTCACTTCAACGATGGTTCCTTGACGATTGGTGGGAGAGGGGTGGCTGGATCAATCACACCAGGGACACAGATCAGAAGCAGCAAGTGCAGCAGCGTCCAAAGTCACATGAGCTCCTCTGGAAGTCTCATAGGGGAGAGGTGTACGCCAAGAAGTTCAGCAACTACACCACGGTCGCAGTCGGGAACTCCACACAAGTATAAGAAAGGAGATGTTGTGGCGACTCCCACGGGAATTCGAAAGAAGTTCAACGGAAAACAGTGGAGACGTCTCTGCTCGAAAGAAGGTTGTGCAAAGGAATCTCAGCGCCGAGGTTTCTGCTCGAGACATTTGGGAATTCGGGGGAAAGGGAACAATTCTCAGCCGGGTTCCTCCTTGGGGAACAAGTAAGGACTTGAATTTTAATCACTTTTTCCTCCCAACTGAACGCGAATATTGATTGGTTGGTCTACAACATTCTCGTTATATTTCCAGATCAAAATCCAAAGAAAGTGAAGGGGATGAGGCCAGTTCGAGGGACTCAGCTGGAACTTCGCCAGGTAGTATTCGAGTGACTGGGCGTCATTTTGATGCAGATGAGACGGATGCTGCCACATCATTGGTCAATCTGTCCCGATCAACTTCTCCTTCATTCTCACCGCCTTCCTCGTATAGGAGTGCCTGCAACTCACCCAGGGTACTCCAGTCACCGCTTACAGTTACGGTAGGATCCCGACATAATTTATTCATGCCGATCGTCACTGGAGTTCCGCATACTTCGTCTTCCCCTGTCCCTTCGGCCGTTTCATCTCCAGCATGGATCCAAAGTAAAGCCAACGGCGACGGAGGATCAATTGTGGTCCAATGCAGTACACCAACCTCAAGAATACAGCAGTCGGTCATTAGACCAGAAATTGTCCGGCCTCACCTCACTCGCCTCAGTACTCCAGCCACCAGTGTCATCCAATTGTCATCATCCTCTGGAACTGGTTCGATCGTTTTCACCAATCCTGTTTCATGCGGAGTTGATTCACCGCAAGGTCTGAAGGGAGGGATATTGAACGCAGTTGGAGCTCTCGCAGATGGACATCACATCACAATAATCTCCAATAATCAACGAGAGAATCAAATGAGCAATCACGCAACCGTCATCAAAGAGATTAAATTGGAACCACAACAGAGTCCCCAGCAACAAACTTTCGTGGCTCTTTCTTCTGGGCAGAGTTTGGGACAAAAAAATGTTGCCACGGCCAGCTCCGCCTCCATCAGCCTCGTCACAAAGGGCGGGCAACAGATGACCCTAACTCCTCTTATGGTTCAGTCTCAAGGTGGAACCAAGCAACAGGCTCCCCGCTATATTCAGCAACCAATTTCAGTAATTCCACTGACGACAGCAATCCAAACAGCCGGGAACAACTCAACCCATACACACGTGGTTTTGACACATCCAATTACACCCACGTCCACGGTTGTGAATATGAATTCCAATGGGGCTCAGAGGCATATTGTCTTCACCAGCACGGGGAACCACATCGTGGCCTCCTCCTCTCCGTCTTCTACGAACGTCCCAGTGCCAATGGTCATCACGACAAGTCCAAGTCTACCAATGGGAATTCGGAAAGCCCTTATCCCCATCACAACTTCGGGGTTGACTTTCATGACATCCAGCGCTGGGAATTCTCATCAAATGAGCTCCGTAACACAAAATGAGGCAAAACCTACGGATGGAGGAACGAAAGTTAAAATAATAAATGGCCCAGCCTCCGCTGCCAACAATTCGCGACCATCATCTCCACCACAGCTCATAATCCCAGAGACAAGTGGGAGTCCGCAGGAGCAGCAACAGAGCATGGTTCTCATCCGACAAAATGAAATGGACAGTCTTTCAGCAAACATCATCCGGGTTATGGAGGCGAGGACAGGAACGGGTTCCACAGGAGCCAAGATTACGCGCGTGATTCAACAGTCACAACCCACTGTGAACTCAACCGTCGGCAATAATACCCAAGGTCATTTTCCCACTCCAACACAACTACTCCCAGTCGTACCAGCACCAGAGTCCCACCATGGGAGGATTGAAGCCGAGAGTCCTCCAAAGACACATCCCTGGCATGCCTTACTTCCGTTTGTGCTAACACCGACACCTTCCCCACCTCAAAACGGCGGCACGAGTTCTTCACTCACACCGGAATCTCCCTCTGCGAAGCCTGGTGAAGGGTTGCCGAGCACAGGAGATCATGTGGACCTTGGGCTTCCTGATATCAGTGAAGAGGATGACGATGTCTTTTCTGATGTTGTTTCCGATACCCTGACATTTAATGGAGCCAAGAAACGTGCCCAGTCTCTTCCTGCTGCCAAGGACGATTTCTTGAAGGAACCGGAGAGAATCCGACGTCCTATGAACGCATTCATGATATTCAGCAAGAGGCACCGTGCTCTCGTTCACCAAAGACATCCAAATCAGGACAACCGCACTGTTTCTAAGATCCTGGGGGAATGGTGGTACCAATTGGGGCCTGAGGAGAAACTCAAGTACCATGAATTGGCCTCAGAAGTTAAGGAGGCCCACTTCAAGGCGAATCCAGGCTGGAAATGGTGTTCGAGGGATAGAAGGAAATCATCCAGTGGGACTGCCTCGGGTCTTCACCCACTTGAGGAGACAGGGAAACGGGGGAAATTGGGTTCGAATGATGATGGACTCCTTTATCCTCTCCCTCCAGGTCTCCTGGACATGCCAAGTGTACCAGAATCGGGAATCGGAAGTGGGGAAAGCAGCGGAGAGAGACTAGCGAAACGGAGTGGGGACTTTTCGGATGATGAGGATCGAATGGTTATATGTGATGATCCGGATATTGATTTGGAATGCAAGGAGAAAGTATCCGATTGTGAGTCTGAAGGAGAGCCGGAACTAAACCCTACGAAACCCCCCAAGACTTCTCCAAGTACTCCAGCAGGGACAGGGCAAGTTCCAGAAATGCTCTCCATTATCAGGAGCACAGGAGTAGCTACAAGTGTTTACTCTTCTACACCAATTTCAATTGTCACTCCGATTTCCACCATGAACAAACCGAAACCGATTCGCGTGTCATCCGAGCCTTACATTCCACGCGCCACCAGCATTCCAACTAAGCTTGTTTTTCAACCTACTGGGAGTGCTTTCTGTTCATTACCTTCACCCAAAGATATCAGGGTACGTTTCACATGCTTTATATGATCCGGAGACAGCAGTTGCTTTTTGCTAACTTATGAACACAACATGGGACATTTGACATTTATAGACTTCCACGCCTGGCGGAATGGCCCCCACAATACCAAATCAAACATTGCTCGTTCGGCCTGGTCCTACGATGGGAATCCCATACAGCAAAAATGCCACCACCACAATTCTCACAATCGTGAGACCAATTGAGTCGATTCATCAGTCTACAGCTCCGAGTTGTTTGGAGAAACCTTTGGGTAATTTAGTTTCCGTGCTATAATGTAGAATATCAAATGGTCTAAATTTGTTAGAATTCCAGCTAATATATTTTTGTTTACAGTCGAAAACAGGAATTCCGCTGTAGATGGGACATTGTCCGAGCAGAACCAAACTGGAGGAACTCCTGAAGCAATGGATGTAGATGTGAAAGAAGAGATTATCAGCCCTGCTTCAGACGTAAAGAAAATATATTTAGATTCCTATGATTGTTATATAATATTGATTTGAAAATGTGTTTAACTCATTTTGTCGCTTCCATTATTAGATTCAGCCCACAAACCCAAATGAGCAAACGGAAGAAACAGACATGAAACCATTTGTATTGGCTCCCACTCCTGCTCAGCTAGGAAGAGCCCCACTTCAGCGCAGACAGTCCCAAGGGAATATTTTCCCGTTGTCTTTCACTCCTGTCTCAGGAGCAATTTTGGAAGAGGAAACCAATGCGATGACCACCCCGGAAAACGACAGTTCATCTTCACCTGTTCTCTCAGAAAGTCAGATGCATGAAACCCATGGAGAGAGCAGAGTCATTCCGGACATCATTGCCACTGAACCTGATCCCACCGATGACAAAGATCTACAAATGCATGAGGAGTTGGAGTTGGAAAAGGATGAAAATACTCACTTGTTCGTTCCAGGAGTTCAGAAAGGATTCTTCAAGAAAAATATTGAGGACGGAATGGATAAGTAAGGGTTGCTTTTATTTTTGGTGTGAAAAACATTTTATTTAGATTCTAGAGTTCATTCAGTCCGTTTACCGTTTACATTTCTATTGAATAGAATATTGGAGCAAGTTAACTTTGGTCAGAAATTTTCGAGCTTGCCACAGTTCAAACCCGGGGAATGCCAGTCACCTACTACACTTTCACTGCCATCCAGCCCTAGAGCTATTTTACAAAGTTTTCGGAAGAAGAGAGTCCCATCTGGTGGTAAGTGGACCCTTATTCCACTTTCACTTGTCTTCTAAAGTTTCCAATTATAAGAGAAAGATCTAGCACCTGGTATTTTTCGTACAGCCAATGGAGAAGTTGCGGAGGATGGAGAACTGAGCAACGCCTCAACTCCAGGTCCACTAACCTCATCTTCTGTCAAACTCACAGGAAGTACATTCTTCGGTCCTGATTTTAACCTTGAGGCATTCAAACGTAAGCTTTTTGCTAACTTTGCTAGAATTTCCTGTTGCTCATATACCCTGTATTGTCGAAGAATGTATTTTAAATGGAAACACGACTGAATCTTACAGATGAGAAAGAGACTATGATTCCCAGTCTCGCTGCGGATGAGCCCACGCCATCTAGTATTATTCCTGCTTCGGGTGATGAGGGCGTGGTTCCTTCCTCGCCAAATTATTCAGCGTCCAACGAGCGTACTGGGCCTAGCTCATCCAATCAGCTCTCCAACTTTACCGGACTCCGCTCACCAAGGACACCAAAAACGCCGGGGAGTGCTAATCGGTCTTACCTGGATTCCGGCTCAGAAAAGGGACATCGCAGAGTGCTCGAACAGCGACGTCAGTTGGTTCTCAAATTATTCGAAGAGCAAGGAATGTTTCCAACCCCACAGGCAACGTCACCTCTTCAAGTAATTTACACAT
>Ga0194135_10001977_pt1 | contig 12394 bp, 6 predicted proteins | sample LitLau_LLRF_2013_FD_134024 | JGI IMG/M metagenome (GOLD analysis project Ga0194135, IMG submission 134024) | Freshwater sediment microbial communities in response to fracking from North America - Little Laurel Run_MetaG_LLRF_2013 (version 2) | ecosystem: Environmental > Aquatic > Freshwater >... | reverse complement strand
CGTGTCTGAGTATAGGGCTGAGTCAGTAGCGAGATCATCAGCGAAGAGAGAGACAGAGAGTCAAGTTAGACAGAGCTCAAGTCGGCTTGCGTATAAATATAACACCATTTACTAAAGATCTATAATTATTTTGGAGGATCCTCATCTTCTCTCTCGTCACTCTACTAATATGTATACACACGAGATAATTATTTATTTTTAATCCAGTGATATAATTCGAACTAAGACGCTTATTCCATTAAATAACGATGAAACAAGGAGGCCCTGTCAAATCTTTAATGATAAACATGTGAATAAAATTGCCATTTTTGACCTACCAATATTTCCATTCAATGTCCATTTTTACACACTTTATATTTATTCGCCGTAAGGAACAAGTATTCTTCCCTTGGACATAAAGAACTTTCATACTACAGATTAGCATTATGATACATTTTTAGTTTTTGAATCGATTGGCCTTCCATTTCAGTTGGTTTTTCTTCAGTTATGAACTAATAATAAACTAATTGAAAGAATGTTTTACAATTGTATACTAATTCAGTTATACTTCTACTTTCTAATAAACTTCTAAACAGCATTGCCTTTTGTCTTTTCTTTCATACAGTTTTCCAGTTATATCAACCAAGATCAAGTCTGTTGTGATGATACTATACAATGGATATATTATGCTGGAGCTTATTATACTATTACTACTTCTATTTTTAATTCTGTACAGATTCGTAGGAAATACAATAATCTCTGTTGTTAATAATAAAGTATTACAGACACAGTTGCATAGAGTTAGATTTAAATTCACTTGCAACTGCGGTCTCTCTCAATATTATATTTCTACATTTTTCTACTCTATTAGGCAATGATTGTAGTTGAAAAGGTACACTTGGAATTATTTGATTCAGGTGAGAATAAATTTCATAAATCATAAATCCTGAAGAAAACCGAAATTGAAGCTTGAAAAACAAGATTTTTCAATTATATAAGCGTCCTTCTTCACTATTTTTACAATTTGATAGTCGCATATGTATTACAAGATTACAACAATATATATGAAATTTTGCTTTCAGTTTCAGCTAGAAGATTTTAAATTACTTTTAAAACAGAACTAATATAGTATTATACATTAATGCAATGCAACAATAGCTTTTCGAAATACGCGTGGAATTATTATCTGTCAGTCATTTCAAGTAATAAAGAATATATTTAGAAGTACAGGAAAGTCAAATTTAGTATACACAGTCAACATGACAAAATGCAGCCGAGTATACACAGTCATTCTCTTCTATATCTACAGAAAATATTACTCATTATATAAATGAAAAACTAATCTACCACACACACACAACAATTAATTAAATTTACCATCTTCACTTAACAGGATCCTTGCAAAAAGAAAAACACACTCATAACAATCAGTCAAGCACTACACACACGTACACACATTCGTTTAGTTAACTTGTATCTTCTGTTTTATGTGTGCTTTGCAGTTCGTTTCTCTGACTAATAGTTTTTAGTTTTTCAGACAATAATAATTAATTAGGAATCATTCCGTTTCATTCAATTAGAGTGTATGGTTAAGTACCTAAAGACAAGTTATCAACTCAATTTCCGTTACTGACACTACTACAAGTAAAAACTAATTTGGTGACAGTTGTACCAGAGATATGTATAATACATATAACTATTGGTTTTCAAATTAATACTTTTGATTTAAGTTTTGTTTTGAATTAGCAATGAAGATCAATTATTCCGACTTATTTGCAGCCTGAACAATAAAGGATACTAAGTTTTACAACAATAATACGTTGTGTGTTCAGAAGTAACAATAAACAAGAACGATTTGTAAGCAACCATATCTTAAATCGTTAAATCTACCTCAATCATTGTGGAGACTATATGTACAGTAAACAATACGATTTATATGACTACGCTTTATCGTAACAATAATAACAGTGGAATATGATAAATATAGGAGAATACAATGACCATCAACCCAACCTATATGCTTCTTACATTGACAGTGATATAACAATGTGTGGATTAAGATCATAATTTGCCTGCGAATTTACATATTCTCGAATTGATCCACTCTTCGTTTGGTATTTCCCTTGCGAATTTCTCGAAGTGTCTTGTACTTGTCTCTTCCTTGACGAACATTTTCTTTGTGAAGTTTGTCCAATGTGGTTTCTTTTGTGTCGTCTCGTGTCTCTGCCAATTCTTTCTTCAGCATCTAAAGTAAATATTGGAATAAAATGTGTGCAATAATGTATTATACTATATATATATGCTTAATGGAAAACTGAAAGAGTACCATAAGTTGAGACTGAAGTCGCCCGTTCTTTTCCTGTTGCGTTTGCATTCCATCGACAGGATCTGCGTACACGTCATCTCCGGAGGCTAACTCGTGTGAATGTCCGTTTGGCACGGCCTCATCGTCATCATCGTGATCTGTTAAGTGATGATGTGCGGGAGTCGTAGTAGCGTTTATCAAGGCATTTGCAACTTCCTCTTGGCGTTTACGAGCAGCTTCCACTTCTTCCTGAAGACGCCTCGTTTCCTCGTCCTTGGCTTGAACTTCATCTTGAATTCGTTGTACCTCCTCTTGTTTCATTCTGTTGGGTGACAATTAAGGATTTTATCATTTTATTTCATGATAAGCCCATAAAATAAAAACTAACTCTTTACAGCTTTTCAATATTATTCTGCGTACCTAATTTCGTCCTCTAGCTTTTGTCTCTCTGCAGCTTCCATCTCTTTGCTTGCTTCCAATCGTTCCATCATAGCTTGAAGCTCATTCTGTCGCTCCTCAAGATGTTCCTTTGCCTTTTGAAGCGCTTTAAGTTGTTCCTCAAGACGACGAATAGTCTCTTGGGCTTCCAGAAGCTCGCCTTGTCTCCTTTCCATTTCTTCTTGCATGGCCTTCAACCTCTCTTCATATTCTTGCTGCTTCCTTTCCGCTTGTTCTCTAGCAGCGATTTCTCGTTGAAGTTTCTCTCTGTTAAAGAGATGAACGAGGATCAATATTTATTGACTACCAACAAATTTGATCATATTGAATTGGAATTGGAATGGAGTTTAAATTAAATTACCGTTCTTGTTGCTTGGCCATTTTCTCTTCTCGTGCTTGTGCTTTCATCTGCTGCACTTCAATCGTGTCGGGCTTCCTTCGTCGCATGTACAGCTCATGGTTGCCCATACACAAGGCTAGAATACGCTTGTTGATACGAAGTCGAGGAGCGAAAAACACGAAGTCAGGCGCTTTCTTGTCGATGGGCTTGATAACAAACTTGCGGTCGTTGAAAGATATGTTTCGAATTTCTGACCAAGGGAAACCAATTTTGGGCGTTAATTTGTCTTCTCGTTCGTAAATGTTGAGACCCAAAGCATCAACTCCCAGCCATAAGTCTGTGCCCTTCTTGTTTTTGATTTCGAAATAGTTAACTCCATACATTTCCAAGTCTTGAGCAATTTTCAAATACTCCATCATTGCATCCTCCCTCATCATTCCTTTATGTTCTTTCCACCAAGTCATAATCCTTTCTTCCCACTCTTCTCGACTCATGTTATGTTGATCCATCACTCTGTAAGATTAATTTGACTTTAAATCTTTGGCATCACCATTGATTTCATTTCTAATAACATTCCAACAAAACCCAAACGTACCTTTGAGGAAGTATTCTATCATTGGCCAACGTATTATGTTGTTCCTTATTATAATCAGCATATTTGGCTTGGACAGCATATGAGGCTAAAAGCACTGAGGTTTCTGGAGGACAGTAGATATCGTCAGATAAAATTGCATTCTTTACTTGCAGATAGAAGAGTCTCTGCAAAAATAAGAAGTTTTCCACCAATTAGTATTGTGCTTTCAACAAGTGAATGAGAATGGTTATGAATAATTTGAAAAGTAAAATTACAGTGGTAATATCCTGAATCAACTCATCAGCTACATCTTCAGGGTAGAATTTGGCTCGGAATCGGAACTGGAGCGGCGATTCCTTCTTGATATCTTGACTCAACACCTAAGAGATTATAGATTTACTTTAATAATGACCTAGAGCATAATAAAACTATAAATTCATTACAAATCAAAACGTTCAGTACAGAAATCTGAACAAGCAAACATAATCATTCTTCAACACGTCGGGCATACAGTAATTGGAAATTTCAACAAACGTGGTATGTTGGTGATATGTGTAGGAAAATGAAGAAAAAGCATAAAAAGGGTTTTCTAGTAACACTTTATTTTAGTTTAAGTGCCCAACTCCTAAGCTACATGAACTAATCGCATGGGTTTCAAATGTTTAATGTGAGAGTTTCAATTATGTCAGCTGTTAGTAAATGTCAATAATTTTTGCATATTAAGAATAAGACTGGTCACAGCATTGTTATTGCTATTCGTCATGTAGAAGGTCTTTTGTACAGTATTCAGCAATTGGTAATGCTCATGATTGACAGATAAGCAGGGGAAAACGATTAGATATGCTATATAAAGAATTTACTTAATCATAAAGGAATGCAAAAAATTATTGTTTTGCTACCAAGCTTGAAAGGAAAATGTGGTGAGCAATGGTACAATCATAAAAGGGAATACGCTATGATAATATAAATTCTAAACTTGACAGCTAGACTGACACTATCTTCTACATGTTTTGCTGTGGGTCGAGGGTTAATTTAAGTATACCTTCGATTACTCCAGCAAAGCCTTTACTCTTTTATGTTTCATCCTGAAATACAATGAAATTACAATGAATTTCAAGCGACCATTGTTCGTCTATTTACGCTTGTGCGGTCTACACTCTACACTGCTTTAGTAAAACTTATTGTTATAATTTAAATATCAATTTATTGTAAGCAAACACATAAAACTCTGTACCAGTTCAGGTTTCTGCCGTTTAAGCGTTCGTGTTATCATTTCAGCCATGTTTTCCGATTCTTCCTTTAAGTTTCAGAGAGAGCGATGACGTTGACATTCAATTTACACCAGGCCAACCGCAATTTCCCAAGCAAGCAAGAAAAGACAGAACAGACAAGAGAACGCACATATTCAGAGAGAAATTCATTCAACACACGCCGTGTCAACAATCAGTCACACAGAACACTTGACATAAAGTGGTCATGTCATAAAGATACATTTTTATGATTACAGGAATCAGCGATACTTGTAGCCCGTGGACAACAGAGATGCTGAAAGCACAAAAATTATGGATAACATGTGTATACCTTTTTGTTCAGCTTGAGCCATGTTGTGTAGCCTTTACTATCGACATACTGAAGTCCAAAAAACCAAATCTCTCGCAATCCAATTGTTTTCACAACTTGGTCAAATAATTGTTTTCCGGTGGTCGACGGCTGGATCGCGAACTCCAGTTCCGCGTCCATCGTCGTAACACGAACATTGACCTAAAACAAAAATAAATAAATAAAACATTCGTAATTAAAAATTTTCAAAACTCATCATTGTCATTTTTATACGCTTTTATTGCAAGTTATAACTATTCTGTGCTCTGCGATTTAAATTCATTTTTCTCAGAAACCAGATTGATACTGATTCTCCGACGCAGGACAACCTGAGTGACAAATAACTTAAAAATAAATGGTGCGTCATCCTCATTCATATTAATTCAATTTTACAATTCACTATTTGCTTAAATTGCATCATCATCCACGAGGATCAACTATTGTAACCCCCAAATCCTTTATGCAAATGAAGTAAGATGATGCATCGCCTAGTCACCTATTGCCTGAGATTGCCCACGCATCCCGTTCAAAGCTAATCACCGAATATTTCATGGGTAATTACAAATATCCGTCTGTGATCTGTGGTTGGTTCAGAGATGGCTTAGATATCATGCCATGATTCAGTTTACTCTTTGAGCATCCATGTTCCAGGATCCAAGCCATTATATGAAAAACTTGTTGTTATCAGTCACAACTTTCCAAGCAATACTAGCAAATGTCAGCAATACTGATGATTATGCTATAATTCATCCTCAAGTTGTGTTAGTAGCACATGAGTTTGATATAATATATGTATAACAGTTGATTGCACCAACTGATTGTTATTTGGTCGTTGGAGTTCCAAGTCATATATCCAATAGAACAAAAGTTAAAACGGAAACCGACATTAAATAAAACCAAAGCCAAGGTTGACTCTCATCACTAACATATAATCATAGGAATATTCTCTCACTATTACTACTACTCTTTTACGCTATCATCCTCAACTCAACATCCTTCAGGTCTTTAATGGCATTTTCAGTGCGCTATGGACTTTACAATAGTTGAACAGAACATACATCACATAGCTTTTTATATTTTCTTGATATCCTTCTTCTTCTGTAGCTTTACGATAATATTTCATGGTCGTTCAGAGATTCTGTTCAATCCAAAATGACAGCCATATGGTGCAATGCCGAAAATCTAACGAACAAAGTCTTACATCATCTCACATGCTGGAATTGCCCTTTGAGCTTTTTCCTAACTCCTTCAAACAATCAAAAAACTTTTTAGCTGACACCCCACTCAAGTTTCAGTTAAATATTTACACATGCATATATACAACACAATATTCGTTCCTTATTCCGTTCGCATCTCTATTATATGCACAGAGACCAAAGTTTCCAGTCAAGTTTCAGGTTAGTGAGATGAGATGCTGGTAAAATATTAAGTACACAGAGGAGCCAACACTAAAACATCTTTGCAATATACGTGGCACATGTGAGTAATTATTGTTTTACAAGTCTGAGCCAGGGTGATTGAGAAACCTCAACTTGATAAAATATTACAACCATCACAACGTGCATAAAAAGCAGTCCCATGGCACGTAGTACAATATTATATACATATTTCAGCATTTAAGCATTTTATGTGTAAATACCGTACCTGCTGGTACTTATATTTATAAACGCATCAATGACATCATTACTAGGAACCTACTTTTAATCACTCTCTCAGATATGGATGCGGAATAACGACTCAACGATAAAGAATTCATGAGTACCTATAAATCCTTGTTTTACATTAAGTATTTTTCCGATTTTATCCTAATATTAGTACTCCAATCTTTGAACACGTTTCAAAACAGGCATACAAGTTACAATTAGAGAAGCATAAGGACTAATCAACTTCATGGAGCTTTTGTTCGATAATCGTGCCTAAATCGAATCTTATTAGTATAGTACCTTAACCTTCATGAAACATTAAGTTAGGTCAAGGGAACAAAAGGGTATAGTGCACCTACACATAAAGTTCCATTCCATTCAAATACAAAATACACGAGGCACGAAACAGAAGAAATACTTTGAAGACAAATCATTATTCCAAGTATCCAGTATACAGCATTTTATCATGCTACCTAGCCACACACTAGCCTATTAACTTAATTCATCTGATTCCTTCACAATCAGAGGTTCCCACGGTCTGTATTTCTTCCTATCACACTGCAATTATTATATACATCTTAAACTACCTTCAACAGTTGAGAACCTTCATATAAAATATCAAATGGTTCATCGGTACCTCCACGAAAATTTCCTTATCCTATTATACAGCAAACTCCCACAATTTCGATCAGTAAGGTTCCTTAAGTAGATTGTGAATATCGTGAATATGAATAGGAGCCATAATTCTATCAGGAAGAAAACGCACATGTACGATAATGCTAGTCAGCATTAGAAAAAAATACGAAATCTAAAAACTTTAGAGCTCCAGCCAAAATGTATATACTCTGCGTTTCTTGTAATATTTATTTCGAAAAGTCTCTGAATAACTGAGAATGAATCAAGGAACCTTTTAATTAGAGAGACATTGGAATAACTCTCAGCTCCTTTTTCTAATCACCTAATTTACATTCTACCCACTAACCAGACATTTAAGAGGAATCATCGATGCACTCTACAAGCTTTCAAGACTAATGAGCATTTCTCGAAAGACAAATCAAACGAAGGTATTTTCCGCCAGTGAGCAGTAAAAAGTGAAAAAGTTATTTCCCTGCAGTTTACAGAAGATACCCATCATTCAAGTTGCTTACGCACATGAAATGAGTTTCACGTTTACACATATCATACATCATTAATATTTATATCACCGTAATTTACGAAACTTCGATTACGTCCAAGTTTTTCCCCACACAGTAAATCATCAGATGTGTAAAAGAGATCAAACTGTCTCAGTATAGTAAGACAAAGTACCCAAACCATCAATCAAACAAACGAAAGAATTACTTGTAACCTGTTATATTTACTATTTTATCTATTAATAACAAATACACATTCTTCTAATTGCTAGTACTGATTAATACCACACAAGCTTGCTAAATAAACTTATCATATGCAACCTTCTTCGTTTTGTACAAACTGAAAGTGAGAAGTGCTTGAACTAAATTAAGCAGCTAATCACACGTCATTCTAAAATGTCTCATCGTAATCATACATCAACTTGTAATCTTCATTTCATATTAAGTCTCACCTTTTTGTAAATATTTGCAATTTTCACTTCTCATTGGCCTGCGAGTTCTAAAGCTCGTTAAAGGTTGTACTTGTACTTGTACTGTTCTGCTAAACAATCTGTTCAAAACTCTGTTCTGTTAAACAATCATCTCTATCAAGAAACCTTCACGAGCAATTATGTATGTGCACAAAAACCAGTAGAAGCAGTAGCGGCTGATGACACACTAACATTGCTTTTGTTTTCATGATGAGCTGCATTACTAATTGCTAGTATTAAAATATGATCGAAATGATGTTTATTACATAACTCCACTACGTGTAATAGACAACTCATCAGACCATATACGTGTAATTTTATTTTTTACCTGCATCATAAGTACACTATGGCCTTGATTGTTAACCTTTGACTTGTACCTTACTAAATACAATAACGTTTTTAATTCTTTCATTAGTTTTTCCTCTATTAGCATGGGCTAATGCAGTTGGCAATCTATTCCGATGTCTTGTGTAGCAAATCATGGATTATTTCAATTTTAAATCATAAAGATCACTGCGTTCGCTGGGCTATCATAAACTAATACTGACAACTAATCATGGACGGGGTAGCAATAATAATAGTTACTCATATTCACGGCTTGACAGTTGTTTGATAAGGATGAAAATATAAGATAATCTCAAGCCATTTTGTTTAGTTCAAGTCTAAAAACCTCGTCTGCCTTGTCATCATTCATGATCTCTGAATCAGGTGAGATCAGTCGAGTATTCGTGCTTAAACATAAATTAATATCTATTGAAAAGATTATGTTTTATCCATGACACAAAGTACAAAGTCAGTACAATACAAAGTAAGTTTAGTTTACAACTATATACACGATTAAGGTTACATACAATTAAGTTGGATGATCGTTTGCCTATAGATGCTGGACGCAATTTAAAAAAAATAAATGAGAAGTAATTGCGTACTCTAACCTGAAACTAATAACATAATTTCAAAAACTATTCGTAAATTAGACGGCACTTACCGAACGGTTTGAAGCGACCATTGTTGTAAATTGTAAATGTATATTAAACTGTAGTTTATATAACAAAATCCGATTTTGCAATAGAACGCTTTTAGACCGAAGCGAATAATATGCTTCTACTTCTATCCGGTTGATTGAAACGACAAACGGAAACTAAACGTGAAGGGTACTTCGGTTTCGGTTATAAAAAGCTAATAATATATAATATCCTGTCTGTTTGCCTTCTGGCTTGCACAAGGCTCTAACGAACACTTTATCCAGTAATGGACAACAGTCAAGGAAAGATCGGGCTGAAGAGTAACCAGTACAGCTTGGGAATGCCGGATCACTTGCCAGGAGGAACCAACTTTACAAACTGAAAGAATACCTGAGACTAGAATACTTGAGAACTCCCATAGTTTGATGATTCATTCGCTTCGTACCATCATCATCTTTTTTACTACCTCATACTGAAGCAATTGCCTATGTAGTATGTATGTAGTACTTGCTTGTGCATACAATAACGCTGTATGCAATGCCGTTTATAAGTTGTCTGAATCACGTGAAGGTAGTCAAATGAACCTAGTAGTAAGACTGTAAGACTGAATTTATCTTTTAATACATATAGTGCATACAATAAATAAAGACTTCCATCTAGGACAGAAGAGGCTCAAGTTTATAATGTTGAGATTCGTGCAACAATTGCAAAGCTCAGAATCGATACTATTAATAATATAGTATATAATGAATGAAAGAACAGCATCAATTTTCTATATCTTATAGCAATGTTGGTTACTTTACACACAGTACAGTAAATAAATGTATAATAGTGTAAGAAGTAAGAAGGTGAGAGAACTAACTGAACTGAACTTCCAACAAATCCGACACAACTCATGTCATCATGAATATGATAACTGATGAATCCTTCGCAATTTAATGAATGCGAAACTACCTTGCTCTGATTTCCCTTTTCGTTGTCAATCACATAAACTCTTGTTTAAATTAAATCTAAATTCTACATTAGTCACGTCTGTGAATGGCAATTTAAATACTTCCAAAGTCAAATTCTGGCCAAAATAAATGTTGAAAATAACTTAAGTGATTCAGTAATTGCTTGTGGAAAAGGTTTCAAAAACAAGATGGACGATCCGTACAAGAGATAACAGAGGAATTTAAAATGCACGAGATAAGTCACATTGTAATATTTCAGGCGTTTTCGGTGTCAATTGAAATTATTATTATAAATACAAAATTGAAAAAACTCGATAGGCCCTGTGACAATCACCTTTTCACCTCATCCTTTCCTTGTGCACTTTGCTAGTTGAAAAATCTCGATAATCTCGAATTCACTAACATTAAGCATGCACACATGCATGCAGCATTTGAAGGGAAATAACTTAGTTTTCTAGAAATCGGATAGACATGAAGATAGTTGAAAGATCGAGGCAATCATAAATGAATAATGAATATGATGAGTCTTTATATTGCAACTCAGCAATAATGAAATAGCAACTACGGAACTTCCTTCGATCGACACGTTAAATTAATTCTTATAAAGTCTGCAAGATTTCCGTCTATCCTTCTACTTTCAGCTCACTCACTACTTGCATTAGCATTCACCATTGTTTCAAATTGGATTAAAGTACACTCATCCATCATAATTTTTGTTCGATCGAGGTGGTGGGAGTTGATTAGCAATTCTTATTAGCTCAACTATATTCCCTTCTTATACATTAATACATTATAAATTAATAAATGATAATACAATCATTTGAGACGAGACGCGACAGCAGTACTCTGTATATATATACCATGCATATACTGAATTAAACTCGCTTCTTATGATGGTAATTTTGGTACTCTGACAAAAACTCTTACTTCCTCTCTATGACGTAATTGTACCTACCCACCCAGTTAATTCAACTTTGACACATGATACAGCATATAAGACTGGCAGAAGTTTGGTTTATAAATTGGTGTCACAAATCTTCGACAAGTTACAAAAGATTACAGAATGAGTGCCGGGTGGCATGATAATAATATGATATTTATAATTAAGTACTCTTGATCAATTGAGTATCTTTGGTTGTATGGTAGTTAAATTAAGTTGTTTGTAGGAAGTATGATTCATTTGACACGCTTTCGTCTAAACCTCTACCACACAAACAAATAATTACGTGATATAAAATTCCCCAGACATAAAAACACAAAACAAGAATAACTTTCACTCATTCACTCTCATAAATACAAAATATCAATGAGGACATATTATAGGTTCGTTTTGTAATTCGTCTTCGTCTACAATATGATATGTCAGTGATATGTTCCAATATCAAACATTGATTCCTCGCCCAACCCACTACGATATATGACACATACTAATTATATAAGAGCGTATTAATACTCATTCGAAGATTTTAAGAAATCGCCATTAAATTCACAAATGATAAATTCAAATTCTGATTCTTTTTGAAGTCTCATCCATTCGTACCATAATACTACATGAGTTAGAAATATGCAACGTCTGATAAAACAAATCCGAATTAAATGGAACATAAATACTAAACTATCAAACACTAAACCCATTCTTTTGTTGATAAATGGTTTAAAATCTCGACATTCCTAACCTTGTAGTTATTTGTTTTATCCGAATCCTCTCAGAGATGAGATAAGAGAGGTGTAATAAAAATCTGTACGGTACTTACTATTGCTTACTCTAGAGTGAATAGGGATCAAGTTACCAAAACACAATTTATGTCAAGCTATGCCGCAGTAACAGCAGCGATAACCTAATTCCATTCATCCAGCATGGACAATTCGGCCACGTTCATTCATTCCTACCCTATATTAGTTACAACCTTACAATAGAAATAGTAATGATGACTAGTGGATTATTAAATATTAAATAGCTTGATGACTTACAATAAATATGTAATACTTCTCTAGCCT
>Ga0194135_10001976_pt1 | contig 12397 bp, 12 predicted proteins | sample LitLau_LLRF_2013_FD_134024 | JGI IMG/M metagenome (GOLD analysis project Ga0194135, IMG submission 134024) | Freshwater sediment microbial communities in response to fracking from North America - Little Laurel Run_MetaG_LLRF_2013 (version 2) | ecosystem: Environmental > Aquatic > Freshwater >... | reverse complement strand
GTTGAATTGTCCGGGGTTGGCGCGCATTTGCATGTGCTGATGTGGTGGAAACCAAAATATACACGAAACCTCAGCAGAGAAGAAGTGACGAGGACGAGTAAACAAATTCCGCAGGCAGAGATTTTGACAGGTTGTCTTCGAATTCTTTTTATTGGACTGCTGCCTTACGCACCCTTTTACGTTCTTTGTTTGGGTGACCTTCGGCCTTCACTTTTATCGAATACAAGTAAGTATAGATTGGGATTGTGAAATGGGAATCTCCGGTGTGGGTGGGTTTTTCATTGGTAGTCTTGTTTTGAATTTGCAGTGAATCTCGATGACGCTATTACAGAGGTTAGAAAAGCAGTGACTGCTGGGAGAACTGATGTTTTGAATACTGTGCTGGATGGCTGCTCAAAGTGTGAGTGAGATTAGTAATGAGAGTTCAATATTCAATAGGTAGATTGTTGCAAGGAAATTGGCAGTAAGTAATTTAATATTTTAATGGTGTTATGGTGGGTTTGTGACAGATGGCCAAGGGGGTGGATTCTCATTGAAAGAAAAGATTCTGAGGGAAAATGTCACACCGGAAGGAACCTTTTTACATTTAGCGACTAAAATGGGTCTGCAAGATGTGGTGAGAGCGCTCCTGATGGCTGGAGCGGATCCTGTGCTGGAGAATAAAAATGGAGAGAATTCTTTTGAATTGGCGACTTCCGAGACGCTTCAGCAAGTTTATGTAGAAGAACTTCTTAGAGCAACTGCGGCTTCAGAGTAAGAACAAGAAGACAGTGGATTTGGGGATTAAAGAGGTTTTGAATTATAGATTTAACAGATGTGTTTTAATGCGTTTAGTTTGGAAAGAATGGATCAGCTTATGAAAGCCGGTATAGATCCGAACTCGTGGGACTGTGATGAGAAAAGAAACTCTGTGTTGCACTGGGCAGTTTCTTTTGGGAACGCACAAACTGTAGCTTATTTGATTGGTAAGATTTTGGAAACAGAAAGCAGGATTAGCTATGAATGTTTTGTAATCTTGACTCCCCTGAAACTATAGAAAAGGGAGCAGAAGTTAACTGTGAGACTTATGAAGCAGTAACTCCCTTACATGACGCTGTAGACCGGGGTGACGCTGAAATAATCCAAATTCTACTAAAAAATAATGCATCCCCTTTAATTAAGGCTGAAAAAGGGTGAGGAAAATTCAACAGCGAGTGGCAAGACTAACATACGTGACGTGATATCCTTTCTTTGTGTCATTTTAGAAAATTCGAAGATCAGTCGCCTTTGGATTTGGCTGCACAGAAGCCTGAAATATTTTCCTTGATGAGTCAGTACCTAGCGGCACAATTTAAGTGTAAAACTAATCGCACAATGTCTATTGATTCGATTGGACCAGAAAGCCCGATATTTCCAAAGGAAACCTCTTTTCGATCGGGCCCATCTTCGGCTGAACGGAATAATAACCTCGCCAATGGAAGTGATTACGTGCCTATTCACCCTGGATTTAACTCTGTAATAACTATTAATTTAATTATAGTTTTAATCCCGATTAGTTTATCTTTTACATTCTACTGTGTCTGACAGATCTTGGAAGGTGTCATTCGTGGCTTAGAGCTAAAAGCTCCGATTCAACCAATCGTTACTGATACCAATTTGAGCTTGTTATGGCCTCAACCAAAAAGTCTTCATCAGCTAGAAGGACTTCATTTCCGTCCTGAGAAAACTTTACACCTCAGTATTGTTCGTGGACAGGAATCGGTTCACAAGTACGTGGGGCAATTGAATAAATCACATACAAACAGCTACAAAGCTGCGACAAAACAAATATTATAATTGTGTAATTGATTTTTACAGGATACTAGACGTTTTTGGAGTGTATAAAGATGCCTTTGATGATTTGGGTTTTGATGTGACGGCCCAGCAAGTAGATGACAGTTATTTTGCCAGTTCATCTTCGTTCAACCATTCTAGTCACATTCAGTGCTGCATCAATCCAGAAATTTTCTCGGTTTCCAATTCCTACAGACTTCATATTTCGAGTCAACGGGTACAATGCCGTTACTTAAAATTACCACTGAGATTGAAATTAGTAGCTGGAAAGGATATTATTTATTGAATTGATATTAATTATTTTAGGTAAAAATCACAGCATCTGATCTGCTTGGTGTCAACTATGCAATCAGTACATTTTTACAATTGCTAACGTTGTATTCAAAGGATGATTTGTGTGGTATTCCACCTTTGGTCATTAATGACCATCCAAGTTTGAAGCACAGAGCTGTTCTGATTGATGTTTCGCAAGAAAGAATCCCTACCATAGTTCGTAACTTCCTAATTGATCCCATAATCAGTGAAACAAGCTTAAACTAATACACTGAAATAATTTTGTTAACTCTATTGCAGGAAAGTCTTTTCGACATGATTCGCCTGTTTTCCCTGCTAAAAATTAATTATATTCACTTGCACACAAGATTTGATAAGAGTGGATCTCTTATTTCTTACACAAAGGGGTAAAAAACGTGTAATGTAAAGTTAATTTTCATGTGTGAATTACACTTATGATTTATTTTCATGATCTGTGTTAACAGAGAAATAGTGGCAATTGACCGACATTGTCAAGACTCCTGTATTACTTTAGTTCCAGCCATTGACATTCCATGTGGAGTTACCGGTGTAGAATATTTCCATTTGATCAAACCTGCACTTCAAGAAATCCTGCCGTGTTTCGCTTCATCAAAGTTGTTACATGTTTTTTAACTAACGTAGAAAAAGGCGTACTTGTTAAGCTAATTATATACATTTGATCTGCTCAGGTACATTCATGTAGGCCCGCAGCTTACAAGTTTAATATTTATCAACGACAATGGAACACCTGCTGGTCAAGGAATTGACTTTGGGAGTGTGTGGGACTACATTCCTAAATCTTCATCTGATAGTATTTTGATGCTGTGCTATAATGCGTTGAAAACACAAACAGTTAACAGCCCTCCACCCAACCTGATAAATGTACCGTCGAATGTGGTTCTAGTAGAGTACGGCTTCCAGGTAATTTATAATGATGTCTTTATGCCCACATACAAGATCGTTCATTAAGCTGACAGTGTTTTGAAAAGACTTTTGACACTGCGCAGTGCAGATACATTTATTAGAACGAACAGTAGATTTGTGTGCCGCTGGGGTCAGCTCCTTTTAAAGGCCAAGAGCCGCCTGCGATTACACACGAACACTTGCTTGACAAACTCGTTTACTTTTGTTTCTTGTGGAATGTATGGGCAATAGCAATAATTGTTGTTATTATTTGTAGGCGGAATATAATTTTGGGACTCCAATTTTGGAGTTAACACAAAGCGGGATTTCTACTTGTGCCTGTGTAGGAACATCAGCTTGGAGCAGGTATTAGTGACGATACTAATTATATTAGTGTCCCAGGGATTCGATGAGTTATTAATAAAATATTTGAAATCTGTTACTCAGTTTGGCTGGATGTCCAGAAGCGTCATTGTGCAACATTTACCATGGGGCTATTAACGCAGCCAATAATTCTAGTCTAGGTATGATAGTTGCCAATTGGTCTGGAAGTTCAAATTTTACTCCCAAACCATTCGCATGGCCGGGATTTTTACTTGCGTCAGGATTGTCGTGGAATCATCAGACTCATTGGGTGAGTTGTAAATTAGGTCAACCTAACCTTATTAATATATATTACTGAGTTGGAAATAAAAGATGCCTCTACCTTTATTGTTTTACAGGAATATTTACAAGGCTCTCTTGCTAATTTGATCAGCACTTATATTCTTAAGGACAAGTCAGGACTTGGAGGTCAAGTGATTTTGCAGCTTGGATGTACAGAAACAAACTTGCTTAGGGCATCTACAAATCAAATGCCGAATGATATGAGCAATCTGCCTCCGTCTAATGGTACAACACTTTACAAACTTTTGACTGATCCAGACAACGTATCTCTCGAAAATTTGTCCCTCGAGGCCTTCATTGTACGTAATGAGTTGAAAAAGCAACCTAACTTAACTAAATTCATTTCTAAATAATAGTTTGAAATTTACAGAAGTGCATACGGGCTGTGAAGAAGTGTCAAACCGTTTTTCTTCTCGAAGTTAAAATCCCACACCAAGATAACCCGGTGTTTGATGAATTGTGCCTGACAATGGAATTAATGCTTTTAGCTTGCAGGTATTAAATTATTTTGATTTGTAACTGTATAAAAGATTATAACCCTGCTAAATAAATGCTTCATTATTTAATATAAGGATTGGAAGAAGCCTACTTGCTGCTGGAGTTAACCCAAGAAGCAACATGGGATTGACAGTTGTCAACTTGGGAATCGCCAATTTGCCTCCAACTCTGAGAACGGACATAGCTAACAAGTAACAAGTTGCGAATTGAATTGATTTAGTTTCAATGTTTGGTAGTATATTAACGCACGGATTCCACTTCCAGGTTACTTATTTTAATCGAAGAGTACCGCAGAGTTTGGCTGTTACAGAACTATTCACAGGGTCTGGAAACATCATTATATTCACTTACGTCAGTTCTTCAGAGATTCATTCCAGACTCGACGAGAATGTTAACTGGACGGCTCATGTCAATTTCACCGCGCAGTTCAGTCTCTCACATCAGCGAAAATGGATACGATCATCATCATGATTGATACTTTGATTTCGAATAATTCAATTTTATGCCAGTATATTAACCTGTCGCTATCAGAATGAATATTTTTAGCATGGGTGTTCTAAATTACACGATATAAGTAACAAGCCAACGAAATACGAAATAGTACAATTTGAAAGTATGTCATCATATAAAACAATCAAATAAAAAGAATATGTATCAAGAAATGATCTTTTGAGTTTTTATCCTATAATAACGAGGAGTAAAGTTAAACCCGAGGCACATTTATGTTGCTAATTCAAAACCATTGCACTAACTTAGTGCTTTAAAATAAATGTTCGCATTAACATGCATGGATCATAAATCATGATGCTGCAATTCAACAACTAATAATTATTGTACATGGATAGCAATGTTAATGATATGAAATTGGCGAGCCCCTTTTTACAGCAGTCCGTGTTACTTTTCAAAATATTGAGAACGAAAAGGTACATTGTAAAAGTAAAAAGATTAATAATGCGACGCTTAGTTTAAAAAAGATACAAGTCGACACAAGTATCAAAGTTAACAAAAAGCACCAAAATTATACTTTGTTTTATTAATCACATTCTATGTACTATATCATCTTGAGATAAACTGATTTAAAAGTCTCGTTTCAAAGTCTTGCCACACATTTGACAAAGATTGTTTGTAGAATAAGGTAACGGTCCGAAGTTGACTCCTGCAGGTTTCAACTCTCCATTCGAATCAAGAGCTGTTGGTCCGTGGTAATACCTAAAAACTGGGAACATTCCCCTGTTATGAATCTTGAAATTTCTTAAATGCATCCAACATCCTATCCAGTCACAGCCTTTGAAGTTCTTCGTCATGTAAGAGAATTGGCTAATTGCTAAAGAGGTGTTTTGCACTGCCATCGTTGCTGCTACTACATCGAATTGGTGAAGATACACATTTGTCCACATCTGTAAAATCAAAATTTCAACAGTTACGTCTCATATAGCCTGATAGTCATATGTATGACAAATGTATTCACAACCTTAGTCATAACAGTAGAAACTGTCAAAAATCCGTTCCACTGCAGAAAGCACCGAGACGCAAAGAAAAATACCGAGGCAGGAATGATCACTTTGAGATTTTGAAATAGTAAACGAGGAATTAATCCAATGAAGAAACCTAAAATTGCAAAATGCTCTGAATTATATTTATCCTTTAACTGAAAACTAATTACCTTCACCCACCCGAAATTCCACCTTCTTCCCAAATGGACTTGATACAAGATACCACAGACCTCAACGTAGATAAACAACAAGTTACTCAATAAAGCGTTGTAATCATTAATAAATATATTATAGGATATTTCTCATATACGTGCAATGTCGTTCCTTTCCAACAAACGCAGCAATACTCCTACACATGATTACATACAAAGGCTGCGTAGCTATTGTGCTCAAAGTCACCGAAAGGACTTTCCAAATCGTCATCTTCACGAAGTCTGCAAACTCAGTTGTTCCACGCTTCCCAGTAAGTTTAAAGCTGAGATCCTTAAAATACCTTTTGACTTCTTTTTCATCCATAGTCTGAAGTTGCATAGGAAATTTACTTTCCACGCGAGATCGGACAAAACTCTCCAGCGAATTCATAGCGAGTTGAGGGACAAGTCCTTTGAAACATCCTCTCAGACCATCGACTGACACAATATGACACACTACAAGCAAAGATATATTCGAGCAATTAGTTTGTGAATGGGAACGAGGAAATTGATACGTATTAATAAAAGGTGAAACTCAAGATGAAATGAATAAAGTACCGTAACGAAAGGAATTTGGAAGGGCAAGGAATGTATGTCCAAAGTAAACCTCAGGGGAAGGATGAATTGGCTCATAACCCATCTATACACATGAAAAATGTGTTTAGTTTCTGTTTATCCTGTGCTTATGAGTTATGAGAATAGGTTACAAGTAATTTATACTTTCATGAGCATCTCTGCCAAGTAAAATGGGTGTCCCATGGTCCACCAAAGCATTTGCTGAGTTATAGGTTGATTATCGTTATTTTTCCATCGGTTGTGAAAAACAGATCGGAGTTGCCTTCCAGAGTTTAGTATACTGCTACGACTATCAGGGAGAGGGTGATTATTGACTGGAGTCATTTTGTGAAGTGTAGTTGCAGCGAATACAGTAGTTCGTATTGTGTTTCTTGATTTTCAAAAATTGCAGCTAGATTTTTAGATGTATGTTTGGTTCAGTTTCATTTCCAACATCCCTACATAAAAGTAAAAGTAAAAAAATCCTGATAATGTAACCATAGACAAAGAACAAAGATGAACCAGGGAAGACTTCTTTAATAATTTCAGGTATTTTTATGTGCAGATTGACTAGAGTTTCAGAATGAAAAGAAAAGTCCGAAATGTTTTTTCCGTCTTCAAGTTGCATGTAATTATTTAGAACTTTCGCTGTGAATTAGAGAGTGGTCCAGTCAGAATTTAAACTATATGAAACTAAAGCAAGCTTTTATTGCATATTCATATTAACTGAAATAATTATGGATCTTTCTTTCTTTTTCACTTTAATTAACATACTTAACAGAACTTCATGCATAAGCTTTTCAATGGTTAAGCTATTTTGTAGTAAAATGAGTGAACAAATTGCATTTGTATATTATTGCAATAGTTGAAATCATATCCAGGTACATCCAGGTCCAGATAGTTTCTCTCCAGCTCTCTTATTTGCTTATTAGCTTGGTTTGTAGGCTTTACAATCTACTCCATATCATTCGGATCCCTACGATCCATGTAGCACATTACTCTAGAAAATGAAAACTCGTTTGTAATAAACGATTATCATAGAAATTAGCATGTGGACTTATATTAAAGCTACTTACATAGTTCGTATGCAGTTGGTGAGTACAGCAAGGAAACCCAAATACGTCAGCTAATCATATGAAAAACCCACACACACCAGATTAGTCAACTTAAAATCTATAACTATAAGAATAGCACGAAGAAGACACACCCACCGCTACTAGAATTTTGCCTATAAGTTTCAAACATGAGAATTTCGTTGGTTCTTCGGGAGGAATTTCCATTACGGGCCTAATCCTGTTTCCGCGAAGAAGAGGGTTTATGTCAGAAATGGAAGGCCCCGCTGATGATAGGGATCCTAGAGAACTTAAATCAGATTGGGAAGATAGCCTCGAAGATCTAGACTCCATTGACGTTCGTGGACGCACTCCAGTTATGACTTCCAATGTGTCCCCCTCTCCAAAAACGAAGTCAGGGTCCAATACGTTTGGGCGTGCCATTTCTGAGGATGGTTATGATGGTTATGTACGGTGTTATCTCTTGGAAGGCACTCCTGGGGATGAGGGACAATCGGATATTTTGTCGGACTTCAGTTATTACTACAATATACTTAATAGAATATTTAGTATGAAAGAGGATAAAATTTTGGTCGTTATAGTTGTGTATGAAGAGGAGACATAGTGCATGAACGCTACTTTCACTTTAATGGTGACTTAAATAAAAGTGATATGTTTGATCTATTCTAACTTAAAAATAGGTACGGGTTTATTGTGACAAGACATTTTCACAGTCGTATTAGCTGCATTCTGGGAAGTATATATAGAGAGCGATAATAAAGATACAATTTCACAGTCTAGTAATAAATTAAATGCTGTAACATAAGTTTTCTATTGCATATTCATCCTGACTGAATAAAGAATACTGAATAAAACGCCAATAGCATTGGTTCCAACTTGAGATGAGGCTCCGCTATCATCATTATTATCAGTAAATGAGAAAGATGGAATTGGAGTTTCGTCAATGTCACTCTTCAGATTTTGTCCATACTTCTTCAAGAAGTCCAACACGACACCATTCGACCATCCAAATCCAATGACAGTCTCGTACTCTCCACCTCCTCCGGGTGAACCAACACTCGTTACATCATACTACACAAATATCCACTTATGAAAATCTTATTCTCTCACAATAAGTAAAATCATTAAACATATGCATTTCCCTTACCTTCTCATACATTCGTTTAGTATCATTAAACATATACGCTTTGTAATTATTCACAATCCACTTCTGAGCTAAAGAGAAAGCCAAATCCTTGGCCTCATCGCTCCCAGAGTTTTCAAACGCCTCAACTACTATGTGATTAAGTGGAGCCCATCCATTAGGAAAGTCCCATTGCTGTCCAGTATTCTCCAAGGAAGTTGGCACTCCTCCTGGATAACTATCAGCTCTTTCAGACTTGAAGTACCCCAGTACTTTCTCCACCATTCCTTCTTCTTGAGCATGAACCCACAGGGGAACCAAATTCGAAGGGAAGAACATTTTCCTCTGTTCATTTCGAACAAAGTCATAATCAAACCATGAACCAGACTCTTCATCCCATAGGACAGAGTTAATTGCAGTTCGGAAGTTTCTCGCATGCTCATCATAAAGTGAAGCATTACAAGTATTCGGATTCCCGACCTTATTATATAATTGAATTCTGTTAGCACTTCAATCATAAAAGACACCGCAATAACAACGAATAATTCAGACTTACGATGCCGCAAAATTCACTTAAGATAAGAGCATTCCAATACAAAAATCCGTTAAGGTCAACTGGAATGATGTCTCGTGTTTTTACAAGTGACAAGTTTCCTGAACATAATAAGTAAACCAAACTTTGAAAAATGCCGAGTGTACTCTCAATGACAACTATGTATTATTTAGATAGGCAATTATAATTTATCCTGACCTTCTCTTATGTTTTCCATCGGTACAAACCACCGAGATGAAAAGTCCCAACCTGACTCTGCACCAGCTTTTAAGTTCGCGTACAAGATTCGTTTCTCCTCTTCGGTTATGTTCAAGGGCTCAACAAGTTCGTAATCATCACTGGCAAAAAACAAAAAAAACAATTACGCAACCTAACTAAATCAATTAGCCAATTATCGCATTACCCCGTAATAATTGTCCATGCAACAATTACCTATAAGATTCTGGGCGAGGTCCTTTCCTCTCCACATTATATCTCGCCATCACATGTTCTTCCCCGTTATAACTAACCTTAACTGTTCTATTATTCATGAAGAAATCAAATTCCTTCTGCATAGTCCCAATATTTTCCTTAATGAAATTAGTGTTATTCGTATAATCAAAGAAATTCTTAACCATCGGAAGAAGCAGAGGAGGCTGACTTCGCTCATAATAAACTCTTCCACCATTAGGAACGTATCCGAGACTCTCAACCATCTCGAAAAAGTTTTCAATCATTCCCTGAACAGTGTCTTTCATTTCTGAGACCAAAAGTCCCTTTTGAATCCAATAGGAATCCCAGTAGTAAAATTCTTTAAACCTTCCTCCAGGAATTATCACAGGGTGAGATACAAACAGCATCGAATACTGATTCCTGGTTTGATTAACTGCATCTTTAATTTCCCTTCCTAGTTCATGCCAGAAGCCGTGAAGATCAGTTGCCCACAATCGAAGGTCCGCGTCAGCAATTCCTTGGAGGAATTCTGGAGCATTGATCCAATCAGGTGGTGTCCAGTCTTGAAATTCAGTTCCATTCTCGAAGTTGTCTTGTATGAATTTTTCTAAAATCGGAACAGCGACCTCAGGAGGAATGCTGCTGTTGAAGTTCAGCCGGGTGAAATTCTCAAGTACATTTTCTGGGGGGAACTTTAGTGCCAAATCTACAAAAGTCTTGTCGTCTTCATAGACATGATTTAATTGCACGGCTTCAATTAATTTTCCTCGGCAGTAAATGTCACTGCAAAAATCCAATGAAATATTCTTCTTCAAATTGTGAACATTTTATCAATGAGAATTAGTAACTGACCTTTCACATGGATCAAGGAAGTCAGATGCATTCTGAGATTTACTTATGTGAACAAGCAGGAATCCTACAGCTAATGAGAATAAAAGTCTCATTCTTATGTCAGCACTATAATTGTATACCTTTAATTGTGTTGATAACTTTTGGTGTGTATGTGTTTAACTTTAATTTCCAGAGTTGTGTCTTCCAAAGCCTTCCAAAGGTTTATTAGTCCATCTGGAACTTACTCAGCCCTTTATACCAAATGAATGTGAAGTGGTTTATTGTTGCACAAAAATTATAATACTCGCTTATCTACTATACACACACAAATTCAGAGAATGGAATGACGGGTGAAAAATTCACGCGAGCAAAATTGCCCATGCCAATATTAAATGATATAGTCATTAACTTGAATACCACGCGTTATGATATTTATCGCATCGCACTCTGTGTAAATGATAATTTTGAAGTTGTGCCACAAAGACACCGAATGAGAATGACATATGTTCGAAAATGAATTAATCAAGTTAAAAATGACATGTGAAGAGGATATTACTAAAGACTAAATTGCATGTAGGCGTGTATGGATGATGCGTATACACGTTCTGATGGCTTATTGTTTGATTTGTATTGCAGTAAACCGCAAATAGACTAATAGACGATAATATTATTGTGTCAGAGAGGTTTGGGTGCTAAACTCGATATTAACGTGTCAGAATTCTAAATGAGACTCGCATAAGAATTCTATTAGGAAGAGGAATAACATGTGTACCTGTAATCTACCAAGCATCTCTGTATACCTAAAGGTCAGACAATGACTTATTCATGTGTATTATTGGTTTGCAACGGAAATTGTTCGTAGCCTTTCTCGTGTGAAATAAACTACTACTAATAAACATTTTTATATCTGCTGAAACATTCAATGCTACTTTGATGCAGAAGACCGTTTAAAAATAATTGCTCCAAGATTTGCAGACTAGTTTAGTTTAGTTAACTCATAATTAACTTAGGCTACTACGTACTCATTACGTCATTACAACCAAAATGTACAATTCCAAGACGAGATTTCTTCGTAGAAATGAACGACGCACAGCCCAAGAAGGAGTATTGGGTTGATATGAATTATTAATGATGATGCCCAAAATAGGAAAGGTTATATGTCTGCTGACTTTTTTGCATGTCTTCTTACAAAGAGTCCATTAACAGGACACACAATCCAATTTTGCAAGCTCAACAATTCCGTACTTACGAATGTCAGGGTTTAAATGGACAAAAAATTTGCCTAGAATAATATATTCTCATTGGGTTTCATTTTTCTTTCACATGATCAATGATCTAGACAAGTTATTCTGAGATTCTGACTCTTTGCGTATTCTTCATCATTACATAAGACATATTTTGCATTCAGCCAACTCGTGATTGTATGATTTATCAAGTCAACCGAATCTTGACAAGAATTGACAACTCAATGAAGAAAGTGAGCCAAAGATTTCATGACTGAAATAAATTGCCCGTGGTTTCTGTTTCAAACACTCGTCGGTTGTTTGTCATAGTTTAAAATACTCCTTTAGTGAGCGTATGGTATTACTTGACATTACAGTTTACGTGTGCATCTTTACGTACAAAAATAACTGTTGCTAAATTCATTCATACTTTAGATTGTTGGTCACTACAGTGGCATTGCCTATAACCTTCGTAAACGAAACTGCAGCAAAACTGAAATTATGAAGGGAAACAAGGGAGCAGTGAGTCATCCCGCCACCAATGTATCACCACCCTATTGGTTTTGGTTCATTTCCCCCTTCAATTTGCTGCAGTTTCGTTTACGAAGGTTACAGGCAATGCCACAGTACATATCTTTCCACCAAATAGCTATTTTATTAAATCGCAGCTAGATAATTCATCAAGAGTAAGAGACAATTATTCCCTCCAAACTCTTTAGATCCAGATGATGATTAAATAAACTATTAACT
>Ga0194135_10001975_pt1 | contig 12399 bp, 9 predicted proteins | sample LitLau_LLRF_2013_FD_134024 | JGI IMG/M metagenome (GOLD analysis project Ga0194135, IMG submission 134024) | Freshwater sediment microbial communities in response to fracking from North America - Little Laurel Run_MetaG_LLRF_2013 (version 2) | ecosystem: Environmental > Aquatic > Freshwater >... | reverse complement strand
GTATTAAATTACGGTTATATTCGCTGTTTCTCTTACTCTCTGTACTCGTTTTATTAGATGTGACATTCATAAGCAATAAACAAGTTTCATCAAGTTATCATCATTACTTCATTCACACATCTCTGTACTCCGGGAAGTGCAGTTAGTTTAATCGCCTTCCATAATAATTCTTGCGGTAACTTGAGACTTGAGACTAACTATCCTATAAACATCACGAAAACAAGAAAAATTCCACAAACGATACTTCGACACGAGAGATGTAACGATGTTCAATATTATCAAATTTGATTAATGAAATTGCTTGAAAAATTAAGAACGGGAGGAATTACTAACAATAAGTTAGAAATTAAAATCATGAGAAATCATCTAAACATTTAATGGAGATAAAAAAAAGCTCGAGGTGGGCAATTTGAGAGTGTCTCACATTTCCCCGAGGGACAAATAAAAGCGGGAAAGGGGACAAGTGAGGAAATCCGAGCACACTTTGAATTGGTGACAATGATGGAGAGGACTGAAGAACTCGAGAGCATTGCTGTCGTCGGTGTCATCACCGCCGGTGAAGGAGAGAGTTCTTCAGAAGTTCCTGAAGAAATGTCTGAACAATCGGAAGTTAAAGTTATTGAGGGGAAGGGCGACATGGAAGTCCTCAAGGTAAAGAACGACAACGTCAACGTCGACGGTCCTGAGGACAACAACAAGAAGGGGAAGAAGAAGGAGGAAGTGGAAGGAAAACGTGGTGAAGAACCACAAGGTGCTGCAGGAGGAGGTAACAACAAACCTGCCAGATCTACAAAGCATCTTGATATCCGACGCGAACGGGGAATTAAGGTTAGTTGGATAAAGTTATGATATTGATCATGTTTTTTATTATTATTATTATTATTGCTGTATTGTTGTGTGAGCTGTAATTTCTAATATTGAGCTGTGTGTGTCACCATTTTAGCTTTGTGTCCGACGACTTCCTCCGGACATGACAAAGAAGGATTTCCTGAAGGTGTTTGAGCCACTCCCAGAGTACAATTATGTGACTGTAAACAATCCTGACAGAGAGTGGGGTAAGTTTTGCAGTTTTATTTCGAAGTAGATATTTATTATATTATTTTTTATGTGGAGATTATAGTATTGTGGAATAAGGTGAGGGTATAGGAAATATAGGATGTACTAGATTAGCTTGTTATAAAATCAATGGGGGTTGGTTTATTTATTTAGTTGATGGAAGAAGCACTGCCTGGATTAACTTTACTAATGATGAGGACGCTGCGTGGTTTATGGGTAGATTCAATGGGTACAGTTTAGTTGATAACCGAAGCACTACTTATACCATTGCGGTGGATTTGTCGCCTGAGTTATCGGTGCCTCGGCATGTGCGGTACAATAAAAAACGTGGAACTCTGGTAAACAGTGCTCACTACCAGAAGTTTGTATCGAAATTAGAAGAAAAAAAATCTGGCAAAGATGAGGAGACTGTGTCTGTGGAAAAGATGCTGGAGGAAATAGAGAAAAAAGCTGATAAGAAGAAAGGTAATGCTCAACTGTTGATGACTTTGCTTAAGTCCGGTTTATGTCTGCGTTTTTATGTATGTGTTTAATTGTGTTTGAGAAGAAAATATTACTAATAAGTTTTTTATTTTGTATTTAGAAGCTGAAAACACGCCACTTGTTGATTACATTCTTCACAAGAAGAGTAAGGAGCATAGCGTGTCCCCAGAGAAGTCTGAGTCAAAAAGACGTGATAGAGATAGGCGAGATAAAGAGAATAGAGAACATCGCGGTGATGTAGAAGATAGGGCATCTAGAAAGGTAAATAAAAATCATTTTGGTGTGTTTGGAATGATTTACTTGATTGCTTTACTGAATGGAATTCTTTATTTATAGGAGAGACGGCGTGACAGAGATAAAAAGCGGGACAAGGATCGAAAGGACAGACGTGTTCGAGATAAAATAGAGAAAGAAGCGCAGGCTAAAGGAATGACTGTTACGTACTCACGAAGTGGCAAGGTGACCAGATGGTCTGCTAATAGTTTTCCCTTGGCAAAGAAAGAAGGTCCTTCTACGAGTCTTGCGGGCGCTACAGCGAAGAGTGCAGAACCGACAGGGGAGGAAACGGTAAAAACTGAAAAAGCTGAAAAAAACGAAAACAATGAAAAGGCTGGGAATGCGGATGAAACTGGTAACAAGCCAGTCAAACTTGAGAGGAAGCCATTTCCAGGCGACAAGCCTGAGCGCAAGTCCTTTCCAGCTGACAGGACTGAAAGAAAACCATTCCCAGGGGACAAACCTGCTAGGAAAGTGTTTCCAGGAGATAAGCATGAGAAGAAGCATTTCTCAACTGAGAAGTTCGTCAAGAAACCCTTTCCGAGAGACAAACCGGAACAGAAGCGCACTTCTGAAGATAAACCGGAGAAGAAGCAAATTCCTGAAGGAACACCTGAAAAGAAGCAAAGTTTAGCTGAAAAGTCAGAAAATAAGCCATTTGCTGGAGAGAGGAAAAAGACTAGATCAGAAGCCAGTTCGCAACAAGACAATCCTAAAGATATGCCGCAGAGTAAATGTGAAGCTAAAGAAAAGGAGACTAAGGAGAGCAGAGAGGCGAATGAGCGTCGTCGTCGAGCTCGCCCCGATATGCCAATCTATAGACCTGGAAGCTTCCGTACCGGGAACGGTAAAGGAGGAGGTGGTGGTGGTGGAGGAACAAAGCGTGATACGGCAGCCGACAACGACAAGAAAGACTCCTCTGGGAATCCTGCCGATAAAGATGAACCTTAATAATTTCCGACTACAATACTAATGACATATGTGATGTTTTACTGCATTGAATCAAAGTTTGGGATGTTTTTGTGAGCCGGTTATAGTTGAACTCTTTACCTCATGTGTGTATTCTAGCCAAAAACAAATTGCTTGCCAACGTATTTCATACCATAAAGCTGTTACGTTAAAGTCGTGTATGGGTATATTTTTCCATTGAAACTTCGAGTTGTGTGCTATTAAATAAAAGAGAAATTTCGGTTCTCCGTATATAACTCATTCACACTTTATTTACATATGAACGCATAATGATCAATTACAACTCATTTCACTAGTTTCTCTTTAATTTGTAGCCATAATTGTAGTACTTAAGTAGATAAGCCTTGTTCATCGTTCCGAAGGAGTTTATCTTTAGTTTATACGTAGACTTATAAGCTAACAAACCGAGGTATAAAATCGTCAACAATGGGGCCAGGAGCTCATGAGTGCATGTTGATAATTATCACAGTAGAACCCAACTAATGAGTACGACAAGAATGATTAGAGAAGACGAAAGTCGACACGACACGGCAGAACATTCGAGTGTGTCGATTGGTTGATCCTCTTGACTTATCTCGTAGCTTGAAGTGACACCACTGCAATCCTGGATAAATCAACAGTTCGAAAATTCTTTTTAGTACTCGAATCTTCTAACATGAGGGTACATGATCACTTTATGTCCAAGTAGATTATCATAACTTACCCCACAAAAACTTTCACATCTCGGACACCGTATTCCTCCCTTGTGGAGCCACCCGTTCGCCATCAGTTGGATTTTGATTTCTTGACCGGTGTATGCGCAAGTAAATGTGCGATTTGTTACCTGAGGACACACCAAGCGCATAATAAGACATCATGATTACATCACATGAGCTTTTATATAAGGCGGATTCATTAGGTAAATGAAATAGATCTTACATTTATGTGAAGGAGTCCATTTTCGCAAGTATACTTGTAGCAGCCAGAACCCCAATGCTGCCAATGGCGTTTTTGATGACAAGATCTTTCTTCCCACATATCTTTCGTGTGATAAAAGCACTTAGCACCGTCTCCATACTCTTCAAGTGCAAAGTTCTTATCTGGTTCTGGAGAGAAATACAGTCTTAGCATCCAGGAAACATCGGATTTGCTTTGCTTTCATAAGAGATGTGAGAGAAATTTTTTACCTGGATTATTTTCCTCGTAGTAGCAATGAGATCCTCTTATGACTACACTGTTAGCTCTCCAAGTAAACTCTTGGACATACGGACAGTAATCTGCTAGTGTGACAGATCCTCCGTAGAAGGACATGTTCTCAGAAGGAATATTAGGCAAGTACTCGAAGTTCTGGAAAATCATTTTGAACCCACCATAGTTTAGTTTAGGTAAGGGTCCATCGACAGACAATCTTACTATCAAAATCGTTAGCATATGATAAAGTCTCACTTGATACTGACGTGGTAGAGGTTCTGGATATTTGACAAGATTGCACAAAGCAACGGAACTGTGATCATCAGTGCATTGGGTTTCCAATGGCTCAGCTTTCACTTTGTTACAATATGGCATTGGGTCTCCTCTGCAAAACATTAAAACAAAAGTCTCTATTAAAGCTTTACGCTTATCTGGACAAATTTCCCATGATGATTTACTTTTTCAATTGAATTTGAAATTCCCTTGATGATGAAAGTGAAACCGTATTATTTGCGTAGAAATATCTCTCTCTGTGATTACAACTTATTGCCTGATCACTACTTTCATACACTTTCATTTGCTAGGATATACATACAATCCCCTTTCCTATTTTATTGCAATTCATTCTGCTTCGTTAGGTACACATCTTTCATCTTGGTAAGTGCATTAAATTAAATTTTGGTTTGTATAAAACACAATCGGATGACGTTATCTATATAGACTGAGATTTATCTTAAAAGGGCTTTTCTATTCTTGTTGCTCACATTGGATGTTATATATATTATAATGCAGTCGTGTATTTCATACTTGGAAAAGAGAATACGATACGAGTATACATCAAAGAAGTAAAGTGCTTAAGCGACACAAGGAAAGGGTAGAAGTATTATTTACACATGTACTAGTACATGGGAGTAAATTTCGCGGAGAGTCAATAGTAATCGAATCACATGAATTCTTGGGCTGAGATGAAGATGACTTTTGTTTCTAACTGCATGACTTGTCAAAGACATTGTCATTGTAAGGATTTTAGACAGATATTTACCACAAATATGAAACTCCCAGAAGGAATGTACACACACCATGTCTACTAGTTCAGAATAGTTCAAATGAAACAAAGCGAGAGATAAAGACATTGGAATCAGATCAATTTTGGCAGTTGACCTATATTAATATACGCGAACATCCCACTTGATTGAATTCATAGAAGTTGCAATAATCATCGAAGGGTGAATAATATGCGAGATATTTACTCGAATGGTTGAAAGTTTGTGATAGATATGAATGATTTTTGGGTTTGATTATTAGACTTATTACCCATTGGAACCCGCAGTCATCCATTCCATGCAGGAACGCTTGACGAAATCACAGCCCAGTCCATAGCCCCATTCTAGACGCTGAGCCATCTCGTAGTTGGCACGATACCAGCCCGTGTCCTCCATAAGGGCCAGGGTTATCCTCGAGTAAACTGGATTTTGAGTGTGTGTCCCTGTCATAGCTTCGTTCTGTGGAAATCAATCAATAGTTTAGAAAACTACTTAGCGACGACGACGACCTGTTTACTACTTCTTGGAAATTGAAATGTGCGTTGTTGCTGAAAGCTTTCATGTGAACTTCTTCCAATTTCATAGAATGTGCAGTGGGGCGTCTTATTATTTATACAGAGTTTAAATTGAGTTTTAAGTAACAACGTTTTGAAACAACGTGTACATAGTAGGGAGATGTAAATTTTAAAGAGAAGCTAATAAATATATGACGCAGGTATAGATATATATTATGTAATATATTGGATTAAAGATGAAACCTCAAAGATTCGTTTCTCCCAGTGAGTCAAAGCAGTTCCTTCTTCTCCTTGATCTTCCAACTCAGCTCCTTCCAAGTCTGAGCAATCAAAGTGTTTCCTAACTTCTTGGACCACTCGGGGTGTAACGATCATTTGCATCGTTCTTGTTACATTTCCATCTCGTACTTTCCAATCTTGCCGTACGACTGTTTTTATTACCCTGTCGCTCCATTGGCGTGCTTGCATACTGAAAAACAACAAAGATTTACGATAGATATTTTCAAATGAATCTTGACGGGATAAGAAGATGATATGACGCGACGAGAGTTGTCTTATCAAATTACCATGTCCTTTCAATAAGCTCTTAATGTTTCTAGTGTTTCTAATGAAATTCCATTAGTCGAAAGATACTAAAGTAAGACACGTATAGTTCAAGTTTGCCCTGTGACCTTAAAGAGTTTCATTTTTGAAGAATCAGATCTGCTGAGATCATTCTTAGAGAAAATCTATTACTCGTACTAGGTAAGTACCCGTTGTATAGTCTTTTCAGTCAGTACATATAATTACATATAATAATGATGATCCTTTGTTCATCGTTTTTTGGAATCGAAACTTTTAGAGCTTTCTATTCGTGTTAAGGAACGAACGTGAGGCAAGAAAAACGAAACGAAGAGAGCGAAAACTAAAAAGGTCTGCTATAAATGGTTCTTGCTGAAGAAGTGAAAGAGTCTTGAAACTTTTTTTTTAGTTTTTTGAGGTATCCTCGGCCTAGTTGAGGTTGACTTGGGGAAAGCTCTATATTTTATTGGAGAGATAATACATATTTCTCTTTGATGTGGAAAGAGGAAAGATGTAAAATGTGGAAGTGAAAGAGAAAGCATATAAGACATGTCTGGATGAGAAGTTGAGAAGTAAAAACGAACATGATTTTTTTGTTGGATTCTCATGCAAACTTTTTAGGAAACGAAAGGCCAGCTGCTGCTGCTGCTCTGAGTTCGACTTTGGAAAGCTGCGACTGCACTTTCCAATTTCCAAATGTAAAAATCATGTTGAATGAAAGTGTGAAGTCTGTTCGTCATATACAGAGTACGGAATAGTAATCTAATAAGAGTAGTGTATGTGACCCGGTTTACTAGTGGGATTGGGGCAAAGAAAGAATTGAGCGAGATTGTGTGCAAGGAAAGAGAATGCAATTGAATCTGCATAATATTATTTTATAGTTTCCAAGTTAAGATGAGCAATAAGTTTATTTCTCACGTACGATTCATTTAGAGGCGGTTTTCCTTTAGTGTCGCGGGGAGTGAGGGGATTGCCGTTGTCGTCTCTGTAGAAGGCGTAGAGACTCACAGAGAAACCGAGAGCGTGAAGAATCTCATGTTTCACCGTTGAAATTAGCGTGTCCAACTCTTGTGGTTTTGTGCTGATACTCTTTGGGCAGAGGTTCGCGTGTCCTGCAATTGGTCTGTGTGGGATTGCAACAAAAAAGGTTTAAATTTTGTTTTAAAAGATGACATTGACATACAAAATGACATTTAAATGTAAGGTAAGTGATTCTTGGAAATCCTACGGTGAATCTAGAGTGTCATTCTTATATCTCTCAGATCTCCATGCTTGTGCGTATATGTACGTAAAAGCTCGCATACAGTTTGATGCTAAAAATCGAGGTCTGAGTGCATAAAATGACGTGTTCGAAATTTAAGATACTGCTTACCTATCGAGAGCAGATTCCTGTTGGCAATGTGCAGCATACGCCACAGTGAATCCGTGTTTGCATCTTGGAGTTTGGAGAGCAGAAACGTAAAAGACGAAGTCAGCATCGGCGATTCCCGTGCCAGCGGTGGAATTGGGAGCCACTCGACAGTGATGACCGTTCTGGTCACACACTCGACAAGTCTGAAAAAGTCATTTTTTGGTGATTCATCATTCTCATAGGAAAAAATGATGAAGGGAGAAAATGATAAATGGATAGACGATCATCGTCGTCGTCATATACGAAGAAAAGAAGAGCTCTCACATCCAAATGTTCTTCCGGAACTTGAACCTCTCCACACATCGTCTTCGCTTCACAATCAACACGGCAGAAAGGATGGGGATCGTCTGCTTTGTAGTAAACTTGTTGATTTGGGCAACGTCTTTTGTGTGCGCATAAAATATACAATATGCATCCAATAAATAATTGAGTATATATTTTTATATACATAAAATGCATTTGAAGTGTTATAGAGAGACTTGCCTGTTAAGGAGTATGGCTTTTTCAGTCCTCCTCACTTTGAGAGCGTTTTGCCAGTATGAAATGGCTTGAGGAAGCACCGTATTCTGAAATAGAAGGACACAATTTATTAGTTAAGGATTTTGTAATTTACTGCGTGGACTCTAATGTATATAAGAATCTGCATGAGAATCACATTGCGTCCTTCATACGCGTATAATTCATGAAAGGAAGATGCTATTCTATAGTAAATGCAGTAACGTGTCTATATGGACTTATTGCATATATGCATGGAATTATGTATTGGAGATGTTGGCAAAGAATTCGCTGCACAAGTTCTGCTTGTTCATTCACTAATTAATATGCACATCTGATTACCTTACTTTCGCTACACATAGGAAGATGATGATGTTCTTGTTAAGCTGCACGACGTGATTTCAGCCGTGTTTGTGCAATATTGCGCAGGTGGTGGTGTATTTTTATACGAGTCTATTCCTTCGTGCTCCTTTTTATAATCTCTCTTTATAGGTTCTTTCAATTTTATTTTATGCTTGTAATTTATTATTGTTAATGAGATTTGATTCAGAAATTCAAAATAAAAAATAATATATCATGAGGTTTAAAATTAAGAATTGGACAGAATAAGTTTGTTTTTGGAAAGACTAGTAAATTGTATACATACACCTACGTATATATATATATATACAGTTATTGCAGTTCATATAGAGAGGGATGATTGTTTGTAAATCATGAGAAATATATATAGGGAAAATAATAGTCTTTCGGTAGCAATTCGTTTAAGAGTGAGTGATGGAATAGACTCTGGGACTTTATTGTTCATCTGTAGTTAAGTCATCTTTCCGCATTTTCGTATAATCTCAGATGATGGATGAATGATGAGAGAGAAGAGGGACAAAAAGAGTCACACACAAGCACACACAGTAATAATAATCAACAATCCATTCATCTTTTTGTCACGTTGTCTCAACTCCCTTTCATCTCTCAATTCACTATATAACGAACTACAAAAAGTACTTTGCAGGTGTCTATATGGCTTATTGCTCGTGGTTCTTAAATCTACAGGTCTAGCTGGCTATATAGTTGGTAAAAGCAATATATATAAGCAACTCTCGGGATATAATCCACTAGAGTTCTCGGTTTTCTGCCTTGAATTACTTGAAGTACAATTCTGTTTCTTTCTAAAAGATGTTCTTTCTATCTATATAGTATTATTTTGTATCTGCGTCGAGAATGTACGTACATTGTTTTTTAACCACAAAATATAATATTCCTAACCTGTTTATCTTATTAGTCTCTGCTAAAATAAATAAATAAGGATGTAATTAGGGAAAGTGTATTTTCTGGCAGAGCGATTATTGTGGGATGATCTCAAGATTTTAGATTTTTAGTGTGATTTGTATATATACATATTGTTGTAAATATTATATTGTTTTTAGGATTCTTTTTGTGTATGAAATGAATGAGTGACGGCGTATACAAAATAGGAAGTATTGATAATTAAACCCTAAATTCTAAATTTGGGTAACACAATTGAGGAACTTACGTTTATGAGGTCCTTCTTCTCACTGTCCAATCTGAAAAAGAATTGAAAAAGTGAATTATTAGAGATTAATTTTTTCAGCAACCCACGCCAGCATAAAAAAGCGATATTGAGTGCATCGTTATCTCATAAATAGGAAGATCTTCTCTGATGAGTGAGCGATATGAGACAGCGATGCGAGAATTTTTGACACTTGTTAGTATATTTTTGGTATTTCGAGATCCCTAAGAGCGATATTACTTAACCCAATGCAAATATAAAATGCAGGATCATATTAACCCTTTCACGAAGGAACATAAACACAGCACGAGCCATAAGGGAAATTTATTCATTTCTCAATAATATGGGCTTGTCTTGTCCACAATAATAACGCACACAGGTGTGTGTGTGTGTCGTGTCTCAAAATCTCAAAACAGTTTACGCAAGAAGGGAAGGTTACTTTTTGGTAAACGAGTGTGTGTATGTGTAGGTTTTTAATATTGAAGCGAGTTATAAAGGAAACGACAACATTTGTTGGGACTTTTGGAAATTGGAAGTGGAAAAGAATGAACAGGAGGTAAAAGATTTAAAGAGGGCTTCTCGTATAGTGTTTTCTTTGGGAGTAACTTATTGTCAAATATTGCACAAGGATCTTTGTTGAAATGAAATGAGTTTAAATTGTTTTTTCTTATTGTTGGGTGATGTTTGGTTGTGGTGCTTTTTGTTTATGACATTTGCTTTTGGTTTCAATTTTGTTGTGTCAACAATTCAGGTTTGCTCATAGTTTTGAGACTTTGTGGTCTTCTATTATTGCCGTTAAAATAGTTAAAATCAAAGCTTGTTATGATGTAAACATTAAGTAACAATTCGCGTAACAAAACACCACAGACAATTATCTTGAGAAGCATAAGCGAGACAAGGGAAGTGGATGATAATAAAATGTCATGTACTTACTTGTGTACACTATCGTCGTAGTACAAAACTATGCGGAGTGGTTGGTCTATACTTCTCTTTTTCATGACATGATGAGGCTCAATAAACGCACCGTGAACAACCTGAAAAAGTCAAGAGAGTCGTTTAGTATTTTACATATCAATCGATACAGGATGAACAATTGATGATTGGATGTGCATAAGATGCGTGTATGTATACGTCCTTGACCCAAACCTTTCAGGAAAGACTTAAAAATATAATAATACATGTATGCATTTCATGAGTTATTTCAGAACCATCATTACTTTTATTTGCTTTACTATACTCTCTCTTCGTTCATTTATTGACTTGACACGAAGAGTCTATAAACAAAGTTGACAAGAGATCTTTTCCTAGAGTTTGTAGTTATTCTTACAATTGTGCTCATCCTTGCAATATTCGCAAGTGAATTGCAATATATAATTTCTATTCGTCATCAGTTTGAATCTGGCATAAATGTATCCAAGTACTGAAAAGCTCTGTCCGTTCCGGTAGGATGCTCATGCGTTTTTGGTTCTAATAGTAAAAGACTAATAAGCGATTCACTACCAAATTCTTCAAACACTTTTAAGCTTTAATAGCACAGCAGAGATACACGCGGATATGCAAATTGTAATATTTAGCAAACGCGAAGCTGCTGGTGTGCTTAAGGTGCTGCGTTAGTTTATTATTAAAAACATGTATATACTTGAGAAAACGAGAGTAGAACAAATGAGACACATCAAACCGCAATTTAATGCTAGTTACTTATATTAAAATTCGTGTCACTCAAAAATGAAAGTAATCTTTGGGGAACGGAGTATTCGCAGTGTGAAGAATTAATCTGAGGTTTTTTCGTGCATACGTACCTTAACAAGAAACCACACTGATTGTAGGTGCACAAGGTAATACTCAAGAGTAATGTCGTAAAATGCATGGCGAATGAGATATTCAAAGATACGAATCTTTGAAGAGTGAAACGACTCACGGGAATCTTCGTCACGAGTACAAAACCACATTGACAATGCCCCATACACTTTATCTTTATAGACATAGCCTCATATACTAAGCTGGGTACAGTTTATTGGAGCAACGTTGTCGTGGGCATTTTGACACCTCCGAGTTGTTTAAAAGTGTCAGGATTAGACCTGTCGAATGCTCATACATTTTTGCGTGACTCCTAGTTTTTGACCCCTTAAAATCGAGTGGAGTATCGTCAAAAAATGCACCTGGTTGCGAGGGAGTTCTAAGAACTTTTTCCAAACACATTTTGTCCTGTAGGACTGTTGGAAAATGGTAAAATTACCTGAAATGGGAATTTTTATTACCGAAGATATGCCTTGGTCAAAATGTGACCCGTTTCAAATGACCCCATTTTAAATTAAGCGTATTGTGCGATAAAATCTGAACTAAAATTTACGCTAAACAACATGTAAAATGTGTATGTCTAGGGAGACTTGACTAATACCTGACTGTTGACAAATTTCTTTGAAATGAGCTAGCACAATTTTCATCAGAACTGATAGGGCCATAATTATTTGCATTTGATTTCCTAAACCTCTTTTTAGTTTCCCATAAAAATGTATGGATGTTTTGATCCTCCTAGAACCATGGCTTATGACTGACTTTTATAGGTTGCAAGCTTTGTAAAAAGCCCATGAATATGAATTATCAAAATCCCGAAATTTTTACCGGCTCAATAACATTTGAATTAGCATGTAAGGGGAAATTCACAGGAAAAAGTTTTGAAAATGAAGCTCACGAAGTTGTAGAAAAAGTTCTATCTTATAAAAAAATTGGTCATTTGGAAACAAGTATCTAGGGACCAGTGGCAACTCACATCACTATTGGCCGAAATAGTCACTATACATGAGTGTAAAGAAGGACCAAGTACAGAGAAATGATTAATCTTCCATACAAAGATAACCTGATTGCGTAATCAGCAGATTAACCCAATTTACAAGC
>Ga0194135_10001974_pt1 | contig 12401 bp, 4 predicted proteins | sample LitLau_LLRF_2013_FD_134024 | JGI IMG/M metagenome (GOLD analysis project Ga0194135, IMG submission 134024) | Freshwater sediment microbial communities in response to fracking from North America - Little Laurel Run_MetaG_LLRF_2013 (version 2) | ecosystem: Environmental > Aquatic > Freshwater >... | reverse complement strand
GTAGCTGGTGAAAGGCTTAACGAAACTATATAATAATATATAGTAATAGAAAATAGCGAAAATAGCGTTCACCCTGAATTCTCGAGTTATCTTACACAAAGACAGCTTTTGGGTATACTTTCTTTCAAGGACAATATTCTGCTTAGCCTACGTACGGGTAGCCTCCCACTGATATTGTACTGCTACGTGAGACTTGTGGCCCTTATGTGTCACGAATTTATCATTTATTAGTAGCCATTAACCAGTGGATTTTATCGAACTCTACCAGAGCCACTTTATCAGACCTGTCTTTTTGTTAGTCCTTTCCACAAATTTTCCGTGGCTCTCTATCTCTAATGCAATATCATTATTTTCCAATAAAAGCTTGTTTTCTCTGCCTCTCTTGTTGACCAAAAGAATAATGTATAATAAATATGAGTATGAGTTGATTAGAGATTTAGGTGTAAACAAGATATCATCTATCAAAATAAGTTATTTTCTTTCATTCTAGGAAATTATTATTGGCTCTGACTTGCGACTTGCAACATGTCAATGGTACTTAATCAGGTAATCTCTGAAGAGCTATATCATGTTTCTTGGTAAGCTTCTTTCTAACGATAACTAGAATCGTATCGTACACAACTACAAAACTAAAGCTCTTCAGTATGCCATCACAATATCACAGGATTTGTGTAACTTGTAAGCTTTCTTGTAAGTTTGAGTGCAACACGATAGCACTCGATAAGATTTAGAGGAGAGTTGTGAAAAAAGGGTTCAAGTAGAAAACGACACAGGTGGTATTTTGATTAAATGTGATCAGTGAAACGTCAGAATGGTCACAGTGTTCACACAAAGTCAATGAATTCTTGGGATGTTTAGAGATTATAGAGCGAACTAAGCGCAGATGTGTGAAAGTCATTCGCAGCCTCGTTTGTGGTACTCTTGAAACTTTTTAGTTACCAAATAAGACTTCGCAGCTTAAGAAGCTTTTTTGGCTTAAAACGGAGGCCGGAGGCGATTAGAAAAATTCAGATTGGATTTATGAGGAGTTAAATTAGTGAGAAAGTTTGGCTAACCTTAGACTACGAGATCTAGGCCGAAGTAGTGGCGACCGGTGCCCTTCCTCCTCTAGACTAGGGTTACTTTCGTTGGATGAGAAATGGCGAGGCAACGGTCCTGCTCTGTCTTCTGATACTTGAGCTGATCCATCTCGTATCAACTGGTGAAGCCGTTCTTGACTCGAACACTGTGACTATTCAAAACACATTACGAGATCAATTATTAGTAGCATTGCACAATGAGTTACATTCTCTTCCTGGACAAAGAGAAAGTACGTGATAGGATAGGATTTGAGATTCTGGGGTAACGAAAGACTCCCACAGTTTGACAGAGATGATAATCAACTTACCGAGACCGTTGAGCTACCCGGTGTGGTTCCATACCCAGACGAAGGCAAGGATGCTAAAGACCAACGTCTCCCATCTCCAGCTCTTTTGACAGTTGCGAACGCAAAATGCTGACTAGGGGACATTCGTGGACTGTCTAATGGGCTTCCACCTGTACATCAAAGAACTCAATTAGTTTCCAACCTGTGAACTTTATCAACTAACAAAAAAGAGTTTCTTCAAAAGTTATTGCTCATTATTATATTATTGTCGATGGGGCATGATTAATTGTACTTTGTAAGAATTGCATACTGGAGAACATAAACCATGGTATAAAGTATAATATAATATAAGAACACCAACAGCTGTAACCTGATCATACTTACCAGACATTGGCGAGTGACATCGCGGGGGTAGCGTAGGTGAAGTGTTCGAAATTAGACTTTTCCTGTGTTCCTGAACTCGACTGTTCCGACGTGGTAGACATAATTCTTTCTATTTTTGCAAAAATCATGAAATATTAGTTAAAAATACCAGTTAAGCTTTCACGTTTTTCACCACGTGTGTGTGTAGACAGTTAAGGCAAACGGCGAGATATGGGCATACTTAACAATGGTTAATTCAGCTGATTATAGTTTAAATTTTGGTATGTACTAGTAAGCATTGCCGATTGCTAACGTTGAACGAAGTTTTTCCATTAGAGGACAGAGCACGTCATACATAAAAAATAGGAAGAAAGCTCTTAAATTAGATAGAAGAGCTTTTCTTTATAAATGAGAATTATGGTGACACTGTTACGTATCGTGTGTTTTTCTGGTAAACATTTATGAGAAAAGTGACCTGAACTTATTTTTTGTACTTGTTATTTGGCTAAAATTTCCAGCATAGACACGTACAATATTAGCGGAAGCACGAATATTATGTATACTGATGCTGCCTGAAGAAATTTTGTGAAGTTCGTAATTAGGATCAGATACTTGACATACAGAACAACTAAACGTGACGTCTGGAGAGTACTAGATACCACCAAACAAATCAAATCGTGGGGAGTTTGGTTTGCTGTGTCTGACATTTTGACGTTAGAAGAGAAGCATAAATTCAAGAGAGCGACAGAACCGACATGTAATTAAGTCTATGATGAACTCCTAAGGAAGAATACCTTAAAATGCATCAAAGACGTGACTGACGGAAGAGGCAAAGTGAGATTGGGTCTTGGTTGGCGGAGTTTAGTGTCGGAAATGCTGCGTGGAAGTCCGGAGGACGAGTTTGATGAAGAGCTGTCAGAAGTTGATGAACTGGAAGGTCCATCTTTAGAGGAGACATTAGTAGCAATGACGACTTCAGGAGAGTCAATGGAAGATGAATCAGTCGAATTCGAGCGATTTGTTTGGCTAGATAGCTGCATGAGAACTGAAAAACGATAGCAATTTCGTAGGAAAATGAAAACCACTCCATTCTAGTTAGACAATCAACTGCTGTCCCATGTCAAATCACTTAGCAAACTCGTACGTCAAATACTTGACTCCATTTGACTTCACTACTATCTACCATCAAAACCACAGATCTGCACTTATAAATTGCTTTACCCGAAACTTTGTGAAGGCCTTTTTCTAACAAGTTAAGCCTCACAACAACTAAGCCAGTGTGATTCGTGATTCTTCGTAATCAGTTCTTATTGTCCTCACGTAAGTCAGAAATGCTGAATTTAATCATGAAACTTGAATCAATATAAACTCTCCATCACTCTACCTCTTTACTCTCTGCGTCTTCTCACAATTATTTGAATAGGTTCACCACATTTATTGTCCAATTGGCCAGATGCAACTTCATTAGCATGCTTTACTTTACATCCTGTTAATGTTTTCAAACAAGGTTCTACACCATCTTCACACTAAATATATAAATACAAATGCTAACTGTATAATAGACTAGAAACAAGATTCAGCTTTTGATATCAGCACGTAACTATTCACTTCACCAATAACACTACACAATGACAATTAGAACAATATTTTCACTTGTGCATTTTTCCAATCCTAATGTATATTGCACACTTAAAAATAGTGTTAATCTCTTCAACGATGAATCACTCCCACCTCACATTCTCTGTAAAATGTACGGCGTACACCTTCCAGTTATATTTAACTGTTTTTCATAAAAACACAAGTGTATTTATGACCCGCGATGTATACAGAGACTTGATAATCATTCATTCGCCCAGTTTAAAACGGTGTAACCCTGTGTGCACAATATCTAACTCAAAATGTATTGACACATTTACAAATCTCACTTTTAGAATTGGGAATATTTGGATATACTATAATAGCATGCAGCGAGTTTGTATACAATATAGATAGGAGAAATGCTAAACAAGAGCTCTTCAAATCCCGAGAGCAGAATTATTATAACTTTTTGTACGGTGTGCTCACTATAGCAAACATCTCTATCATCACTTTTGCGAGTTGTAAACGAATACGAAAAAAGTTTTGGCAGCCTCTACAACACTTCAGTCAATCATTTCAGATCACACTATATATCCACGTAGAGTTCATTCTAATCCGAGGGAACGAATTCGTGCTCGTGGGTGATTATTATATGATAAAGTGCATTGCAATATTATTAGAACAAAAATTCAGTCCCACTCGACTTGCCCTTACAAGAAAGAAACATTTGATTATACTCCTCGGAACATTGTTTATTATTACATAGTACCAGCAATAACGCTTAATGTTACTCGCATGTTTGAAGGAATTTGTTAGGCACTGAAGAACCTTCCCAGGCGGATTGCCTTCCTTCCTACATAATATACTCTCAACAGCAATTAGTTTAAAAGAGAGGCTTCTGAATTATCGAGGTCTTTTGTCGCTACATTTTTCATTCGTTGATCATAATACCTGCGATGAAACACACGATGACATTACTCCTGCTGATGTCGCCTCTATACTTTTTAAAGTTGTAATGCGTCTCTTAAATGATCTATACTTGTCAACCATTTTTACTACAGCCTGCTTTGGTAAGTTGAACGCTCAGGTATTTTACGAAAGATTTTAATACACAATAGTTATGAATGGAAAACTACTTTCTGTGTATTCAAGTGAATAAACACTACTCGGTGACGTAAACCCTGAGAGAGTATTAAATGGATTTACGATACAAAACTGACAGATGATTCGCTTAGGTGTAATTTGAGAATAACATTTGGAGTATGCACAAAATCTATATGGCATTAAGGTACTATAGTGCAGTAAGATTTCTTCTACCACAGTTAATCTACAATCTCATGTAGAGATCTATTTCAGTTTAAATTAAGTGCTGATGTAGAATCTATAACTTTAAAAGACCAATGAGTCTGTGAGTTATATAGTCTGTACAATCACAATGCACCTGCAGTTTTTTTTAACAGGCTGTGTCTGCATGTGCACACTAAAAAGAGGAGCTTTAACTTCACTAGCCTGCATGCATAAGATTGAGGTAGTATGAAAAAATATGGACAGTTCAATCAACATAAGATAATAAAATTATTGCTTCAACACAGAGAGATGACCAAGAAGATAGGCATAAGTTATATACGGAGTTTAATTGCTAGTAGCTGTGGTTGTGATGATATGGTAGAGAGTTTTCAATCTACTCAACACGTATAATTTAAGGTATCAATTTTCATACAACCAAATATGTTTTAAATTTGCCCTTCTTACCTTTGAGAGAGACTGGCGTGAATCACAGACCGATAATGAACGGTAATCGCTCAACTCAACTCGAGACACATTTAGATGAATGTGTTGCCCAAGCTGCTGCAACTTTAGTACTTTACTTTTGAAGGATGTTCACTTGCCATTATGCGGCACCATAGTTAAGTGTGATTAAATATTAATGGTGGACATGTAAAGCGCTATCTAAATCTCCCTAAAGAAGAGAGGGCAACAATAAATCCTGAGCTACAGGTAACGACATTATCTTCGCGACACTTATTTAGACTTTAGAGCCTCAATCCTTAATTGGTAGTAGTGCCTGAACTACACTTGTTGTAAATTGTAATGCATTTTTAGAAGAATTACCCTGAGTACTGTTGCATTACACACGTTTACCCAAAAGAATCACTCTGAATAGCCAATTAAAGTGCAAGAACATCTATTGTCTTGAAAATGAATTTTTTGTATGGCCTTCAGATAGAAGTTTTGTGGAAAGTATACATATATACCTACATATACTGTAATTTCTATACAAACCTCCACTTGATCTGATGGCACGAGTATTTCCAATTCAGAAAAAAATGATTCCTACATATAACGAGAAGTTAGACTACTGAATTTCCCAAATATACGAAATCAGCTGTGAGCTTTAATATTTAAGTGAGAACGAATGGTGTGAAGAACTTCAGTTGTCTGTCAATGTACGTAGTAACAATGAGACGTGTGGGTAATTGTCTCTCTTGCATAATATTGTGTGACAATATGAACAAACCTCAAAGTGTCCACCGAGTTTTAGAGCTCTTATACAAGAGACCTGCGCTTGGAAAAGCAAGCCCTTTTCTTCTTTCACTATCTCCTTGAGCTCGTGGATCACTGTGCAGAAAGTTTCCGATGAAAATATCCAATTCACTACACGCTTGCCCTATTCGTTACTCGAGAGAAACCAGAACAGAGTAGAGGCAACTGATGCTCAACTTCTTTCACCCACTCTGTTTTAAACGAGAGTTCAATAGTTGTCAGAAATGTCTAATATGTACGCGAGCAACACTATGGAACGGCACTTGAGGAACTTTTGATACAGTCATACAATACCATCAAGCATGGAATAAAATGCATGGAGATGTATGTATTCATTTATTCAAATTTACTCGCACGAACTAGTAGTATAGTACTTTCCCTATAGAATAAGGCTCATATTAAAAGCTTTCTCTCTCTCTCCACTTTGGCTTGTCATTTCCATCTTTTGCCAGACAACCATAGCAGTAGGGTAAGGTGAGAGGGAGGAAAGTTGCAGTTCAGCAAGTATGTAGCAAGTTTCTGAAAGGTTTGTGAAAGAGTCGGAAGGGAAAACGGGTTTGTGTAAGTGGAGACAACTTTCATCCATCCACCACCACCAGCACCACACTACCCGCCTGGAACAACCCACTGACACTGGCTTTATCGATTAAATCCCACGCGCAAGGTCTGGACAAACAGTTGAAGTCAATTCAACAGGACCTCTTCCATTTGTACTTTCTACATTCAGAATCCATACAATTCTACTCGCTATATGATCATAATAAAAAGACATGTATCGTTGTACAGTTTGTTAAATGGGAAGCGGAATTGTGTAGAATACCTATGGTCACCTCAATGATACCCTAATCCAATCTTTACTACAGGAATTTGATTAGCCCCACTAATTGGAAGTAAATTGGGGCACACACGAATTTTGACATGACCTCTCTTACAATTAGTTTCATTATAGATACCTAATTATATAAATGAACGATCTACAGATATAAATTTACTATAAGACTTCATTCAAATCTAGTAAGACCAACAGCAAGAAGTCTATTCAAATAGCTCGTTTATAGTTCCATAAAGTTAATTAGGCTACTCACGGGGGCACATGAAATCAAAGCCTATATAACCTCTTGCAGATACAATAAATGTGTAGCAATCACAGTCCTTTAGGTATTAAAGTAGTGAAACGAAAGATTTGTACTATACATAAAGAAATTGGGCAGTCATCTGACAGGTTTGCAGGTTAATTAAATTGTATCATAAGACTACAAGGAAAGAAAGTTAGAACCCATTTCAGCGTCTACATACAAATTGATATGCAATACAAGGGAACTATATAATAGCTTGAACTCTCGAATCAAAGCTGTAGATGTGTAAAAACGATCCCAAACATACCTAAAGTACCTTTACAAGGCCCAAAGAGACCACAACCCACGGGTAATATGGTAGTGTTTCTAAGCTCCTATATTTATTAACATTGCGGAGTACTAGATAACATCAAAACCACTTCAAAAGTGTTCACAAAACCGTAATGAGAGCGTAATTGGAGCTAGAATGGACTAGAACACCAGCAAACAACAACGTATATATGCAAAGCATAGTTCACCAAACTATGAAATTAAATCGCATATGTAATAAAGATTTGATATTTCACCTGCACATTTGGGTACATAACTTCACACTGCCTTCGAATGTTATATATACGTACATGTACAGCATTCGAGACTACCAAGAGAATATATATTCGAGAAGAGATACTACCAAATATGCATTTCAGAGACGGAATCGTGATTTCACTTCCTTTCTCTAAGTGCTTGAATCCATTAGCTACACAATTAAGATAAACCCAATCGATTAGGTTGGGAACAAAATACTTTCTCTCTGGGTATAGTTCGTTACCCTATATTGTATCATCGAATATAGTATTTGCCCAAGAGAGAAATATATTAAGACCCATATATATTCAAGCCAGTAATTTTATTATATCTTATCACGTGTTCTTTTAACCTGCCAAAAACTGTACTACCAACAGAGTGTGTCCTATTACAGTAATTCAGCCTCAAATATTTTAATTGAAATAAGGTGTAAAAAATCTATAATGCCTTCAAAAAATTACATATTTCATGATAATTGGCAAACAATATAACAAATTAACTGTTTGATGTTATAAAACAATTCTAGGATTCAAAAGCATACAAGGAGCTCAACTTGTATGAACAACTAAGCTGAAAAGATTTTTATGATTTATCACAACGCATTCTGTACAAAATGGATCGCAGTTTCAGTTTCGATTAATCATCATCGGCTAAAATGACACAGAAAGAGAAGTGTGTAACTTTTGTTTTTGTTGTGAGCAGTTCACACATTGCTTTAATCAACCCACACAGTATTTCCTTCCTGCACTTATATAGTAATCTTTACTACGCCAAAGATATGAGAGATTCTGTAAGTCATTTTCCCCAAGATTTGCAATAATATTATCCCATAAAGCAATCAAACTGGAGAGGAAGCGAAGATGATTCTCGTTATATTACGTATCATATAAGTGACAGTGAGATCCAGGAGGTTTCCCACGTACAAAATAATAAAACAACAAGAGAGAGATATATTTTATGAAAGAGAAGCACTGTATAAAGTTAAGACTAAGATTCACATGCAAAGTAACGCACACTAAAAGATATATACGACGATATGTAAACTCTGAATGATCCATTTGCCAACGAAGCGAAGTGTATGACTCATAAAAATATTTAGAAGAGTTCCATTTTCGATTTCCGCTGGTACGAAACGAAGTTAATACAATAATGTTTTTTACATTTGGCAAAAGATCTGCACAAACATAAACTGCATCCGACGCAAATCACAAGTGGATCCAACATTCTTCTTACCACAGCCTCTGTGTGACATTTTATCGCCCACACGTACAGAGTGCCCAATCTCAGAACAAATAGAATAAATAGGCTTTTATGGCCATGACTCCTATCTTTGCTAAAATACATGTGATATGGACTTTTCGTAAGCACACAATAATACTTATGTAAGCTTCCCATTATTTACTTCCTGGCCAAACTATATCCCGAACATCGTCACTTTGCGGAAGATTAATTCTCGACCATTTGCCATACTGCCTCACACACACACGCACGATACATGACATAAAAAGTACATTGAGATGATGAACTTACAGCATTAGTAGAAATCGTAGGGTCAGATCTACCGAGAGAAGATTTTCTAATTCGCATTAAATTACTTCCTATTCCGTACTCGGCACCTAAAATATCCAATTACATTTCCCATTTATTACGAGAAAATAAATATTTTTACTGTTATCCTTTTCCCCAATAGCTTAGTTAGCTTACCTAGATAAGACGAAGGCGAGTTCTTCCTTGAGCGACTCCTGTCATCAGACATCTGTCGACTGACACACCGGACAAGTCTTAAGTTAGGCGTACTGGAGACATGGAGCAAAAACGAACCATTCGAACTACTGCCAAGACTTCGACTTCCTCCCTTGAAGTCTTCCAAAGCACGTCCCCAACTGAATGAGGATTTATTGGAACTCATCTAGAGAGTTGAATACAGAAAAAATTAGAATTTAAAAAATACTTCACAACAATCTAAATCAACAACGCAAGTACTTGCGTTAACTCAATGTGACGACTGACGACAATGACTGCTGACAATAGCATGTCCTCCTTTGTACAAAATCCCTCCACTTGACATCTAACTAACAATAAGATTTAGCCCTCTAAAGCCTGAATACTCTCTCTCCACTCCGAACTACCTAACAAAGACAAATTACGGGAGCAGTAGACCTTCCCCCACTGCTGCAGTACTACATGTACATAATACTGAAAAACTAAACCAGGAATACTGCTGAAGTAAACTGAAAAATGCTAACCCGAGACAATTTGTTGCAGGCACTCACACTACTATCAGAATGGGCCATCACAGATATTAGTACTTTCGTACTATTTGCACTCTTGCTGCAAAATCACTAACCTCAATCAATATAAAGTCTCAGCCTCAGCTATACTGTGCTCTGAAACTTGGAAATCCTATTTGTTTCTTATTGCTAGAAAAAATTTTCCATTAGCAACCGAATAACTTGCAAAAACTCCTAGTCCACATAATTTATTTATGTATGTACTAGTATGCAGTCTAATTCACACACATGCACATACTTTTGCACTTCCCTAAGCAGTTCTTCCGGAGGTTCTCCAATTTGTAATTGAAGATCAATAGAAGAAATATCGATCCGGCTACCACCATATAGTCTACGAAGAGTATGTTAAAAATTAATCTCTCTGACTTCAGAAGAGGCCAATGGGAAGAATTTACCTGGAAGCAAATAAAACTCGGCTTAAGGACGCCACAATAAATTCATTTCCATTGTGCTTAAGTTTGCGTTGAAGATGAATCCGCTTGGCTTGGCGTTTCCGAGTGTTTCGAATAAGCTTGGTTGCTTCTGATACAAAACGAGGCACTTCTTCTTTCACACAAGAGTCTGACCTTTATTATTGGTAGGTCAGGTATCTACTACTACTGATCTCCATTGACAAGGCATTTTCTGAAAAATACAAACGCATGTTATAGTCAGCAAAATATTCGTGCAAATTTTGTATTTAGAAAAATGAATACCTAGAAAACCTAGAATGTGCATTATCTGCTATTACAATACGAATACCAACTTTACTGCTTCGAAGAACTTGTTAGTAACGTAACAATACAATTCACGACACAGTTTATTTATTTATTTTTCAATTTCAATTAAAATACTGAAAGAAGGAAGCAGCACAAAATATGAGAGCATAATATTTCTCTACTCAAAAATTTGTAGAATAAAAGAAATGCTTTTAGTGCAAACTGTGTTTTAATATACAGCTTTCCATCTACAAATATATAATTTTTAGATTCAGTTTCGCTGCTTGTATATTTAACCTAAATCTTCACTGCATACTTTGCTGCTACTACACTAATAATAATACTTTGCAATGCGTTGTTTCTCTCATTGTGTGTGTATATCCCACTTAATTTAATAATTTTGAGATAAAACTGAATTTAACGATGCTGTTAATTCTCTCTTTCTCTCTCTCTCTCTCTCTCTCTCTCTCTCTCTCTCTCTCTCTCTTTGAGACAAGTTAGAACACTGAACAAATGAAAAGTTGGTGTGTTGATATGTACAAGCAAAAGATGTTTTGACTTGTATCCAATTGACGTCTCAGTTAAATGAGTTTTCTTACCGAAAAATCCGCAGATCGACCTCGACCCGAAAAGGTCTATAATTTGTACAGTTTTTAATAGAGCGGAGATGATTTAATGCCATGAAAAATTAAAAATCGCCGAGTCTTCTGAAATATTTCGTGTAGAAATATTTCAAATCCATATTCCTTCTTAATAATAATAATAAGTGTTTCTTGAGAAAGTTGAGAGTGGTAGAAGTGGTGGTCTACATGATGATATAGGATGATAGTAGTCTTCTCATTCAAGAACACAGCCCTTTCCTTGAAAAAATACAAGTTGGGTATATTTTACAGCTTACAGCTGCGATGAATATGTCTCTATGTAGTGAAGAGATAGTCAACTCCATTCACAATATTCACATGCTACAAGTGATCCTAGGGGATTCTTATTCATTCTTCTCGTGCTTTGCTCCCATCATCATTGCCTGCAAGCAAAATGCAGCTTTACCATCATCATCCAACATTTAAGATGCGCTTTTTGTACCTCTCTCATCTAACTCTCATATACATAATATACACGCTGATCTTTATGCATACTGTGTAGATTGTATGTTGCCCTTTTACCTTTCCTCCACAGCTTCGTGCTATTTTCATGAAACTCATTAGAGGGACATAAGAACATTACCATTCATGGTTATTTTTAATTCTTGTGCATGCAGATTATACTTCGAGGTGAATTGGTTTTATATAGAGATTTCAAGATAATATATATGTATACATGGGCTGGACAGAGGAAGGAAATGTTAATTGTTGGGCATTTTGTTTCATTTAAGGTTACATGGTTGCACTTACATTATTAACCTGTTACATCTTACATGTGGATGTTGTTTTACTGTCTTTCCGTTAAGCGTAGGGATATGCATAAATGCGTATGTAGGATGTATGATTATGATGAATACATGGTAATTATTTTTGGTAATTAATAATCTTTACGAGACTGCTGTTCTTCATTTCATTCATTAGCAGAATAGAATTAATGATGCTCTTCTGTGTTGGGCTAGGTTATTATTGGATGTATGTGACATAAAATTTTATTAAGCTCGTCCCACAAAAATACACATAAATGACTGGAAATGGATTGGGAATGTGTCATCTTCAAGCGAACTCTGTAGTACAGGGGAACACTAACGGGCCTCGCAGACTCAAATTCACCAAAAGGGTTACAGGCAGATGGGCTAATTCTTCTTAAACCCTTGTTGACTCGTATACTTCCCATATAAAAAGTTTTGTAGGAAAGAAGGGTTTGCACTATTGCCCAAATACAGGCCCAGGCAACCGATTTTGTGAAGTTAAAATTCAAAAAATGGCTAGAACTCTCG
>Ga0194135_10001973_pt1 | contig 12403 bp, 18 predicted proteins | sample LitLau_LLRF_2013_FD_134024 | JGI IMG/M metagenome (GOLD analysis project Ga0194135, IMG submission 134024) | Freshwater sediment microbial communities in response to fracking from North America - Little Laurel Run_MetaG_LLRF_2013 (version 2) | ecosystem: Environmental > Aquatic > Freshwater >... | reverse complement strand
GGCTAATTAAAATTTAGACCATTTCTAGTGACCTTCAAAGTTAAATATAAAAGTTAAAGCATAATATAAGCTTATTCGAACAATCCAAAAGCTAAAGCTTTGATTTTGAGATTGACCTCCTTTAGTATTGGCGGGTTTTCGTATTTTTCGAATTAAAACTTTCTTATTTTTTGATTCTTCATTCATTATCATTAGTCAGTTATTTCGTGTCAGTGTCAGTCGCGTCGCGTCGAGTCCAAAGAGATTAATTTAGAATTCTAATCTCTTTGGTCAAGTCGAAGTCGAAGTGAACCGGTTTCATTGTCGTTCCACTTTCCCTTTTCCCTTCCTTCTTATTCATTGTCCCTAGCGTTCCTCAAAATTCATTAAACCTGCGTGACGTTAATTTCGGAGTTCCAGTTCAGACTGACTGACCACACCAATTCTTCTAAGGGACGCTCGCTTGTCATCACTGCTGCGCTGGTGGCGGTGGCTGGGCCGGGCTGGACGGTTCCGAACGGAGACGGATAGGGTAGGCTGGAAAATGTCAATGTGGGGATTATGCTTCAGCTCCATCCTTGCCTCTCTTACAGCCTATTACCTAATCTACGTTGTGCAGGTAAAATTGGAATCAATCAATTAAGAATAATTATTTTGGTAATAGCAATGGTTAGCAAAGTCAAAAGTAAAAGTGAGCCTCTTTTTATTAACAAGTTCGTTTTGGTTGATTGCATTGCAGAAACCTAAAATACGAACAGGAAATGGACGGATGCAGAAATTCTTAGAGAAGTACGTCGAGACTTCGCAAATGACTTACTGGCCAGCACCTTTCATCTTCAACGGTCTCCTCCAGAGCATTTTTGCAATCACTCGACGCTTCCCAGCTTCCTTCAAACTCCCGTATGAACGAGAAGTTGTAATTCTGCGTGATGGGGGTCAAGTTGGTTTGGACTTTTTGCCTCCGGAAAGCATCAACGACAGCAGGTATGGGTATGACCAACGACATGACATGATACGCCATTATTTCTTCCATTCAACGCTGGTTTTTTTACTAAATAAACTTGGGTTTTCAGTGGTGTTTTGAGAGTAATTTTTCTGCCCGGACTCACAAGTTCCTCCCAAACTTCTTACGTAAAATCGCTGGTTCTGGCCATAACGCGGGGAGGTGCGGGTGTCTACGTTCTGAACAACAGGGGAATCGGCGGAGTCCCACTTACGACGCCGAAATCTTACAGTGCTGCAACGATCAATGATTTTGTTGACATCTTGACTCACCTTCGAAAGAAGTTTCCAAGTGAGAAGTTCCTTGTCATTGGGACGTCCTTTGGTGGAATCACACTCAATCGCTATTTGATCAAAGAAGCAGCTGGAGCAAAGGAGTTTCTCTTGGGAGGTCTTATAATTTCAAGCCCATTTTGCTTAGAAGGAGCCAGTAAAGGAATCGAGGAACCGTTAGCGAAGCACCTCATCAACTATCCGACTTGTCAAGATCTGAAGAGGAGAATGCAGTAGTGAGTAATGAGTAATATATTATGCCGCGTTGATGTCGCTGCTTTGTTATGTAAATGATGTCTAATTAATTACGCTATATAGTTACGAAAATATTCTGGGAAGCCAGCCTTGGTACAATTTGGAAAAAATGAACAAGTGCAAGACTGTTCGTGATTTTGATCGTGCTATTACATCTCAATCTTATGGATTCAAATCAGACGAGGATTACTATGCCGAATGTTCCTCAGTTGGGAAACTACATCATCTCTCTATCCCACTTTTTGCCCTCAATGCCACGGACGACCCTATTCAGCTCGGAAAATGTGAGTTATTTCTCACGTTTTAAGGCTTTCTGGGTTTGATTTTCTCCATTTTAAACTTTATCCAACTTGTAACCGAAAGATCTCTTTCCGTTTGATTTCAATTCTGCTTCTGGTTTTCTCCGTTCTAGACCTGCCTGTGGTTGAAGCTGAGGCAGAAAACTCCAAGTTGGCCCTCATCACAACGAGTCGCGGCGGTCACCTCGGTTTCCTCGAAGGCTTCTCCCCATTCCGCTTTTCCTCTGGGCATTACATGGAGCGATTGACACGGGACTTTGTAGTGGCTGTCCTCATGAACCGTGATGAGTTTGGTGCTCTCTAAATGATCTCTGTGAGAATGGTCATTTTAGTAGCTTTAAGGATTATGAACCGGAAAAATTAAGCATTACGAGAAATAATTTAGATTCATCAAGGAAAAAGTATTGTTCAAACATTCCGTGTTATCGACTTGTTAAACTAATGGACTTTTTAGATTTAGATTTAGATTTGGAAATTAAATGAAACGATTTCTGTAATTGCGACCTGTCGTAAAATTTTGGTTTTTGGGTACTTTGGGTAACTTTATTAAGGAAGCGGTTTTCCGAGACGTTTTCACGTTTCTACCTCCGTAGAATTTCTCTAGTCCACGGTTCCTCCTTCCGTGTGGGAGAGAGGTAAGAACCCGTTTTTCCGGAAAGAGTTTATGCATTTACCATTTCTGGCTGCTGAAGAGTAGGAAGAAAGCTGTCTTACCTAGTTTTGATTGGCTGGGAATTCTGGGTTTATCAGATTCATAATCCTGTTGCCTCATTGTTTTCCGATGGGAAATTCCACTTCCAGTTTCCTCAGCTCCTTCCTCTTTCCAATTAACGACTTCCGCTGGGTAGGTATAAAGAAAGCGGACAGGCTGGATGTTGGGATCAGTCGGAAACAGGAATCGGTGATCGGTGGGCAGTAATTGGACCCTTGTGAAATCAAGCCCGGGACTCAAGATTCTTCCAAATTCTGAGATTGACGGCAGTGCATTGCTAATTGCATTGCAGGTTCTCAGAACTGCAATTCTTCTAGCAAAGTAACCCCTGTCAAGTCTCACGCTCAACAAAATTCAAAAATCAACCAATCAAAATCAAATTAAAAGTTAGTTACCTGGAAATTAGTCGTTAAATAATTATTAGTTAATGCATTTATTTAATTCTCGTTGAGCATTCATGTTGTATTTCAGTGAGTAAAGTAAAAGTTGAGTTTCGTTTCATATTGCACTTATTATTACACTGCTCGTGCTCTGGTTCATTTCATTCATCACTGTGATCCGAGTCTTGTTTCCCACCAATCATAACGACCTCACAAGAACTGTCCGAGTGGAGGGCGACGGAATCTCGGGAGCTTGAGGAAGTCCCTCTCGATTCCTTCCGCGCACGACCACCACCGTCTCCATCATCGCCCTTCTCATTAGCTTCATCAGTGGGATGAGGGCTCTGATCCCTGGAAGTACCTCCGGAAGCCCCTTCCTTGGTCATGGAAACAAGCTGCCATGATGGAATGCCGGGCGAAGAGGGGAATTGAGTCCGACTCAGTAAAAGTGCTTTGATTGAGCAGAGCTCCTCCTTAACGTCTTCCAAGGCATGGACTTCCTTTGACCGTCCCTTTCCGCCACTCTTTCCCTTGGGCATGTTTGCAAGGTGAGTCTCCAACTTCTGAACCAAGGCCCGTAGCTCCCCAACGCTTTCGTTGAGGCTGGAAATGGCCTGGAGAAGAACCTCGTGCTTCTGCGCTGGTCGTGAGGGAGGGGAGCCAAAGAGCCATGGCCCTATATGATATTTCCAAAGGGCGTAGAGACTGTAGGAACCAATTGAAAGGAGAGCAACCATGTTCCCAATATCTCTTAGTTTAATCCATAAAGGGAATTTCTGGCTGCATTGGATGGGTTGAGGTCTCCGATGAGGCAATGCCGGAAGACTGCCTACAATCTGATAAAACGGGAAGAGAAACAACAATGAATGATTAATGAACCTTAATGAATTCTAATTTTATTATTTCTGATAGTACGTGCGTCTTTTAGCAGCCTTACATGTTCCTGCTGATCTTGTTCTTGGTTGTAGACACCTGCTCTTTGACATGCAACTTTGATTTCATTCTCCGTGAGCCCTTTCTGGCGCAAGAAACTTTCCTTTTGCTCCTGTAAAGTTCCGCGGACACGTGGATTTGCAAGGAACTTGACTGCCGTATTGATCTAGAGCGTAAAATCAAGCGATTACGTACAAGGAACAATTTTATGCATAGGAGTTTAAGTGTTCATCAATTCTAAGGTAATCCTTACGATTGTTTCCCGAGGGGGCGGCGGCACTGGCAACACGGGCATCGGTGTAGCTGTAGGAATGGTTGACAGTTGGGAAGAGTTGGACTCTTCTGTCGGGATCGTACTAATCTCAGTAGTCATTCCGGTGAATCTCAACCTTGGCTTATCAAGCACAACTTCATCGAGATTTATTTAATCCAATTAAAGTTAACGTCACCTCAGACGAAGAAAGCGAGAGTGGAAAAGTTGTGCAACCTAACCGCATTCAATCAATCAATCGAATGAATACGAATGCGAATGAAATCTCTTTGATTCTTCCAGCCTGATTTGAATTTCCCGTTCCCGTCAGCTGATTGGTTGTTTTGCTTTCCCTTTCTTCCTCTACTTGCACTTTCACGACAAAAAAACAACAAAGACAAAAGACAAACTTTCACCTTCAGTCCTCATTCCACTCCACAAAACCAACAACGCAAATTAATCCCCCCAGTGAGTCCCATTCCGCATTCATTCCTGTGTATGTAGCAGAAACGTCAACTTGTGACGACCCCGAGACCACCTTAAAAGGCACCACAACCCTTGTCATCTCATGAGGACCTAATTTGGCCTAGGGATTCGGGGAACCCCATCAAGCAAGTAAGTAAATGTCAGAAATGATTAGTTTCCATTTCGTAAAATGTTGGTGGGTATGCTAAAATGCTAAAAACTGGAGGGATGAGCATATATTTGGACTGCACAGCCAGTGCTATAGGTACTTAACGATAAAATAGAAAGGATAGGGATATAAGATTAACGATTTGATCGTAATTCACTCACTAAGCGTAACATCTTTACGACATTCAACATTATTTTATCAACTTTTAACTCGAATTTGACCTAAACTCCAATTCAGGTCAATCATTCTTCCTATCTGCTTTTCTCTATTATTCTGGGGCTGTAGTATATCGCAATTTGTTTATGTCCTGGGTCGGATATTTCTTCTAAAAGTATCAACTGCTGATGAGCATTTTTACTTAGTTTTTTTTTTTTAAGGAAAAAGTGGTTTGACAAGTCGGAAAGTCACAACTCACAAGTGTCTTCTAAATCCTTTCCTTTTACAGAGACGCAGATAATATGCTCCATTTGCACTACACGGACCTGACTCTATGAGTTCAATCTGCTTTTATTTTATTTTAATGACAGCCCTGGGATCAGTGACCCCCGCTCCTCGTGTGAATCCTTACATTCGAGTTCTCATTCCTTTTATTTTCGTTTTTCTACTTCCTCAGACGCATTTCCTCTCAGGATGACTATCGGGCGTTATGCTGATACTTAAAAGGAAGGAAGAGCAAGAGCAAGGGAAGCCACCTCTCAAAATAAATCTGCTCTGTGTTCACCTAATTCCAGTTCCTTCCTCGCCTTCCTGTCGAGCCACGAGCACGAGCCAGATTGTATAGGTTTACTCTGGATCCAATCACAGTCACAGCTGTTCTCCTACTTCTAAAACCAAACAAACACCTCGCCTCGCAATCCCTTTATCTCCTTCCGGGTCTCGGTCTGGGTTGATTGCATTTTTTCGTTGGTAGAGTAGAAGTTGAGTTAATGGAAGAAGGGCTTCAGCAAGTCTTCCAGTGAGTTGATCCTGATCCCTGGTGTACTAGCTATACTAGAGGCACAACTCTGTTCGCAACTTACAACAATCCGATAACTAATTACTTTTATTCTTGTTTCAAGGACGCGGATGGGGGATGAGCTGGTGAACATGACGTCCACCTTAGTAGAAACTGTTTCCATCAACTACGAGGATTTCAACGAGAGTTTCCTCACGTGTGGCACCTGCCTCTGTAGCTACAATGGGCAGGAAAATACTCCAAAACTACTTCAATGCTCGCATACAGTTTGTCTCCAGTGTCTCACCAAAATCGCTGCAGCGGCCATACCTACTCCAACACTCTCCTCATACACCTCCACCCTGTCATCTGGCGTGAGTTTGACGGGAGTTGGAACTCCAAGGGAGAGCTCGACCTTTCGTTGTCCAATTTGTCGAGAATTGATTCATGTACCAAGGGGAGGAGTAGCTGCTCTCCCGCCTTCTTTCCTTGTCAACCAATTACTGGATCTTATGGCTTCACAGAGGAGAGAAGTCATCCCAAAATGTTCCAATCACCCAACACAGGTAAGCCGCTTACAAATCAGTCCATGGTCACCTGAAAATAGAAACTAAGGATTTTTGTTTTAGGAACTTTTGTTTTGCGAAACTTGTGACTCTGTTTTCTGTGCCGTGTGCGTTCCTTCTCCGCATATGGGGAATACACAAGCCGGAGACCACACTGTAATCCCATTCTCAATCGCCATTAAACGAATGAGCGAAATCCTCCTGTACAAAGCAAACGAATGCCTCGGGAAGCTCAACGAAGCCACAGACAGCGTCTCGGAAGAAATGAAGAAGTTGAGTGTTGCGGCAGAAGCAGCCGAGTCCGTTGCGAATAAGGCTTTTGAGGATGCCAGTCTATTGTTGGAGCGGAGACGACAAAGTTTTTTGGGGAAAATTCGGGAGGTGGCTGGAGCAAAGAAGGAGAAACTACGGGAGCAGTTGGAGCTCATCGAAAAAGAAAGGTCGAAAGTTCGAGAAACTTGCGATGGACTCGAGTATCAAGTGGAGGTAATCAAAATTCCACAGGTCATGGTCCCATAGGGAAAGCTGCCGAAACTAAAATATACTAAACCAAACATTTTCTACTTCTAAAGGTCCGTCACATCACAAAACGGATTTCAGAGCTATCGACCCAATTGGACTCTTTTCTGTCTCTCCGTCATCCCCGTGAGAACGCCTACCTTCTGTGCAAAACTGAGAGTGATTTGATTGGACTGGAAGGTGCAGTTTCTACGGCCCTTCGAACCTCAACAACGTTCCCTCCGCTCTGCTCCCTCACTCTCGTGTCAGATGCTCATCTCTCCGTTGGATTAGAAGTAGAGCTAATACTGGAGACAAGAGTAAGGCATGCCTGGGCCACCAAGGCTAAAAGTCAATGCCCATTCATTTGAAATCATAATAAAGTTATTCTACATGGTGACATTCTTGATTATATTCTAGGACTACCAGAATCAGCCGAGGAAAACTGGAGGAGATCCCGTCCGTGTAGGACTGACAATACCAAAGAAAAATTTCCAGCCACAGATCAGAGTGGAGGATAGAGAGGACGGAACTTATGCCATTAGCTTCACTCCAGTAGAGGCCGGCCAGCACAGCGTCCATGTTGAAATCTTTGGAAGAGTCGTCGGGGAAGATTTTCTCGTAACCATTTCTCAACATAATAATCCAGTCAAAGTATGGGGAAGGGGAGAACTCTGTCAACCCGTCAGCGGAGCCAGGAGTGACCATGGAGAAACATTTGTTTTGGACACGGGCAACGCAAGAATCGTGGTCCTAGATCAGGGGAATGGAATCAAGCGGATTCTCAACAATGAGACGCTCGAGGTAAAGCCGCCGCCAGTATTTCTCATAAAAGACTCTAAAAAAGTATAAACGGTTCTCATCAGTTCGAACTGAGAAAGGAAATTTTGTTTTCTGTGTAGGGAAGGAGTTGTACCGGAGTTGCTTACTGCAACCAATCAGAATCTCTACTCGTGGTAAACTGGAGAACAAAGCAAGTGAGCCGGATGTCACCAAAGGATGGATCCTCTCTGGCTAAGTTTACAAACGATTCCTTCCTGGAGCCAATTGGTCTTGCTGTGGACGGCAAGGGACAGATCTACGTAGCCGACAATGGAGCTCATTCCATTTTTATTTTGGATCCCAATGGACAGCTCAAGCGGAAGATTGAGCGGAACTTTTCATTGATGGGAGGGGTAGCAGTGGGAGCAGATGGACGAACGCTTGTTGTGGCAGATATTTCCCTCTTTGTCGTGAACCTGGAAACCGAGAAGAATAACGACGTAGAGATCCAGGTGGGCGGGAAAGGAAGATTCGGTGGAGTGGCCATAGATGCTGATGGTAAGCCATCCAGATTTTCCAGAATCCTTCTGTTGTCATTTACAAACTTGAGCTCCTAATTTTGGACAAGTCAACTCCAACTAGTTTTATTCATTATCCAGGAGTCATAATTGGAACCAGAACAGAAAAAGGACGCAGTGTCGTCCATGTGTACAAGGAAACCAAGCTCATCTCAACTATCGACTCCTTTGCGTCCAAGCTCAAGAGGCCGAGTGATGTTCTCGTTTGGAATAAGAATGAAATATTGGTGGTGGATTTGGGAAATGATGCTCTCAAGCAATACCGCTACAAGTGAAAGGTCATAAACCAGAAGAGGATGACGAAGGAAGTCCTCATCTTCTGATCCCACCGTCTCATCCAGCTCATCAACAGTGATGCATTGCGTAGTAGTTCCTTTTAGATACAGGTGAAGCGCCTCGTTAAGCTCTACTACCATTGCACACCGCCGAATCCAGAATTATACACACACCTTAGGCTGAACGTTGATATCGATATAACGTTTTTCTCACGCATGCCACTTTCGAGTCATTTCGTGTGCAATTTCTTTGATTCGTATTTTCATTTCTTGAGTTATGAGCAAGGAGGAACTAAATTAATTAGGGACGATTGACGATTCGTTTTTTTTATTTTTCATTTTGTACCATTTTTTTTGTGTTAACTAATTAATTCTTTGAGGACGAGGACGAGTACTTGGCATTTACAAAGGGACACTTTAACTTAATTAATTTATGATTCCTAGTCTCCGGAAAGAGTCGCATCCTCGCATCTCACTTGATCAATCTGTTACTTAATTAAATGCCAGCCATAATTTATTCTCCGCTAAGATTCCGCCCTCCCACGGATAAAATAAAAGTACTTGTGAGACTAAAAATTGCAATAAGTTGTTGCTACGTGACACTTGATGAAGGAATGAGAGAATTGTTTGGACTTAATTAGTTCCACTTGATCCATTTTCGGTACAAATTGGAAATTGGAATTCAAATCGTTGAAGATTGCCTGAGAATTACTTTGTACCTTGATGTATTTTGGTCAATTTACCAAACGAATTGACAAGTTCCTGTCAGGATGAGGGGAGGATTTATGAGCAGGGAGGCCGGGGATGACGGCAGTGAAGAGGAGAAGGAATCATTCGCCAGTGATGGAGAGTCCCATGACATCCAGATCCCTTACCTAGGCATTAGTGCCAACTACCCCAACTTTTCAGTCGTTTTGACTGTCCTCCTTTGGGTACTCCTTGGTTCCTTCCAGGTAATTTAACACACGACCAATCAAAACCTTTGATTTCTCTTTTCCGAACATTTACTAAAATCTCAATGAATGCCATGATTCGTAATTTCCAGGGATTGTCCGTGTGCTGGATTGTACTGATGTGGAAATTCTTCTCCCAGGCCCCTTCCTACATAACGTGGCTCTTGAATATTTCCATTGGGTGAGTTATCCTCTGGAGATCATATTTGAGTCTTAATTTGTCAATTTATTGTCATTCTAGATTGTGTGGAACCATCGAGATCATCTTCAACTGTTCCGTCACCGCTTTCGCCGTGATCCAATTATTCCAAAGAGGATCCTACAGATTCGTCCACAGGTGTCGCGTGATCGTAAGGAAAGGACAAAGAGCAAATCCACCACAAGGGGCTGTAGTTGGAATTAATGGCTCTTTTTTGATTTTGTGGTTCGCTGTGCTCATGGGTGCTTTCCTGTCCCACCTCTTCGTCTTCTTCGCCCTCTCCTTTGTGGTTCGCTTCAATTTCTTTGGACGGATGGAGAAGGAGATGCGACGGGAACTGAATGCTTATACGAACCAGGCACAGTTTCTCCATCATCCCCCGGCTTTGGACGAACTGTGGGAAATGGCGCAGGAGAAGGTAGGGAAGGACGCCATTAAGGGCCAGGACTTCAAATGTTAAATCAAATGAACGCGCAGGCATGGAATTGACCTGGTCTGATTTTTCCATATAGTATTCGTGTTGCGGTTTCGGAGAAGCATCGGACTACATTCAGTTCCCACCCAGTTGCTGTTCTTCGCGAGAGGTCAAGTGTGATGTGGGAAATCGTTGGAAGAGGAATTGTGTTACGGCCGAAGGTGAGGTGGGGACTTACTTCATCAATTTCGGAACAACGCTAATAGGAACCTCAATCCCAGTTGCGGTAAGTCAAATCTTCAAAGTATTCCCAGGGTCTGAAATTGACTTTTGACCTCCACTCGTAGCTTCTGGTTTACCTTGGATTCCGCTACTTCCGACGCTACTGGAAACTAAGTCCTCTGTATGCAATTTCCGGGTTAAAATTAAGAATTGAAATTCTATTAAGCTTTCTTGGACAGGAAGCCATCCCAGCCAGTGGACGAGGAGGAGTTGGAGGAGGAGGAGGAAGAAGAAGAAGAGGATGAGGATGACGAAGAAGATGAGGAGGAAGAAGAAGACGATGAAGCAGTCAAAGTTCCTGCAGTTCCAGTTCCTCCTCCAACTAAGATGAAGTCCAAGTCCTGGGGATATCTTCCGATCGGAGCGCTGAGGAGACTCTTTAGCCATAAATCTTAATGTGTACTTGTTGATAACCAATCAGAAGTGTCAAAAATCTAAATTCGGATTTTATTCACTTCAGTTTCCTCCGCCTTGTCGAAGTTGGCTAAAATTTTTCACTAATCCCCACAATCACAGTTTTCGGTTGAAGCGTGGGAGGGAATCCACCAGCTCTAAAATGCGGAGGGTCCTAATTCCAAAAATATCAAGGTTAATTTTTAACAAATTCAATAATTTAAATAGGCTTCACAGAATTTAAAACTTACGGAAGTTTCAAAGACACGAATAAATCGAAACTCGGTGACTAACTGAGCAACTGCAATTTTGATTTGTTGAGTCGCCAAGGATGAGGCTATGCAAGCCCGATTTCCAGCCCCAAAAGGCAGAAACGTTTCTGGATCCCGTTTGCTCTTTTCTTTATGGGAGAATCTGCGGAAAGAGATTAGAGTAGAGAGTTTCAGATCAATTGAATAATTATTGTTGAACAGAAAATGAAATAAAGAAAGGAAAAGTAAAACTTCGATCTGGGTAAACTGTGATCTGATTACCTGTCTGGATCGAAGAGATCCGGCTGCGGATAGAGTTCCGGGTCGTGGTGAATGGCGTAAATTGGAATGGTGACTAAAGTCCCTTTCCGAATTTTGGCTCCTTCATAGTTAACGGTGCGATTACATTGGCGTTCGAGGCGAAGGGCCGGTGGAAACAGGCGAAGTGTTTCGGAAATGCATTGATCCAGGTAGGGAAGGTTCCGTATTGAGATCATATCCAAGTTACCCTGTTATAAGGAGCCCAACAAATAGCATCAGCAGTCTGTTCAGTTAAGTTCAATTTATACATTACACAGTTAACATTTGACTCCAGCTTTACCTCGTGCATCGCGCCCCTGATTTCAAGTCGTAATTTTTGCTGGATTTCTGGATTCAACGCCAGGCAATTGATTCCACAAGCAATCGCTGTTGCTACAGGCTGAACAACAACAGATAATCGGAGAACGACATCCATTCAGCTGAGTTATTTATAGCAATAAGGCAAGGGTTGGTTGCAAGGTTAAAAAATACCTCAATTCCGGTGATGAGGAATTGTAACATTTGAGCCACAAGCTGATCCTCATTTAATTTCGTGTCCTCTTCCAGCAGAAAGTCCACAAAATCACCGCGTTTCTATTAATTATTACCAAATCAAAACTCTAAAAAGGGCAGCAGCCGTAGGAGAAATTCATACTTTCGTTTCCGGATCCTGTTGTCTCCTTTCCTTTAAAACTACCTTTGCAAAATGGGCAAAGAATTCAAACCCATTAGAATTTGAGATCAGTTTCCCAAAGGTTGGGTAAATCTCTGAAAGAAAGCGGAGAAGCGTTGAAATTAGTGAACAATGCGAGCTCTCAACGGCGGATTTAGAACTGATAGACTTACGACCAAGAATGAATTCAGGGCGCTTCGAAATGTTCTTTGAGAAAGTGGCAGTCAGCTCTTGGACGAAACGTGAATCCGGATTTGACATTGCATCCACTTTTGTCCCAAAAGCGATATTGGCCATGGCGTCAATCGCAAATGCAGTGGCGACTCTATACAAGGAATGTCAAGAGTAAGAAGCGAGGAAGCGTTTACAGAAACTAACTTGGATTTAACTTTCATCAATTTACTTTTCCATATCAATTTTCTTTATTCCGGAAGTGAGCCTGTGCTTGAGAAAGTTGGTCAACTCCTTTGCATTTGTTTCAATCAGGGGTGCCATCTTTAATGAGAGGATCAGAATTGGTTACAATGAAATTAAAACCTTATAAGATTAGATGGATTCCGAATTCAAAGTAACCTGGCTTTAACTTACGGTGTTTACACTGTCGGTG